>Ga0074044_10004051_pt1 | contig 12277 bp, 11 predicted proteins | sample BogForMeECP23OM1_FD_94443 | JGI IMG/M metagenome (GOLD analysis project Ga0074044, IMG submission 94443) | Bog forest soil microbial communities from Calvert Island, British Columbia, Canada - Bog Forest MetaG ECP23OM1 | ecosystem: Environmental > Terrestrial > Soil > Wetlands ...
ATGGTCGCGGTCGTAGTATCCGTTGTCGGGGCAGTTTCGATCCTTGTCTTTGGCCTGGAGGCCCACGGGCGCAATCAGGGCCGCACCCAGCAGAAGCGAACCTACATACCGATGCAGTCGCATGTATTTCTCCTTAGGCGGGACTCCATTGTTTTGGACCCGCTGGTTCCGCTTGTACGCCAGCAACCTTGGGCCAGGCTGTACAATTTTGAACACTTCAGTTTGAACGTTTTGGGGATTTCATTCAGCAGCAGACGCTGGGCAGGAATCCAGCACGTTTTCTGCGATGAGTGGAATTAACTCCGCAGAAAATTCTTCACCAGTTTTTTCCCCTCGTCCGTCAGCACGCTCTCGGGGTGGAATTGCACGCCTTCGACGGGGAACTTCCGATGTCGTAGTCCCATAATGACGCGCGTGCCGTCTTTGTCCGAAGTCCACGCGCTGACTTCTAAATCGCTGGGCAGACCGTCTTCGGCGACGATCAGCGAGTGGTAGCGGGTTGCGGTCATCGGCGAAGACAGCCCGCGAAAGATAGTCTTGCCGTCGTGCTCAACCTGACTGGTTTTGCCGTGCATCAGGTTCTTCGCGCGAACCACCTGGCCGCCGAAGGCCGCGCCGATTGCCTGGTGTCCGAGACAGACTCCGAGCAACGGCACCTTGCCCGCGAAATGGCGAATCAGTTCGATACTGATGCCGGCTTGCTGCGGAGCGCAGGGTCCGGGGGAGACGACGATGCGGCCGGGGTGCATCGCCTCGATCTCCTGAACGGTCACTTCGTCGTTGCGGCGAACTTCGACCTGGGCACCCAGTTCGCCAAGGTACTGGACGAGGTTGTAAGTGAACGAATCGTAGTTATCGAGGACGAAGACCACCTGTCCATTGTAGCCGCGGAAAGGCGGATCAAAGATCAGGTTTCAAAGTTTCAAGGCTGCAAGGTTTCAAGGAAACCAGCAAAACCTGCGCGATCCCTGAAATTCTGAAACCTTGAAACTCTGAAACCTTGCTGCTTGACAGGCTGGCCGGTAATTGCCATGCTTACAGGCGATTTTTTGCAAGTCTTTGAAACGCTGAAGCCTTGAAACTTTGAAACGTTGCTTTTGAGGAGGTCCGATGGCCGAGACCCAGCAGGACCATGACAATAATAACGACAAGCGGGCCACGCGGCGGTTCGCGCTTCGCCTGCCGGTAACCGTCCGTTACGGAGAAAATGAACCGGAGCACGCGGCGCAGACCCGCGACGTCAGCGCGCGGGGCATCTGCTTCTATGTCGATTCGGCCATCCAGGCCGGCTCCGCGATTGACTTTACCCTGACCCTGCCGCCCGAAATCACGCTGACGGAAAGCATCCGGGTGCGCTGCAAGGGCCGTGTGGTGCGGGTCGAGGGCGGCAATCCCGCCAGCAAGTTGGCCGTGGCAGCGGTCATTGACGAGTACGAGTTTCTGGCCGACTCGTAATCCCGCGGCGCTTTTTCCAAACGTTGTTTCATGTGCCTTTCTCCGCGCAGCTTTCTCCATGCAACCCCCGAGTGGTATGGTTTCTCTAACACTCGAGCACCTGCGTGAAAGACTTCCCGCCGAATCTTGCGTTCCGGCAACCGCCTTCCCGCTGCAATTCGCGGGCGGATTTGCGCGCAATGATTGCGGTGGGGATGCTCGTACTCGGAGCACCGTGGCTTCCTTCCCAGACCACCAAGCCAGACTCCCAGTCCGCAGCTTCTTCGGTGGTGAGCAAGATTGCCACGATCAAGAGCTTCCGGATCGTGCAGGAAAAGGAGGGCCCGGCAGTTGAAATTCTGTCGACGAGGCCGCTGGTTCCCTCCATCCAGGCGATCAGCGACCCCGACCGGCTGGTAATCGATCTGCCGAACGCGCGGCTGGAAACGCCGCAGAAGCGGATCAGCGTGCAAGCCGATCAGATCAGCACCCTGCACGCCGACCAGTTTCAGCAGAATCCGCCGGTGGCCCGGTTGGTTGTCGATCTACTCGCGCCGCGCGCCTACACCTGGGATGCCGCCGGAAACCGCCTGGTCGTGCATCTCGGGAAGAACCCAGGTGAGGCGAGGAGTTCTCCGTTGGAAGCGCCGACGGTTCCCAGCCTGACGCCCGTGCCGCAACCGGTGGTGACGGCGGTGCGCTCGGCCGGTCCGCTGGCGCTGACTGGAAATGACGGGAGTTCGGGTTCTGCGATTACGGCCGGGCCCGATACCGCCATTCTCCGCCTGTCGAGTGGCGGCGAGGTGAGGGTTTGCCCGGGGACGACGGTGTCGATTACACCGTCGCAGAACCGGCACAACCTGATGCTCAGCATGAACACGGGCGCGCTGGAAGCGCACTTCGCTCTCGACGCTTCTTCGGATTCCGTGATGACGCCAGACTTCCGCATCCTTCTGGCGGGGCCGGGGGAATTTCACTATGCCATCAGCGCCGACAGTCAGGGCAACACCTGCGTGCGCGCGCTGCCCGGCAACACGGCCTCGGCGATCGTTTCCGAGCTGCTCGGCGATCGCACTTATCAGGTGAAGGCAACCGACCAGCTCGTGTTTCGTTCTGGGCAACTCGACCGCGTGGATATGGTGGTGCCGCTCGAGTGCGGATGTCCGCCAGCGCGGGAGCCGCCGCTGCGGGCGACGAATGATCTGCCCATGCAGAGCCGAGCGCAGGGAGAAGGTCAGAGCGGAGCCCTTCCGCCGGTGGAGGCGAGCCCAGCACCTGTTGCCGAGAGGGCTCCTGCGGAAAGCGCGCCCTCGACCGGTCCACCGGCAACGATGCCGGCAGCCGCCGCTCCACTTGACGCCTCGGTTGCGCCCAACGAACTGCACGTGCAGGTAGAGGCGCCGTTTGTGTTCCACGCGACCGGCCCTCCGCCGGCGCCGGTTGCGGATGCGAGTGCGCTGCCGCTTGATTCGCGTCCTCGGACAGCGCCAGCTTTGGCCGCTCCGCTTCCTCCACCCGCGAACGGCGCGGCGAAGCCGGCTGGTAAGGAAACCGCGTCGGGGAAGCGCGCGCCGGCGCGCGGATTCTTCAGAAAACTTGGCGAATTTTTCGCCGCGCTGTTCCGCTGAACCTCGCGCCGACCTGCGCCGCGCCGGGGAGACGCGGCAAGCCGCGTCTCTACAGAGAGGTGTCCAAGTGTGTTTGCGGACAGGCAAATATTTCTGCTTTGATTGCATCTATATCTTTCTTCGGACTTACTTGTTTCAAGCCGCGTGCTTCAAAGCGCGCAAGGAGAAGGGCGATGCGAATATTGTGGACTCTTGTTTCGTTATTGACTCTGCTCGCCAGCGCCGCCTGGGCGCAGATTCCAACGAAGGGAAACGTGTTCTTCGGCTACTCCTATGAACGCACGCCTGTCGTCTCGAACGACACCTCAAATCTGAACGGATGGGAGGCAACGTTCGAGGGGAAGTTCGCGCCGTGGGTTGGCCTGGTGGCCGATATCGACGGGCATTATGGCAATCACAATTTTGGCGGTACCACCGCCAATGTCACCGCGCACAACGTTCTGTTCGGCCCGCGAGTGTCGGTGTCGTACCACCGCTACCGTCCCTTTGCGGAGTTCCTGGTTGGCGTGGGGCACATCAGCCGAAGCAACGGAATTTCCGACTCGAATACTTCATTCGTCAATGGAGTCGGCGGAGGCCTGGATTATCGGATTGCCGGGCCGGTAACGCTCCGCGGACAGCTCGATTGGATCAACACTCGTTTCTACGGCCAGGGCCAGAACGGCGCGCGGTTCTCGACCGGCATCGCGTTTCATTTCTAGACATGGCGAGATCCGGATGATCGAGCGCTACCATGTAATATGACGCGCTTGCGGCACGCCTGAAGGCGTGCCCTGATACAAATCTTACTTGCACCTCAGGTTGCTAGACCGCGACCCCAGAATTCGACGGAGTCGACCCGCGCTCCGCGCATTGTTCCAGGATCCTGGGTACTTCAAACAGCGCCCGATTGGCGTACTCGCCGGCCTTCCGGCGAAATTCACTGAAAGTTGCGCCCTCGAGTAAATGCTGAACGGCGGGCGCGATCTGTTTGAAGCTCGGTACGATAATTCCGTAGCCGTTCTCGGTTACCCATTCCGCGTTGTAGCGCTCTTGCGGCAAGGTTCTCGAATTGCATTCCACGATCACGGGCAAGTGGAACTGCAGGGCCTCGCTGATCGAGCCCGGGCCCGGTTTCCCGATGAAGAAGTCGGATAACGCCATGTAGTATTCGACGTTCTGAGCAAACCCGACGACGGCGATGGGTTTACGAGTCTGTACGCTCTTGAGCTGAGCGGCGAGCTTCTGGTTGTGCCCGCAAATCAGGATTAGCTGAACGCCACTGGCAGCTTGGTTGAGCTTCCTGGTGATGTCGACCATCACCTGGGAGCCATGGCCTCCGAACAAGACGATGCCGGTCGGGCAATCGGGTTCCAGGCTGAGGCGCTTCCTTTCGGCCGCGCGATCGATGGCGGCTTTTTCGTAGAACCTGGGCTTAAGAATCATCCCCGATGTCTGGAAGATGTGGCCGGCGGAGTGGCCGATAGCTAAGGCTTGCTGCCGGGCGCGTTCGGTGCCAACGATGATGTATTCCGACTCGCGCTCGATCCAGAAGTGCGGCGGGTAATCGGCCAAATCCGTTATCAAAGTTACAAAAGGTGTTCTTGCGTCATCCTTGCGAAGGCTGTCGGCGATCTCGCGGTTGAAGTGCGGGATTACGGAGAGGACCAGGTCCGCCGGATGTTCGGCCCAGTAGGCCCGGAGCGCCTTCACGATGGGCGAATGGTAGGCACGGATGGTCCCCTGCAGAACGACCAGCAATTGCGGCGTGAAGCGCGTCCAGCCTTTGCGCAGGATCAGGTTGTAAGTGTCCTGAATGCGCAGGCCGGTGGCACGACGAATCAGGTCGAGGGGATCGAGCAATTCCTGAATGTCGAGAAGATTGACGTCCCAGGGATTTTCCTGGCTAGCGAGCGTGGCTTTGAGGGCTTCGGCTGCGCTGCGATGTCCTCCGCCGGCGTGGTGGAAAACGATGGTTAGTTTGCGCAAGATCTATCGTGCCTCGTTTGTGGCAAACTAATTTTCTCAAATTTCAAAAGACCATCCGGTCGCAAACCACGTCAGGTAGCCACACCCTCGTATTCGCCGTTTTCGACGAATCCCGCGTCGTCGCCGAATTCGGCAAGTTCGGTATCAGCCGGGCTTTGTTCCGCGGCGGGATGGAGATCGTCGGATCGCTCAAGGTATTCATGGATATGGACTCCGTCCTCGCCGACGGTGATATAGGTAGGATGCTCGTCGATCCAGGCTCCGCAATTGAAATAATCGGTTCCGTGTTCATGCTGGTGCATGGCGGCGTGAGTGTGGCCGCAGAAAATACGGGCCGCCTGATGGTGGCGGGCATGGGCCAGTGCGCCGTGGGCGACCTTCTCCGACAAGCGCTGCCAGCGCGTGCCCAGCCGGTCGAGGAACCGCGTCACGGTTTTGTTTTTCGAATCCCACTTCTGCATTTGCAGATAGAGCAGCGTCCCGATCAGATAACTGACGTGGACATTGCTCACCACGAAGCCGTCGTACTGGTGACCATGCACGGCGATATGGCGCAGGCCCTGATATTCCCATTGATATTCCTGGTACACGCGGACGCCGACTAAATGGGACATGATTTCGGTCAGGCCGGTGTCGTGATTGCCTTCGACCCAGACCACTTCGACGTTGCGCTTGGGATTGGAGAGCTTGCGAATGTAGCCGAGAAATTTCCAGTGCTCTTTTTTCAGGCGTCCGAAATTGAGGTCGGCGAAGATGTCGCCCAGCAGGATGAGGCGGCGAAATTGACTTTCCTGGAGGACGCACAACGCCTCGCCGGCGCGGCTCATGTCCGCGCCCAGGTGCAGATCCGAAAGGATCAACGTGTCACAGATTTCTGGTACGGCGATCTGCGGTATTGTGATCTGCGGCGCCACGCTTCCATTGTGGCCAACGAGTGTTACGAGGTGATGAATTGGGAACTGCAGACGGCTAGAGGTAACCGGTCAGTAACCCCTCAGCAAAACCGGCGGCGGTCGCAGATGGCTCGCCCGGCGCCGCTTTTCGTCGCGCTGCGTTTAGCGCGTCGGGGGAACGTATTCGGCAGGACGCGCCGCGCCCTCACCGAAGAAAAACTGCTCCATCTGCTTCACGATGACTTCCTGATCCTGCTTGCGTGCCGGGTTCAAGCGATATTCGTTCAGCAGCATTTTGCAGTGTTCCATCCACTGGCCCCACGCCTGTTGCGAGACCTGCTCGTAAATCTTTTTCCCCAAGTCGCCGTCGAAGGGAGGCTCAGGGAGTCCGGGCAATTCCTGTTTCAACTTTGCGCAGAAGACTTTGTGATCTGACATAGATTTCTTCTGAAATTATCGCACAGGCATCGCGCCTTGATGGGCTGCTGACGGGAAGCCTCTGCCTCGATGCTGAAAGTTTGCGTGGGTTCGTTCGAACAGCGCAGGCACGTACTTCACCAAAATCGTCCGGTGACGTGAGATTTTCATTGACAAATTACATACGAGTGGCAATATCTTGTGGTAGGACAGCTGCTCATACAAGAAGTAGAGTAGCGCGGGCATCAAGGTGCCCTGTCGAGAACCTTGGGAGAACAAATCGTTCAAACGGAGGAAACACTTCATGGCAACCAAGAAGAAAGCCGCCAAGAAAAAGAAACACTAAGCGGAAGGATGCTCGTTCAGAATTCCCCCAAAGCCTCTCAGGAGAAGCACCTCTTGAGAGGCTTTTCCTTTGTGGGTCGTTGGTCGATAGTCGTTGGTCGTTGGCAAACCGCGGGTGACCCGCTCGGGACTAACGACCACCGACTAACGACCATCCTTTGATTTCGGCGTGCCGGCCGTACTTTTGGGCGGTACTTTTGGGGGGTTGTCCGGCGGCGCGGGTCGTGCTAGAAACGCGTATACAGGAGCACGGAAGCGGACTCCATGACCCTCGGAAAGAAAACTTCGAAAAAGGCAGCCCGCAAGGCCGAAATCATCATTCCGGACAAGCTCTACTTCCGCATCGGTGAAGTCGCGGGCTTGTGCCGCCTGCCGGCTTACGTGCTTCGGTTCTGGGAAACCGAATTTCCGCAGCTGAAACCCGTCAAGAGCAGCACCGGGCAGCGCATGTATCGCAAGCGCGATGTGGAGTCGGTAGTGCGAATCAAGAAACTGCTGTATGAAGACGGGTTCACGATCGCGGGCGCCCGGGTGCAGTTGCGCGAGGAGATCAAGTCCGATCGGAACCAGGCAGCGCTTCCGTTTCCCGTGAGTGCATCCGCGAGGGTGGCGCACTTGCGGAATGAACTGCAGCAGATCCTGCACATCCTGTCGTCGCGCCACTAGGCCGGCTAAATTTCCCGTAGAGACGCGGCTTGGCGCGTCTCCTGTTGCCAGTCAGAGAACTTGGGTGCAAGCGGAGACGGGGCAAGCCCCGTCTCTACGACGCGAAGCGCCGATTCCCACAGCGGTCCGGTCTGGGCCTGCGCCGCTCAGTCGGCAGCGCTGCGGTGGAGGCTGTGCACTTCACTGAGGAAATCGACATGGGGCGCGCCTTTGACGCCCGCGCTCGCCATTTTGGCTTTGAGTTCCTCGGAAGCTATGAATGCACGGGCCTTTTCCAGACTCTCCCATTCGAAGAAAAGAGTGAGGTCGTTGACGCTGCCAGCGCTGCGGAAGATATGGCAACTGCGCTCGCCGTTTTTGCGCCGCCATTCGAAGGCGGAATCGAACGCCGCTTTCCAGACCGTATAGTCGGCGACTTCGTGGTGGATGAGAACGTTAATCATGATGGCGGAAGGCCCTCCTTACTATCGAGAAAACGTTGCCCCAAACGCAGGAAAAATGCAAGGGCAGGGATCACAGGGGGATGGACTTGGGCAGCCAGGCAAACGACTTGCGAACTGCGCGGCGCGGCTTCTGAGGGTCTTGCGGGGGACAGTGGGACTATCCGGATTGGTGCGGAAATGACTCTGTTACACCAACAATCGGCAGCGCATGCCGTAGCAAGGCTGGGTACGATTTCTTGTCGACCCCGCGTGCCAACGGCCTAGAATAATCGGTTGCAGTGAGGGCGAGCGAGCTTCTTCTCTATGGCCAGCCGAGGGTTAGGCCAAGATTTACGCGTCGGCCTTGAAATGGGCCACTACCGCATCGTCGAGAAGCTAGGCGGCGGCGGGATGGGCGTCGTCTACAAAGCTGAGGACACTGAGCTTGGCCGCTTCGTTGCCCTGAAGTTCCTTCCCGATGAACTGTCGCGAGACCCGCGGGCTCTAGGGCGCTTCCACCGGGAGGGACGTGCGGCGTCCGCTCTCAATCATCCAAACATCTGCACCATCCACGAGATCGGCAGATACGGTGAGCGGTCCTTCATCGTCATGGAGTTTCTCGACGGGCTGACGCTGAAGCAGCGCATTGCCGGCCGTCCGCTGGAAATTGAAAACCTGTTGTCGCTCGGAATCGAGATCGCCGACGCCCTCGACGCCGCCCACGCCAAGGGGATCGTTCATCGCGACATCAAGCCCGCCAACATCTTTGTCACCGACCGCGGCCACGCCAAGATTCTGGATTTCGGACTGGCCAAGATAAACGCCAGTTCAAAGACCGAGGCAGGTGACGCCTCCACGCAAACGGTTCCGCTCAGCACGGATTTGACCAGCAAGGGCACGACGATGGGAACGGTGACGTATATGTCGCCGGAACAGGTACGCGCGAAGGAATTAGATGCGCGAACGGACTTGTTCTCGTTTGGAGCTGTCCTCTATGAGATGGCCACCGGCCAGTTGCCCTTTCGTGGGGACAGTACAGCCACGATCTTCGAGGCGATCCTGAACCGGGCACCGGTTCCTGCCGTGCGGCTGAATCCCGATGTGGCGCCCAAGCTGGAAGAGATTATCAACAAGGCGCTGGAGAAAGACCGCAACCTGCGCTACCAGCACGCAGCCGACATGCGAACGGATTTGCAACGGCTGAAGCGGGACAGCGAGAGCGGACGGAGTGCGGCAGGAAGCTCGGGCACAGCGGCCGTGCCAGAAGCTCCTGCGGTTGGGGTCGCGAAGGTTTGGAAGATCGCGGTTCCCGTCCTGCTTGTCGCCTTGCTCGTAGCAGGCGGGCTTTACTATCGTTCGCATCGGCAAAGCACTCGCCTGACCGACAAGGACACCATTGTCCTGTCCGATTTCGACAACAAGGCGGGCGACAGCGTATTCGATGACACGCTGAAGCAGGGACTTTCAGTACAGCTTGAGCAATCGCCCTTTCTCTCCCTGATTTCCGAGCGCAGGGTGAATGAGACCTTGAAGCTGATGGGACGTTCACCCGGTGAACGGTTGACGCCGGAGGTCACTCGCGAAGTCTGCCAGCGCACGGGCAGCAAGGCGATGCTGACCGGCTCGATTGCGGGGTTGGGCAGCCAGTATGTGATTGGTCTGAGGGCGGTGAACTGCAACACGGGGGAGGTGCTGGCGGAAGCGCAGGAGCAGGCGGCGGGCAAAGAAACAGTGCTCAAGGCTCTGGGCAACGCGGCGATCAGTTTGCGCGGCAAGTTGGGCGAGTCGCTCATCTCAGTGCAGAAATATGACACGCCGCTGGAGGAAGCGACCACGCCATCCTTGGAGGCGCTGAAAGCCTACAGCCTCGGAATAGAAACGTGGTCCGCGAAAGGGGACACGGCCGCGCTCCCTTTCTTCAAACGGGCGGTAGAACTCGACCCGAATTTTGCCATGGCCTATGCCCAGTTGTCGGTTCTCTATCACGACCTTAACGAAATCGCGGGGGCGGCTGGGAACGGACGCAAGGCTTTTGACCTGCGTGAGAAGGTGAGCGAACGGGAACGGTTCTGGATCGAGTCAGGCTATTACAACTTCACGACGGAAGAGCTGGAGAAGGGGGCGCAGACCGATGAGCTGTGGCAGCAGACCTACCCAAGAGACGCCATGCCATACACCGAGCTCGGATTCGTTTCATTCACTCTGGGAAACTGGGAAAAGGCATTAGAGGAATGGCGAGTGGCGGTGCGTCTGGATCCAAATAATGGGCTCCTCTATTATCTCCTCAGCCTCGCCTACATGAGCCTCAACCGACTGGATGAAGCGGAGGCGGTATTCGAGCAGGCGGAGGAGCGCAAGCTAGAGAACGAGCAACTGCTCCAGAGCCGCTACTGGTTAGCGTTTCTGAAAAGCGATTCGGCGCAGATGGCGCAGTTGGTCTCAGCCGCCATGGGGAAGGCGGGCGCGGAAGACCTGTTGCTAGCCGCGCAAGCGGACACGGAAGGTTGGCACGGCAGGCTGAAGAACGCGCACGAGCTGACCGGGCAGGCGATGGATTCCGCCCAGCACAATGACGCCAGAGAGACGGCTGCTGGATATCAGGCAGAGGCAGCACTGCGCGAGGTGGAATCGGGCAACCGGGAGGAGGCGCGTGCCGAGGCCAATGCGGCGCTGAAGCTGGCTCCGAACCGCGATGTGCGGGCGATGGCGGCGCTGGCTCTGGCGCGGGCAGGTGATACCGCAAGGGCGGAGAAGCTGACCACCGAACTCGACAAGACCTTTCCTCTGGATACGCTAGTCCAGAGGTATTGGTTGCCCACAATCCGGGCGGGGATCGCGCTCGAAAGCAAAGAACCGAATCGGGCAATCGAACTGTTGAAGGTAGCGAGCACGATAGAATTCAGCTCGGCTACGGCTGACCTAACTATATTCCTGTGCCCGGTTTACTTGCGTGGCGAAGCCTATCTCATGCTGCAGTACGGCAACCGAGCGACAGCAGAATTTCAGAAGTTCATTGACCACCGAGGAGTGGTGATGAACTTTCCATGGGGCGCGCTGGCCCGCCTCGGACTGGCCCGCGCTTACGCCATGCAGGGGGATACCGCCAAAGCCCGGGCCGCATATCAGGATTTCCTCACCCTCTGGAAAGACGCTGACCCCGACATCCCCATCCTGAAACAAGCTAAAGCCGAGTACGCGAAGCTGCAATAGCCCGACAAAATGCTGCCTCGTCGCTTACTGTTTGCCGATAGTTGCTGTTAACAAAACCGATTTCACCAACTGTCTGACAGATCTGTTCAAAAACGGTGGATGGGTGTGCCTGCAGTTCCCGAAATCACGGGGTCGATTGGAAATGGTCGGGACGGCGAGATTTGAACTCGCGACCCCTTGCACCCCAAGCAAGTGCGCTACCAGGCTGCGCTACGTCCCGATGGAATCCGCTGCCCAGAATGACGATGACAGCGTGGGGGTTGACTTTCAGATTCTACACCAGGCGGCAGCCTCGGACGAGGAGGCTCGTTGCGCCTCCATCGACAAATATTCTCTTCCGGCATGTTCCGGGACAAGCCGCCGCGGTGAATCCCACTCATCGCACAGAACAGCGATGAGTGGGGCACCCAGCGGCTCCTCTGTCACAAACGGAGGGTGATGGGTATCACCTCAAAGCTACCGCTTCTCGCGGCAACATGATCGTGTGGCGATCTTAGTGGTGGGCGGAGCAGGCTACATCGGCAGTCATGCGGCGCGCGCGCTGTGGCGTTCCGGCTATGAGGCCGTGATTTATGACAATCTCTCCACCGGCTTTCGCCGCCTGGCGCAAGGCTTCGAACTGGTGGAGGGCGACATTGCCGACGAAGCCAGGCTCCGGCCGGTGCTGGCGCGCGTGGACGCGGTAATGCACTTTGCCGCCCACGCCTACGTCGGAGAATCGGTCGAGAACCCGCGCAAGTATTTTCGGAACAACGTTCTCGCGGCGCTCAGTCTGCTGAATTCCGCCGTGGACGCCGGTATCCGCCGCTTCGTGTTTTCCTCCAGTTGCGCCGTGTACGGGATCCCCGGGCGCATTCCGATTTTCGAGCAGACGCCGCGCCAGCCGGTCAATCCCTATGGCGCATCGAAACTTTTTTTCGAAAACGCGCTCGAGGCTTACGGCCGCGCTTACGGACTACGCTCGGTGAGCCTGCGCTATTTCAACGCCGCGGGAGCGGACGAAAGCGGAGAGATCGGCGAGATGCACAACCCGGAAACCCACCTGATTCCGCTGGCGCTGGCCGCCTCGGCCGCGAACGGACGCGCGTTGCAGATTTACGGCTCGGATTACCCGACCCCGGACGGCACCTGCGTCCGCGACTACATTCATGTCAGCGATCTCGCCGATGCGCACGTGCGGGCGCTGATCGCGGTAGGGACAGCCGTCGCCGGCTGCCCCCCGCACGGATCCGGACGGGCGCTCCTTAGCGCATCCGGTTCTTATCTCGGATGACTAGCGGCGAAGCGAGCGTCA
>Ga0074044_10004052_pt1 | contig 12276 bp, 10 predicted proteins | sample BogForMeECP23OM1_FD_94443 | JGI IMG/M metagenome (GOLD analysis project Ga0074044, IMG submission 94443) | Bog forest soil microbial communities from Calvert Island, British Columbia, Canada - Bog Forest MetaG ECP23OM1 | ecosystem: Environmental > Terrestrial > Soil > Wetlands ...
AAAATGGCATCGAGACGTGCAACGCCGGATCGCGCGGGAGCGCGTCCCTATCGCGCGATCCGGGCTCGCACGTCTCATGGTAAACGAGGACGAGTCCAAACTTCGGAATTTGGGTTTAATTTGCAACGAACGAGCGGATCTGCGGTTGAACTAAGGACAAGCATCTATTCCCAACCTAATGGACACTAAGTTCAACCGCCAAATTATGATTGGTGTCGCGTTGTTAGCCTTATTCGGCTTCAGCAGCTGCACCGAAACGGTCGTTTATAGACAGCCAGCGCCGCCACCACCACCGACGACCGTCGTGGTTGAGCGAGGCCCCTACCCGCCACCGCCGCCGCGAGTAGAATATCGTCCAGCCCCACCGCCATATGCCGTCGTCTGGGTACGCGGACACTGGCGTTGGAACGGTTATCGTTGGGTTTGGATCCCAGGGCATTATCGGCGGGTATAAATTCAGGCGGCGAAGCAGTGTCAGTGCTAACCGGTTACCACTGATGAATCCTAATGTTCAGAGATTTACCGGATTCGCGGACATCTATGACCAATACCGGCCAGAGCTCCCTCTCGTTATCGGCGAGGTTTTGTCCCAGTTGGCGGGTCCGGAGCGCCCTCTCCGGGTGGTTGACGTCGGTTCCGGCACCGGTCTTTCTACTCGACTCTGGAAAGAGCTCGAAGCAACAGTGATCGGGATCGAGCCGTCTCCGGACATGCGGGCGATTGCCGCGCGTTTGCAGGCGATCGATCGAAGCCAAAGCAATATTTCATTCAAAGAAGGCACTTCGACCAACACAGGATTGGCGAATGCCTGCGCCGATGTCGTGACGGTTTCGCAGGCGCTTCACTGGATGGAACCTGAACCGACGTTCTTGGAGATTGCACGCATTCTGCGGGCGCGAGGGGTTTTTGCGGCCATAGACTGCGATTGGCCGCCCACTATTCATCCAGATCTGGAGCAGGCATTTGACGGATGCATGACTCGAGCCGAAATTGCCGAGGCAGCATACGGCGTTTCAAAAGGCGTTCGTCGTTGGAGTAAAGATCAACATCTGTCTCGTATCCAAGGCAGCGGCCTGTTCGGCTTCACTAAAGAGATCTTCTGCCACAGCGTTGAAAATGGAGACGCGCGGCGTCTGGTCGGTCTGGTTAAAAGCCAGGGCACGGTCGCGTCTCTTCTTAAACACGGCCTGAGCGAGGAAGAGATTGGAATTTCCGACCTTCGTCGAGCAGCCGAGCGGATTTTGGGTGATCGCACGCTCTCTTGGTTCTGGAGCTACCGGATCCAAATCGGGGTTAAATAAATCCGCGTGGAGGCGTAATCTTCGGGCTGGCAGAGCCATGCAACGTGGTTCACTATGGGTAACGGTTGCGCAACAATCATGGCTGAGTTTTTCGACATTGTTATCGTGGGGGGCGGGCCAGCAGGCAGCACTGCTGGAACTTTGCTGGCAAAACAAGGCTGGAATGTTGCGATTTTCGAAAAGGAAAAGTTTCCACGTTTCAAAATTGGAGAATCGCTCTTACCCGGCAGCCTCTGCACCTTCGAGCGGATGGGAGTCAAGGCGAAAATCGATCAAGCCGATGTCATCGTGAAATACGGCGGCAAGATCGTTTCCGCCTGTGGCACTCGGAGCAATCGCTTTCTCTTCAGTGACGTCTTTCGGTGCAAATATCCGACCGCATACCAGGTCGAGCGTTCTACGTTCGACAAGATTCTACTGGATCACGCTGCCGAAAGCGGGTGTCGTGTGTCACAAGGTACCCAGGTGACCGATGTGGCATTTGACGAAGACGGTGTAACGGTCCGCACCGTGGAGAATGTATTTCGCGCGAGATATCTAATCGATTGCTCCGGCCGCAACAGTCTGATCGGTTCGCGTTTCAAGTTGCGCGAGAATTATGCTCATCTTCGGAAGTTTTCGCTCTATGCTCATTTTGAAGACGTCGATCGTGAGCCGGGGATCGACGGTACACTTACCAAAATGGTTCGCGGAAAGGATCGATGGATTTGGATAATCCCTATCACGGCGAATAAAACCAGTATTGGGGTTGTACTCGACGCGCAAACATTCAAGCGAATGAAAATGGAGCCGGAAGACGCTTACACCCAGATCCTTCAGGAGAATCCCAAGGTGACCGAACAGATGTCGCGCGCGCGGCGTGTGACTGAAGTCCACGCTACCGGAGATTTCTCTTTTCGCAACAAACGCTTTACGGGTCAGCGTTGGGTACTCGCCGGGGATGCTGCTGGATTCATTGACCCGGTGTGGAGCAGTGGAGTTTTCATCGCGGTTCTTTCCGGGGAGAAAGCCGCCGACATGCTCGACCGGACCCTACATCAACCACAGCGCCGTGCCGCCGAATTCGCTCGCTATGAGCGCCAACTTAGTCGCGTCCTGGACCTGTACTTAAAGTTCGTAACCGCATGGTATACCCAAGAGTTTGCCGAGGTGTTCTTTCACCCAAGGGAATTTTTCCAACTTGTACCGGCCGTAAATTCGGTGCTTGCAGGCAGCGAGCAGCACATGCCGGACGTCCGTTGGCGCCTATGGGTTTTTGACTTCCTGGTGTTTTTGCAAAAGCGGTTTGCCCTGATTGCGCCACGCATGAACCTCCAGCCCAAATAGCAAGTGATCGAGCGAGAACAACATGAACAGGGCTCTCCCCTTTACGACGTTGTTGTTGTCGGCGGCTCGCTTTCTGGAGCGGCAACAGCCACGTTGCTACTGCGAAAAAACCCCGGATTAAAGGTCCTAATTGTCGAAAAATCGACGCATTTCACGCGTCGCGTTGGTGAGGCTACCGTGGAGGTTAGCGCATTTTTTCTCGGACGGATACTGGGAATGACCCAGCATCTCAATGAGTCGCACCTCGTGAAGCAGGGGATGCGATTTTGGTTTGCTAACGATGAAGTAGAATCACTCGATCAAGCGAGCGAGCTCGGCGGCCGATACCAGGTTCGCCTTCCATCCTATCAACTGGATCGGGCGGTATTCGACGAGGAAGTTCTCCGCCGCGCGTGCGCTGCCGGCGCCAGGCTGCTTCGTCCTGCCAACGTTATAAAAGTGCACCTTTCGCTTGGCGGGGAGCAGACAATAACGCTTCGCAACGGGGAAGCATTGGAAACGGTTCGCGGGCGCTGGGTGGTCGACGCCTCGGGTGTTGCCGCACTGCTTGCGCGACAGCAAGAGTGGTGGCGATTGAATAGCGCTCATCCTATCTCCGCAGCATGGGGACGCTGGAAAGGGGTGAGAGATTGGGATGGGTACGAACTTGCCCAGAAATACCCAGAATGGGCTGCTGTGCCGTACGGGATTCGCGGCACGGCTACAAATCATGTCGTCGGAAATGGGTGGTGGAGTTGGTGGATTCCTTTGAAAGGCGGAGACGTGAGTGTAGGAGTCGTTTTCGACCAACGCCTCGTTCAGTGGCCACGAGACGGTGGAACACTTGGCGACCGGCTGAAGAACTTTCTAATGCAACACCCGGTTGCACGCGAGATGCTCGCCGACGCACGTTTGATCGAGGGCGACGTGCACTGGCGCAAGGACCTGGCGTACTATAGCACGAAGTTCGCCGGGGACGGCTTTGTGCTCGTAGGTGATGCTGCTGCATTCATGGATCCGTTCTACAGCCCAGGCATGGATTGGATTTCATTTACTGCTACCAGCGCGGCGGAACTTATCAGCGCCCAGCGACGCGGCGAGACGCTTGCCGCCCAGATCGAGCATTACAACGGCGCTTTCTCCATGAGTTATCACAACTGGTTCCAGGCCGTTTACCAGGACAAGTACGAATACATGGGTGAGTTCGACCTGATGAGACTTGCATTCCTGCTGGATCTCGGTCTGTATTATCTGGGCATTGTTTCGCAACCGTTCAAGATGGGAATCAAGGGGTTGCAATCGCCACCGTTTTCCGACCCGCGCTCGCGCGTCGTTTTCAGACTGATGCGCACCTACAACCGCCGCTTCGCCCAGATCGCGCGCCGGCGCCGGCGGTTAGGCCTGCTTGGAAGATCGAATCGTGCCCAACGTTTTCTTGCCAACGGCTTCACATTGAGCCGGTCCGATATTCGACTCATTTTCAAGATGGTTTTCCAGTGGGCCTTGCTTGAACTAAAGGAAGGGTGGCGGAGTTGGTGGCGACCGAGGGAAGATAACGCGCCTGGGAGAACCGTTGCTGTGCGAGAACTCGGCGAGACTGTTGGCCAATCGAGCCGTCGCTGAGTGGACGTTACACCAAACGTGAAAAATACACGCTTTGGTTTTGGAATTGATTATGCCCAAACTCAACCCGAAGTCGGATACTGAATCGCGCGGCGCTGGACCACAACCCCATCCGCCGGAGCTTCCCGAAGAAGCAGTATTATTACGGATTTTTATTGGCGAGGATGATCGTCAAAAGCATTTGCCGCTTTACGAAGCGATCGTTTTGAAAGCACGAGAGCTGCAATTAGCAGGTGCCACAGTGTTTCGAGGTCTTCTCGGTTTCGGGAGGTCTAGTCATATGCATACTGCGAAGGTCCTCCGGCTTTCGGCGGATCTGCCAATGGTTATCGAGATCGTCGATACGCAGGAAAAGATTGATGCTTTCCTTCCCCATTTGAAGCCAATGATGAGCGGTGGCTTGGTCACGCTCGAGCGAGTGCAGGTCATCCATTATCGACACGAGCCTCTTCGAAAATCCGTACACCGCTGAACGGTCTCTCAAAGGTCTCATCCTCGTAAGCGAAGGCTCCAGCCTTTGCCGATGTGACGCGCCGTTGAGGCAAAGGGTACGGAGGCAAAGGCTGCTGCTAAAGGTAAGGAGGCCAAGGTAAGAAGGCAAAGGCTGGAGCCTTCGCTTACGAGGATGTGCTGAAGAAAAATCTGTCGATGATCGAATTTCAGTTGTGTGGTGCCAACGATTCGAATAGGTAAGTGTTAGGCAATGGAGTTTGCCTCCCCGCAAGTGGGGAAACCGCCTGACCATATTCAGGGCTAATGACTCCTGTTAGCGCAGCAATGCGTAGACAGGAGTTTTATTATGCTCAGTTACATCTGGGTCAGCGTGAGAGGTGCACTCAGTAGGGCCGTTCGCTTTTGGATCTCTTGGATGGCAGTGCTGCGCTGCGGCCAGCCATTCCGGGGCGAAACGCTCGCCTTCAACGTAACCGGCTCGTTCGTCAAGGACCTGCTCGCGGCGCTGGCTGATTCCGAAGGGCGACGCGCCAATGTCGAAGGAAGAGGCTGAGAACGATCGGCTTTCACCATGTTTAATCGAATCCTCTTCAATCTGTTTCAGGTCATCGTGGTCTTGGCGTTCGCGCCTCTCATCTCCGGCGTGCTCAGCCGTTTGAAGGAAATTGTGCAGTCCAAGCGAGGGCCGAGCATCTTCCAGCCGTACCGGGATTTATGGAAGCTGTTCCACAAGGACGAAATCGTGTCGGAAGAGAGTTCGTGGATTTTCCGGTTCACGCCTTACATCGTTTTTGTCACGCCAATTTTTGTCGCGCTGCTGATTCCAGTTTTGACAAATTACCCGCTGTTCTTTGCCTTCATGGGAGACATGTTGGGCGGCGGCTTTGTGCTGTCGCTCGGCGGTTTCTTCGCAGCGCTTGCGGCGGTGGACACGGCCAATTCTTACGGTCCCATGGGTGCGAGCCGCACTCGGATGGTTGGGTTCCTCGCTGAGCCGGTGTTCATGATCGTCTTCTTCACCGTTTCGTTCGTCGCCGGCTCAACCATTCCCTATATCGTCCAGGAGAAATGGGTGACGCCCTTGGCGAATTTCTTCGCGCCTTCTCACGTGCTGCTGGTCCTGGCGTTTCTCATGTTGATCCTGGCCGAGGGTGGGCGCATTCCAGTGGATAATCCAACGGGTCATTTTGAACTGGCGATGATTGATGAATCCAAGTCGCTGGAATACTCCGGGCGAGGCATGGCGCTAATGAAATGGGGCGGCCACATGAAACTTTTCGTGCTCATGTGCATTTTTCTCAATGTGCTTGTGACGCCTTGGGGGCTGGCGAGCGGACAAACCATTGCCGCGGTGCTGCTGGCCGTTCCGTTGGTGTTGTTCAAAATATTCTGCTTTGTGCTGGTGTTGGTGGTTATCGAGTCGTCGCTCGCCAAACTCCGGCTCTTTCGCATTACGGAATTTTTGGGCGCGGCATTTATTACTTCGGTGGCGGCGATGATCACGCAGGTTTTTTTGCCTTGAACGAACAAATGTAATGAGCGAAACGACGAATCAATTGCTGGACAATCTGAACGCTCTCGCGGCCGGTTTGTTTCTGCTTACCGCTTTCGGAATTGTGGCGATGCGACAGATCAAAGGTTGCCTGAATCTGTTCATCATCCAGTCTCTATTACTTGCGGCATCCGCCGCGCTTTTGGGTCTTCGTCACCAGTCAGAGCATCTCTACGGCGTAGCCCTCGTGAATGTGATCACCAAGCCGTTGATCGTTCCGTGGCTTTTGCGCAAGACATCGCCGGCAGAGATTTACACGCGCCGCGAGATTGATCAGGCGTTGAACATCCCGACTTCCTTGCTCATGGCTCTGGCGTTGGCGATCCTGGCCTACTTCTTGGCGATGCCTTTGTTGAACGCCGTCGGACCGGATTTTCGCGGCCCCAACGTGCCGATTGGCATTGCGGGATTGTTGCTCGGCGCGTTCACTCTGACCGTGCGGCGTGAAGCAGTGCCGCTGCTCATCGGGCTGCTGGTAATGGAAAACGGCGCTTTCTTGACTGGTATTTCCATCTCGCGCAACCTGCCGTTGCTGGTCGAACTCGCTATCGCCACGGACGGTTTGATTATCGTTTTCATCATGGGTGTGCTGACCCGCGCCGTCCAAAAACATATCGGCACAACGGCTGTGGGGACATTGGCAAGCTTGAAAGAGGCAGCGGCGGAGCCAGCGACGAAGGAGGCGACCAAATGAGCGTCATTGTTATTCTCCTGCTACCGCTGGTCGCTACCGCGCTCGTTTGCCTTCCCTTCAAAAGACACTGGGCGGCGGGCGTGACCGTCGTGTCCTGCTTGACCATTTTGGTGTTGGCAGGGCGAGCGGCATGGCTGGTCTCAACGGGCAACTCCGTCACGGCTGTGTTGAAAGTGGGAATGCTAAAATGGATTGCTGTGGACGGGTTGAGCGCGCTGATTCTGCTGCTGATTGCCTTGGTCGGGATCACTGCGGCCATTTTCTCGGTGGGTTACATGGCGCATAAAAATCTGGAGCCGAGAAAGCTGGTGCTTTATTATGTGAACTACAACCTCTTCATCTTTTCGATGCTGGCCATTCCGGTCATGGCCGAGCCGACACTGGTTTGGATCGTGGTTGAATTGACAACGCTCTGTTCCGCGTTGCTGGTCTCATTTGAAAATACTCGCGAGGCGCTGGAGGCAGCATGGAAATATGTGGTGCTGTCGCTCATGGGCGCGGCCATGGCTTTGTTTGGATTTCTTGTTCTCTTCGCAGCAATGCAGGCAGCGGGCGGTGGCATTTATACTTGGGAAGGACTGGTTGCCGCAGCGCCGTTAATGCCGCCGGTTTTGTTGCAAACGGCGTTTCTGATGATTTTGATCGGTCTCGGAACGAAAGCCGGCCTCGTACCGATGCATACGTGGCTGCCGGATGCCCACAGTCAGGCGCCCTCGCCGGTGTGCGCACTGCTCTCGGGCGTGGAGACCACGGCGATTCTCTACGTAATTCTGCGTTTGTTTCCGGTGATGAAGGCCGCGCCAAATTCTCATGCCGAAGTGTGGGCGCTGGTTCTCGGCCTGGTTTCGGTCGGCACAGCCGCATTTTTACTGCTTCAAGTCCGCGACTATAAACGGATGTTTGCCTTTTCCACGGTCGAACACATGGGCATTATTTTGGCGGCGGTCGGGCTCGGCGCATCGGCGGCGGGTTACGGTGCCATGCAGCAAATCGTCAGTCACTCGATTACCAAGTCGTTTTGCTTCTTCGCCGCCGGCGCCGCGTTGCTTGCTGTGGAAACGCGCGAAATCGCGGCGGTGCGCGGATTAATCCGTAAATCTCCCGTTGCCAGCGCGGCGCTCATTTTTGGGGGATTAGGGATCACAGGCGCGCCGCCGCTGGCGGTTTTCTTAAGTGAATTTTCGATTCTCAGAGCAGGCCTCAATCAGAGACATTATCTGGCGACGGGTCTTCTCGCCGTCTTCATCGTCATCGCATTTTTCGGTGTGATGCTGCACATCAACCGTATGGTTTTTGGTGCGCGGGAAGGGGAAGAGGCTCCGCCAACGAACGAACATTCCAGCGGAGAAAAAGAACAAAAATTGCCGTTCAGTTGCCGACTGACGCTGCTTCTGGCGGCTGTGCCGGTGCTTGTGCTCGGATTTTACATTCCCAGACCGCTGCATGATTTGCTGACGCAGGCAGCAGCCGCCTTGACAAAATAAATCGCTGATGAATCGCACCGAATTAAAAGAACAAATTGAACGACGTTGGCCTGGCAATGCGCGATGCCACTTCGCCGCAACGGGTTTAACGTGTGAAGTAAGCTGCGACCGGGCCGCGCTTCCGGAATTGTGCGGCCGGCTTTTCCTGGCATGGGAGTTTAGTTTCGCGGGCTTGATGGTCGAGGAAGGGGCAAGCGAGTGGGAATTGCGTTACTGCTTTTATGGTGACGGCGAGGCTGGCTGGGTTCATGTACTGGTGAACGCGCCACTCGACGAGACAATTTTTCCCAGCATTGTCAAATTTGTGCATGCTGCGGACTGGCATGAGCGGGAGGCCGAGGATTTGTTTGGTCTCACCTTTGAAGGTCATCCGCGACTCGGCGATTTCGTCCTGCACGACGACACCTGGCAGGAAAACGTCGAGCCGATGCGCCGTCATTTCGATCCGAAATCGGCGATGCACCACCGCAAGTCGGACGCCGACTGGCGGCCACGACGCATCGTCGAGGAACCTGGCGCGTTCGTAATGCCGATTGGGCCGAAATATTCCGGCGTGACCGAGTCGGCTCTTTTCCTGCTCGAAACCGTTGGCGAAGACGTCATTCGGTCCGTGCCGCGCCTGTTTTACAAATGGCGCGCAATTGAAAAGCTCGCAGAGGGCAAAACAGTGGATCAAGTCTTTTTGCTGGCGGAACGATTCGCGGCAACCACGGCCTTCGCTCATGGACTAGCCTTTTGTCAGGCCGTTGAATCTATATGCGGTGCGAACGTGCCGACGCGCGCGCAGGTGTTACGCGTGTTTCTAGCCGAACTGGAACGCCTTCGACAACATGCCGGAGCGATTCAAGAAATCTGCGAGTCGACAGCCTTGGTCGTAGCGAACAGTCAGGCAGGAATTCTGGAGGAAGATTTGTTGCGAATTTCCGGCGAACTCACTAGCCATCGCTATTTGTTTGGCCTGCTCGCACTTGGGGGATTGTTGTGTGACTTGTCAAATGATGCGTGCCGCAAAGCGCTTGAACAGTCGCAGCAAGCACTGAAGCATTTGAATGAACTCGAACAGAGACTGCGCCTTTCCAGCAGTTTTCTCGACCGATTGGAAGAAGTGGGTTTCGTCGCGCTGCGGGACGCAAATGTTTTTGGCCTTCTCGGCCCGGTCGCGCGCGCATCGGGACTCATCCGCGATTTGAGGCGCGCGCAGCCCTATTTGGGTTACGAAAATTTCGATTTTGACGTGCCGAGCGAGCAGGAGGGTGATGGCTATGCGCGCTTACGCGTGCTGTTAGCTGAAGCGAGACAATCGGTGCGCATTATGGAGCAGGCGGTTGCCGCATTGCACAGCGGTTATATCCACGAACCTGTCAAGCTTCGAGAGGGCGCGGCATTGGGCTGGGTTGAAGCACCGCGTGGCGGCGCATTTCATTGGGTCCGCTTGACTGACGATGGGCGTATCGCACGCTATCGAATTGTTCCGCCGTCCTTCGCCAACTGGCATGGCTTCCACCTCAGTGTCGAAAAATTCGCGTTTCAGGACTTTCCCATCATTCTTTCCACCTTCGATTTGTCGGTGGCCGAGAACGACCGGTAAAATGAGAACAACACTATTGAATTGGAAAACGCATGAGCCAATGGGTCATCAATGGCATTCGCAGGGGAATTAAAACCACTGCGTATCCCCGCGGGACGGAAGGCGCCGCCGGTGTAACGCCCGGACTGCCTGATGGCGGCCAAATGGATGCTGCAACGGGGGCGGCGCTTCTGGAGCGTTGTCCGACCGAAGCACTGAGTCAAACCGACGGCAATGTGACCGTGGACTATCGGCGTTGTGTTCATTGCTATCGGTGCGTTCGCGATGTGGAGCGTCCGCTGGACTGGCAGCAAACTTACGAATGGGGGGCTGTCCGGGACAACCAAATTGAGTTCGGTCCGGCGTTTAAACGTTCCATACACGTCATCGTGGTGGATGCGGGCGACTGCGGCGCGTGCCTCAATGAAGTCAAACAACTCAATAATCCATATTACAACATGCACCGGCTGGGATTTTTCATCACACCGACGCCGCGTCACGCGGACGTGATGCTGGTGGTTGGCCCGGTGACCGATTACATGCGGTTTGTCCTGCACAAAGTTTATGACGCCATGCCGACGCCCAAACGAGTTGTTGCAGTGGGCGCGTGTGCTGTCTCTGGCGGCGTGTTTGCGGGAAGCTTTGTCTGCGCGAAACGATTGGCGGAGGTTTTGCCGGTGGACGTGGAAGTGCCGGGGCATCCGCCGCCGCCGTTGGCAATTTTGCACGGGCTGCTCGTGGCGGTTGGCCGCAAGACTCCGGCATCGGTCCTGTCACCTCCTCCAGCGGCAATTCAAGCGGACGCGGTGAAGTCATGATGGGAACGCAAACACTCATCTTCATTTTTTTTTCGCTGTGTGGCGCCGGCATTCTGTTCTCACTGACGGCGCCCCCGTCGCGGCAGGGAAACGTGCTGACCTGGCTGGGGTGTCTCGCTGCGATTGCGTTAGTGCTGGCCGGTGCAAATGGGTTGCTAGGCGGCGGCACATTCCGTCAACCTCTCTGGTCGTTGCCGGGATTAGCGACTCTTACTTTATCTCTCGACCGGCTCTCGGCAGTGTTCTTGTTCATCACCGGTTTGGTGCTTTTTCCAGCTTCGATTTTTGCCTGCGGCGAACTACAGCGCGAATCGAATCACCAGAATGCGCGTGCGTTCACCGTGCTGTTGCTCGGATTATTTGCATCAATTGCTTTGATTTTTATCGCGGCCGACGCAGTGCTGTTCCTGCTTGGGTGGGAAGTCATGTCGGTTCTTTCGTACCTCTTAATCGTCCACAACCGCGGTCAGGAGAACGGTCATGCCTCGGCGGGCTATCTTTTGCTGGCGATGGGCGAAGCGGGAACACTGGCGGCGGCGCTTAGTTTTCTTGTGCTGGCGATCAACGTGAACTCGGTGGATTTCGCCGCGCTCAAATCAGCCGCCTCGGGAACAAGTGGAGGAGCACGTTGGGCAGTTTTTTTGTTTTCATTTTTTGGTTTCGGTGTCAAAGCCGGACTCGTCCCGGTGAATGGCTGGCTGCCGCGCGCGTATACCCTCGCACCTCGCGCGTTTGTTCCAGTGTTGGCGGGCGCAACTTTGAATCTCGGACTCTACGGGATTTTGCGGGTCAATGCCGATCTCATGCCGGCGACGCACGCGGGTCCAGGTTTAGTGGCACTGGTTGTGGGAACGATTTCGGCGCTGCTCGGAATTCTTTACGCGACCACAGACAACGATCTCAAAGCGATGCTGGCGCACAGCTCCATTGAAAATGTCGGGATCGTGGTAGCCGGTTTTGGATCGGGCATGGTCTTTGTGGCGACGCATCATCCGGCACTGGCAGCGATCGCGTTCGTCGCCGGGCTGTATCATCTGGTCAATCACTCGCTTTATAAGACGCTGTTGTTTTTCGGCGTGGGTGCAGTGGAAACCCAGACAGGCACGTGCGATATGGATCATTTAGGCGGCTTGATCAAATGGATGCCGTTGACCGCTCTTGGCTTTCTCGCCGGCACGCTCTCCATTGCGGCGCTGCCGCCCTTCAACGGCTTTGTTAGTGAATGGCTCACTCTGCAAACCATGCTCCGATCGGCGGAACTCTCTTCGACGTTGACGAAAATCGTCTTTGCCCTGTGCGGCGCGGGACTCGCCCTTACGGCGGCGCTGGCGGTAACCTGTTTCGTGAAGGTGTTTGCGATGAGCTTTTTGGGAATGCGCCGTCTGGAAGAACGTAAGCTTGTGACCGAAGCCAGATCCGCTGTGCTGGCGCCCATGGCCATTCTAGCCGCGCTCTGTCTGGCATTGGGCGTACTGCCGA
>Ga0074044_10004053_pt1 | contig 12270 bp, 7 predicted proteins | sample BogForMeECP23OM1_FD_94443 | JGI IMG/M metagenome (GOLD analysis project Ga0074044, IMG submission 94443) | Bog forest soil microbial communities from Calvert Island, British Columbia, Canada - Bog Forest MetaG ECP23OM1 | ecosystem: Environmental > Terrestrial > Soil > Wetlands ...
CCACCAAAGTAGTGGCAATGCGTCCATTCAGCCGCTTCGGCACAATTCAACTTGTTTGCAAGCTCTTCGCCATTCACCCCGCGTAAGTTTACCGGCAACTTGAGCATGAAGAAGGCGCCGCTGCCTAGCTGGGGATGCCTTTCTTCGGCGCTCACCTTCAGGAGAGCTGTGGGCGGCATACATCCGGGGAACGGAAACTCCGCAGTCACTCCGGAGTCGTCGCCGTTGGCCAATACCCACGGAGACGGTTTCATGGCCAAGGCGGAAGCGAAATCGTCCTTCCCGAAGCTGGAAGGGCCGCGTCCTTGTGGAGCGAACAGTGTCTCTATCACATTCAGCATGTCGTCTGCTTCTTTCCTCGCGCCGCTTACAGGATGCTGGGATTCGTCGGGACTGGCGCGAAGCAGACCTGCTGCTCCATCTAGCTTGATATGAGCATCTGCTGCCTGTATCGCCAGAGCGGCAGAAAACAGAGCGCCTAGCCACTGGGCGTTTTCTAGGTGAAAAAGCGCGGAGCAATGCATTTTCACACGCTGGTTCTGTGGTTGAAAGACATAGGCGCTCATACTCGCGCCAAAGGCATTGAATGCGCTCACCCGCTCGACCGCGCGTTGGTTTTCTGTCACCTCTTTGAGCAAATCAGTTTCAGCATGGACGCGAACAATTCCATACGCCTGATCCATGCGGACCGAATCCGCCCATACCCTTTGTGCCAGGCGATGTCCCCACCAGGTGAACTTCCGGGCCTCGCGAATACTCCACTTGGGGTCAATCTGCAAACTTCTGAACAAATAGTCGATTACTTCGGGCCCCACGTCCTTCGGATTGTCGACCAGCACTCCGCGTTCGCGTGGCGGCGGATGCTTCTCTAAAGTATCGAGTCGCCCCGAATCGCTCTGCTCTAAGCTCGTGGCATCGGGTGAGCTCGACGACCCTGGCGCGGATCTTGGGGTTGTTGGGGACACACTGAACGAACCAGGTCGAGCATGCTCGGATGGAAGCTGCTCTGCAATAAGCTTTGCTAGGTCGTCGGGAGGGATTCCTGCCACAACCCTTTTTGCCAGGTCTCTGGCGTGAATGAATCCCAGCCCAATCCTGGCGGCGAGTTTCTCGGCGACCTCGTCGCCCGCGAGGATTACGCGTCCCGTTCCGATAAGGGCCATGGCAATTTGCTTCGACCCGTGCCGAAGCCGGACGGCCATTCCACCCACAAATTTCCCGGTTGCTTCGTCCGGTTCCATCTCCAATCCTGCTAGATCACCAGACTCCGCCAGCTTCATTTGCAGTTCGCGAAAGTTCCTGTCTATTTGTTCGTTTGCCACCTGAGCCTCAATGCCCCCGCGCGCATTTTGGTCTACAAGCCGCTAAATAGAGGGTCGTGCACCGGCGGTCCCGGGTTTGCCCGAATGATCATGTTCATGTTTCCCAGGAAAGTCCAGGCTTCCCGAAATGACCGAAATTCGTAGTCTGACGGTAGATCGGCCGCAACAGATCCAGCTTCTGGATAATAGCGGCCGGACGGAAATCGAAATCCTTGGCGAACGCCTCTGCCTTGTGGGCGTCGCCCGTGCCGAACGTCTCCACTTTGAGGGAGACCGGCTGGGCCCTGCCAATGGCATAAGCCACCTGCACTTCGGTACGCTTTGCAAGGCCCTCCTTCAGAATCTGACGAGCCACATGTCGGCAGAAGTAAGCCCCGCTCCGGTCCACCTTCGATGGGTCTTTGCCGCTGAATGCACCACCGCCGTGGTGCGCGGCGCCGCCATAGGTGTCCACGATGATCTTTCGACCTGTCACGCCACAATCAACGGCCGGTCCACCACCCACAAAGCTACCGGTGGGATTCACCAAGAATTCGATCTCCCGATGAAACCAATCGCCCAGGGCGCGCGGGGCCAAATCCTGCGAGACATATTCCCGGATGTCGGCCTGATCCGCGGAGGGAAAATGCTGTGCGGAAACAACGACGGAGCAGACGTCGACAGGCCGTCCGTTTTCGTAGCGCACGGAGACTTGCGTCTTCCCATCCGGCCGAAGCCATGGAAATCGTCCGCTACGTCTATCCTCCGCCAAACTGCGTGCGAGTCGATGAGCCAAGAGAATCGGAAGCGGCATGAGTTCCGGCGTCTCGTCGGTCGCGTATCCGAACATGACGCCCTGATCCCCAGCCCCCTGCTCGTGGGTTGGATTCTTGGCCACATCCACGCCCTGCGAAATCTCGAGAGCTTGCGCTGTTACAAATTGTTGAACGCTAAGCGTTTCGGAGTTAAATGCCTCCGAGGGCTCTGTGTAGCCAATGATTCTTACGGCCTGACGAATAATCTCTTCATGGTCAACTCGAGCCGCAGAAGTGATCTCCCCGGCCAGAATCACCGCATTGCTCTTGCAGAGAACCTCGCAGGCGACCCGGCTGAACTTGTCTTGAGCCAAGTAGGCATCGAGAATCGAGTCGGCGATATAGTCACTGACTTTGTCCGGATGGCCTTCGCAAACAGATTCAGACGTGAAAACAAAGCTCGTGTGATTTTCAAACATGAGCCCTCGCCTCCTTGGTTCGGTCAGTGAGAATGTCGGTTACGTATGGGTTGCCTCGGAGGCAAGGAACTGCTCAAGACTGCAAGCGAGCAGGCCGAGCCGGCTTGAATTAACGCTCAGAAATGGATTGGGCACTGTCTTTCGGAGGATTTCGGCGCTGTGGAGTCTGGCATGATAGCCGGCACGTTTTGGAACTTCCGGGTGCTCCTCTCCGAACAATTTAGGGACATAGTATTCCTTCCATGTTCCTCGCACTCTCTCCTCCAGGTCCGAGCCTGCGGCCCCTTCTTGGGCGGCCTTGAACTCGGCTGCCCGAGCCGCAAAGTGGGAGGCTCGCAGCGCTGCAAGCAGCGGCGAGGAATCGGCTGTATGCCAGGATCCGAGTTGAAGTGCCGCTACGGGATCCCATTTAGGAAGCCCACAGACACCAGCACCAGTAGCACCGCCCCCCATACGCTTCTGAACTCTGAAAAGCTCATCCTTAGTGATTGCCCCCCTTGAATGACTTTCCGCAGCCGAGAGGACCACAGATGAGGCATTGATGCCGCATTCAGCGCACGCAGCCTTAACGCAGGAGCAGGCAAATTGGCGGAATAGTTCTCGATTGCCGAGCTCAATTATCCCCAGCCGAAGCGACTGCTCGACCACCATGAGCATCCAGTCGGCCCGGTGACATATCGTCCAGACGTTGGAGAGAGTCTGGCAGTGACAGACCCACAACAGGAACTCCTTCGAGTCCCAGCAGTCGAGATCGCCAACTAAGTGAAACGCGGCGGTGACAAAATATTTGATCTCTTTGGTTGCGTTGCGGGAGAGGAAAAACCAGTCGGTCCGGATTGGATGAATCTCTGCTACCGAGTCGAGCTTGAAGGCAATATTCATGATGCATGCTCCTTCCGGCGGCATGCATCAGGAGCCGAAAATAAAAAACCGCCCAAGGCATCAGGCGGGTTAATCTTCGGGAAGACTTTCCTTCGGAACTTCTATTCCGCACATCGAGCGGTTGTCTCTCCGCTCAGGGCACCGTGGCGTCTTCCAGCCCGGTTGCCGAGTTCAGCGTTGTCGCCGAACTACTCCTGATGCTACCTTGTTATTTACCAAGGATATGCTCGCTTGTCAATACCGGTGGCAAGAACAATCAAGCTAAAGGCGGATGGTGATCAGGCCAATCTTCTGGAGTTAAGGGCGGGAAATATCTGGAGCAGAAAGGAAGGCCGCCCACAGCGAAGCGGCCAGCGGTGGTCCTCCGACGTGTGAGTCTCCAACTGATACTTTGTGGTTGGTTCGGAACGGAAGCCAACTACGCCCGCCGGTGCTTTTGCCCAATCCCCAGCTCCCGGCGATTCAGTCGGCGGCCAAGCTCTTCGGCACGTCGGGAGAGGATAAGAAATGGACGCGGGTTCTTTCACAATAGAGTCACAGGGCAAAAGAGAGGGCCAGCCCCTTCGCTGGAAGGGCCGCTCCTCGTCGCGTGCGGTTCACTGCGAGTGTGGATGCGCGGGGATTGACGTGCAAGGCGGCATTCTTCAGTGCAAGCAATCGATAAGACATGACAAACTGCCGCTGGTGCGGTGATTTGGGATTATGGAAACAGTGGACGTAAAGTTGCCGTGGGAACTTCTGAGGGTGGCAAATTTGGAAGGGAGCAGCCTCTCCCAGGAAGCTGCGCGATTGCTGGCGCTGGAACTTTATCGCGAGGATAAGGTCTCGCAACGATCGACAAAGGATGCCACAAACCGGAATCGCTCCGCGCGCGGCGAAGACGTTGCGATGGCGGCGTCGGGATTTCTGCCTCATCGAGAACACAGGCCCGCGGTGGCGAGCAGGCTGGTGGTCCCCGCGACTACTGGATTGGCGCGTCGGAAACCGACGCCGCAGCCGAAGCGTTGAACCGGATCACGTACGATTGGTCGGTGTAGAAGTGCCGGATTCCGGTAATTCCCGTGGAAACAGGGTCGGCGTTCACCGTGTAGGTGGAGATCAACCCACCGGCCGCCGCGCCGGACGTGTACGTGAACGTGTAGCCGCTCTTGATGCCGCCCGCAAGAACGTTGTCCAGCAGGTTCGCCGACGTCGAACTAACCGCGCCGGAGGTTCCCAAGGTCGCCAGCGACGATGGGTAACCGGTGCCATAGGTAGTGGAATAGTTTACGCATTCCGTATCGATGGTGCGCAGCGAAGCTACGGCAGACGACTCATTGGCGCTCATCTTCGAGTGCATGAAATTCGGGATCGCGATCGCCGCGATAATCAGAATGATCGCCACGACGATCAAAAGCTCGATCAAGGAGAATCCCTTCTCTCGCTCTGTCCGCATGCCCACCTCCCTGAAACCCCGTATCCACCGGCACAGATGGAATAGATGGAGCATACCGGATGCCGGCAGGCCCTGAATACAAGACTTTGAGATGTTCCCTAAGAATAAGAAACCAGGGACATTCTCTCCGTCGCTGCCAGTTTTCGCGCCCCCAGAATCGTGGCCACAAAGAGAATCGCGTACTTCCGCCCTTCATCCATCAGAGCACCACGCAGCGTGGTCTTGAATGCAGGGCAGAGGCGGGAGCTAGATTCTACAGCGACTTCTTCCGCGATTCCCAAAACAGTTTGACGGGTCTGGATTCGCTCCGTTGCCTGAACGGATGAACGCTTTCTCCACTACCAGATGAGGCAGGACAGTGTGTTGGTTCAGCCTGAAATGGAGAGAGGGCGCTTTTGGTCGAGAAATTTCAAAGGTCGCGGTCCGACGGTAAGGCCGGGCATCGCTGAGGCCGGGTAATTGAACGTGCTTGGCGCGAAGTGATCGAGTGCAGCGCTTCGGGCGTCCATGGCGTGTCCCGACAGGGTTGACCCACAGGAGGCCCGGCAGCCCTGGTCCCCGAGCGCACAAGGCGCGATGCGATGCTCAACCGCTCGATGGGCCTGCCGGCGGCGTCCGCGATGGTGGCGGGCATCATTCTCGGCACTTCGATTTTCGTCCAGCAACGCCGCCCGCCTTTACCGCCTATAGATTACGCTTGCGGTGATGTTCAGCCGGGGATTCTCACCAGGTAGAGAATCGATCTGGTGGAGCACGGCAAGATTCGCGCTTGGTGGCGGGATTCGCGGCAGGAAAGGCGAGAGGCCCCTGAGCCGCGGGTCCTCTCGCACTCAAAGGGCTTCGCGCTGCCCGATCACGGCCGAAATGCAAAAAACGCAAAACGGGTGCGATGCAAAAATGGGCGCTCTTCCTCCATCAGGGAGAACATCAAGCGAAGAGTCTGATGTTTGGAGAAGAAGCGAAATCGGCCTAATTCCAGGCGATTACGGCAGTTAACATAAGTTTGTTATCAGGACGCAAATTGGGAGGGAGAAGGCGAAACTCGATCCCGCGGCGGCGGGACGAAATTCGAAACTCGGTGGGGCAAAAAGCGGCAGTAAAGCGAACATCGAAAATTGAAACCAGGCATTATCCGGCGCGCTTGAGGCGGCGGAAGCCTTCGATGATGAACATGCGCATCAGGACCTGGTAGGGGACGCCGCGGGCACGGGCCTCGGCCTTCAGCTCTTCGACGAATTCCGGATCGAGGGCCACCGAGGTGGGCCTCTTTCGAGGGCCGCGCGCCCGCTCCATGGCCGCGCGGATCTTGGCGGGCTCGAAACGCACCTGCCGGTATTCCGATTCATTCTTCACGTAGCGACGCATAGAAAGCCCTCTTCTTCTGATTCATCGGCCGCGCCGAGATGACCCGGATGCTGTGGGCGCGCAGGGTGAACACCCGGAACAGGAAGCCATGAGGCGAACCTGAACCTGGCCACGAAGGATAGTGTACCACACTATTGTAGGTCCCGGCGTGTGGAGGACAGTCCTGTGCAACTCGACTTTCCCAAGTGTACCTCATGTGGTACACTCCCGGGGTGAGCAGGAAGCCAAACCTCCCGGCGCGCGAAAATGATCCGCCGGAGCCGTTCGAAAGGCAGGGGAAACGCGTTCCCGCGATCTTCTTCCGCACGGAGGCGGGAGGAGAGCCCGTGCGGGAGTGGCTGAAGGGGCTCCCGTCATCGGAGGACCGGAAACGCATCGGGGAGGACATCAAGACCGTGGAGTTCGGCTGGCCGGTGGGGATGCCCGTGTGCAGGCCCCTGGGCGGCGGCATCTATGAAGTGCGGACGAACCTGGCCCTGAACCGAATCGCACGCGTGCTTTTCTATATTGACGTGAAGGGCCGAATGGTCTTGCTCGATGGATTCATCAAGAAGACGCGGCAGACTCCGCACCAGGACCTGGAGCTCGCCCGAAGCAACCGCAGGAAGCATGAAAGAGGACTCCCATGAACGCAAGGAAGAATCGCAGGAAAATGGACCACAGTGGCTCAACCTTTGACAGCTTTCTCGATGAAGAAGGGATTCGGGAAGAAGTCGAAGCCGTGGCCATCAAGCGGGTGCTGGCCTGGCAGTTTGAACATGCCATGCAGAAACAGCAAAAGACGAAGCAGGCGATGGCGAAGCAGCTTCACACGAGCAGATCGCAGTTGGATCGTTTGCTCGATCCGCAAAACGTCTCGGTCACCCTCGATACGATTACCCGGGCAGCACGGGCGCTTGGAAAGCGCCTGATCCTTCGCGTGGCCGACGTGAAGGTCAGGCGCGCGTAGAAGCCGGCTGCCGTTCTCCCAAAACCTTCAGGGCCAGAAAAAAGGCCGGATGCCGGCAAGCCCCGACAGCGAGCGTCGGGGTGCAAGAACCGCAACGCCGGCGCTACAAAAAAAGGCCGGAGCCTTTCGGCTCCGGCCTCAGGAAAACACTTGCTGAAGAGGAGAGGTTCCTCTCCAACTTCAAAGAGCCGGCGAGACGCCCTTCCTGCGTCAGGGCAAGCCGGCGCTACCCTTCGGCCGGCGCGCCGGTGTCTTTGCGGAGGTATTCGAGGGCGGCGGCCTCCTCGGGAGAGAGCGGGACCTCCTCGGGTTCGGGCTCGGGCTCGGGAACTTCTGTAAGGAGCTTGACGTTGCGATAGATGTCCAGGCCCGTCCCGGCCGGAATCAGCCGGCCCATGATGACGTTTTCTTTGAGGCCGCGCAGGTAGTCCACCTTACCGGAAATCGCCGCTTCGGTGAGCACGCGGGTGGTCTCCTGGAAGCTGGCGGCGGAGATGAACGAGTCGGTAGAGAGCGAGGCCTTGGTGATGCCGAGCAGCATGGGCCGCCCGGTGGCGGGACGTCCGCCCTCGGCGAGGATGCGGTCGTTCTCCTCGCGGAAGCGGAACTTGTCCACCTGTTCGTCGAGCAGGAAGGGGGTATCGCCCACGTCTTCCACCTTCACCCAGCGCAGCATCTGGCGGGTGATGGTCTCGATGTGTTTGTCGTTGATGTTGACGCCCTGGAGGCGGTAGACCTCCTGGATGGAGGTGACCAGGTAGGCCTGGGTGAATTTTTCGCCGAGAACGGCGAGCAGGTCGTGGGGGTTGAGCGGGCCGTCAATGAGCGGCTCGCCGGCGCGGATGTGCTCGCCTTCCTGCACGTTGATGTGGACGCCGCGGGGAATGAGGTACTCCTTGAGGGTGCGGGTGTCCTCGCTCTCGACGGTGATCTTGCGCTGGCCCTTGGTGACTTCCCCATATTTCACGATGCCTTCGATTTCGCTGATAACGGCGGGGTCGCGGGGCTTGCGCGCCTCGAACAGCTCGACGACGCGGGGGAGGCCGCCGGTGATGTCCTTCGTCTTGGTGGTCTCGCGGGGGATTTTGGCCAGCACGTCGCCGGGATGGACGTCGTCGCCATCGGCGATCATGAGGTGGGCGCGCGAGGGCATGAGGTACTTTTTCCGCGCGCGGCCCGCGGAGTCGCGGACGAGCACGGTGGGCTGGTGCTTCTCGTCGCCCGGAGGCAGCGTAACGACGAGCTGGGAAAGTCCGGTGACCTCGTCCACCTGCTCTTCGATGGTGACGCCGGGCTGGAGGTCCTTGAACTGGATGGAGCCGCCGACCTCGGTGAGGATGGAGAAGGTGTAGGGGTCCCATTCGCAGACGACCTGGCCGACGGTGACCGGCACGCCTTCCGTCACCTTGAGGTGCGCGCCATACACGAGGTGATGGCGTTCTTTTTCGCGGCCCTTGTCGTCCACCACGGCGATGAGGCCGGAGCGGTTCATGGAGATGAGGTTGCCGTCGCGGCCCTCGACCGTCTTCACGTCAATGAACTTGATGAAGCCGGAATTCTTGACCTCGACCTTGGACTGCTCGGTGACGCGGGTGGCGGTGCCGCCGATGTGGAAGGTGCGCATGGTGAGCTGCGTGCCGGGCTCGCCGATGGACTGCGCGCCGATGACGCCCACGGCCTCGCCCATCTCGACCATGCGTCCGGTGGCCAGATTGCGGCCATAGCAGCGGGCGCAGACGCCGCGGCGGGTTTCGCAGGTGAGCACGGAGCGGATTTTGACGCGCTCGATGCCCGCGGATTGAATGGTGCTGGCCAGTTCCTCGCTGATGTCCTGGTTGATCTCGCAGACCACATTGCCTTCGTAGTCCTTGAGGCGTTCGAGGGAGACGCGGCCGACCACGCGGTCGCGCAGGGGCTCGACTTCCACGCCGGCCTCGAGGATGGGCTCCACGTAAATGCCTTCGGAAGTGCCGCAGTCGAGTTCGCTGATGATCACGTCCTGGGCCACGTCCACCAGGCGGCGAGTGAGGTAGCCGGAGTCGGCGGTCTTGAGCGCGGTGTCCGCCAAGCCCTTGCGCGCGCCGTGCGTGGAGATGAAGTACTGGAGGACGGTGAGGCCCTCGCGGAAGTTGGAAGTGATGGGGGTCTCGATGACCTCGCCGGAAGGCTTGGCCATGAGGCCGCGCATTCCGGAAAGCTGGCGGATCTGCTGCTTGGAGCCGCGGGCGCCGGAGTCGGCCATGACGTAGATGGGGTTGATGACGCCCTGCTTGTCGCTCTCCTCGAGGACCTTGAACATTTTCTCGGCGACTTTTTCGGTGACGTCGCTCCAGATGGCGATGACCTTGTTGTAACGCTCGCCGTTGGTGATGGCGCCGTCGAGGTACTGCTTCTGGACGCTGACGACGTCGCGCTCGGCCTCGCCGACGAGCTTTTCCTTTTCCGGCGGGATGACCATGTCGTCGATGCCGATGGAGATGCCGGCCTTGGTGGCGTAGAGGAAGCCCAGTTCCTTGAGCTCGTCGAGCATGCGCACGGTGAGGGCCTGGCCGAAGCGCAGGTTGGCGTATTGCACCAGGAGCTGCAGGCCCTTTTTCTTGAGCAGGCCGTTGATGAACGGCATGCTCTTGGGCAGATGGTCGTTGAAGATCACGCGGCCGACGGTGGTGTTGACGAACTGGCGGGTGAGCATGACGGACTGCGCGTGAGTGATGTCCTGGTCGTCGAAGGCGGTGCCCAGGTCAATCACCTCGCCGGTATAGCGCAGGCGAATGGGGGTGAGCAGCTCGACCTCGCCGGCTTCGAGCGCCAGCACCACTTCGTCCGTACAGCCGAAGGCGCGGCCCTCGCCCTTGGACCCCGCGCGTTCCTTGGTCAGGTAGTAGATGCCCAGAACCATGTCTTGCGTGGGCACGGCCAGAGGCAGGCCGTTGGCGGGCGAAAGGATGTTGCGCGCGCTGAGCATGAGGACGGAGGCTTCGATCTGCGACTCGGGAGAAAGCGGGATGTGCACGGCCATCTGGTCGCCGTCGAAGTCCGCGTTGAACGCGGTGCAGACGAGCGGGTGGATGCGGATGGCTTTGCCCTCGACGAGCACCGGCTCAAAGGCCTGGATACCCAGGCGGTGGAGCGTGGGGGCGCGATTGAGCAGCACGGGATGCTCGCGGATCACGTCTTCGAGGATGTCCCAGACGATGGCGTCCTGCTGCTCGACCATCTCCTTGGCCTGCTTGATGGTGGTGCAGTGGCCGCCGGCCTCGAGCTTGTGGTAGATGAACGGCTTGAAGAGCTCGAGCGCCATCTTCTTGGGCAGGCCGCACTGGTGCAGGCGCAGCTCCGGCCCGACGACGATCACCGAGCGGCCGGAATAGTCCACGCGCTTGCCGAGCAGGTTCTGGCGGAAGCGTCCCTGCTTGCCCTTGAGGGCGTCGGAGAGGGATTTGAGCGGGCGGTTGTTGGCGCCGCGGAGGACGCGGCCGCGGCGTCCGTTGTCGAACAGCGCGTCGACGGCTTCCTGGAGCATGCGCTTCTCGTTGCGCACGATCACGTCCGGGGCGTGGAGCTCCATGAGCTTTTTGAGCCGGTTGTCGCGGTTGATCACGCGGCGGTACAGGTCGTTCAGGTCGGAGGTGGCAAATCGCCCGCCGTCCAGCGGCACCAGTGGCCGCAGCTCCGGCGGGAGGACCGGGATCACGTCCAGGATCATCCATTCGGGTTTGTTTCCGCTCTTGCGGAAGGACTGGACGACTTTGAGGCGCTTGGCGTACTTGATGCGCTTCTGGAGGCTGGCGTCGTTCTTCATTTTGACGCGCAGCTCTTCCCCGAGCTTTTCAATGTCGGTGGCGCGCAAGAGTTCCTTGATGGCCTCCGCGCCCATGCCGGCGCGGAATTTGCCGGCGTAGTCTTTTTGCAGCTCGCGGTACTTGTCTTCGGTGAGCAGCTCCTTTTCTTTGAGGCCGGGGACTTCGCCGGGATCGACGACCACGAAGCCCTCGAAGTAGAGGATGCGCTCGAGGTCGCGCATGCTGATGTCCAGCAGGTAGCCGATGCGGCTGGGCACGCCCTTGAAGAACCACACGTGGGAGCAGGAGGAGGCCAGCTCGATGTGGCCGAGGCGCTCGCGGCGCACCTTGCTGAGGGTGACTTCTACGCCGCACTTGTCGCAGATGACGCCGCGATGCTTCATGCGCTTGTATTTTCCGCACAGGCATTCCCAGTCGGTGACGGGGCCGAAGATCTTGGCGCAGAACAGGCCGTCGCGCTCGGGCTTGAAGGTGCGGTAGTTGATGGTCTCCGGCTTGGTCACTTCGCCGTGAGACCAAGAACGGATTTTTTCCGGACTGGCGAGGCTGATCCGGATGGAGTCGAAATCGGCGATCTGGCTTGCACGATCATACGGGCTGCTACGATACAAGGCCTACCTCCTGCCGCCCTATGCCGGGGACGGTCTCCAGCCAAAATCCGGTGAACCTCGTGCGCCCCGAAGGATCGTCCCCGGGCTGCGGGACGAAACGCCGGGACGCGGATCAGTCCGCGACTTTTTCCGCGGGCTTCTGGCGCTTCATCAACTCGACGTCCAGGCAGAGCGACTGCAGCTCGCGCACCAGGACGTTGAACGATTCGGGAACTCCGGGGTCAATGCCCGGCTCGCCCTTCACAATGGCCTCGTAAATCTTGGCGCGGCCGTAGACGTCGTCCGACTTGCAGGTCAGCAATTCCTGCAGGATGTGGGCGGCGCCGTAGGCCTCGAGCGCCCAGACTTCCATTTCGCCGAAGCGCTGGCCGCCGAACTGCGCCTTACCGCCGAGGGGCTGCTGGGTGATGAGCGAATACGGTCCGATGGAGCGCGCGTGAATCTTGTCGTCCACGAGATGGGAGAGCTTGAGCATGTAAATGAAGCCGACGGTGACGGGCTGGCCGAATTTTTCTCCGGTCATGCCGTCGTAGAGGTCGGTCTTGCCGGAGGGGGGCAGCCCCGCGGCGACGAGCAGATGACGGATTTCCACCTCGCGCGCGCCGTCGAATACCGGGGTGGCCATGGGGATGCCGTCGCGGCAGCTCCGTGCCACATCAATCAGGTCTTCGTCCTCCATTTCGGAGAGCG
>Ga0074044_10004054_pt1 | contig 12269 bp, 10 predicted proteins | sample BogForMeECP23OM1_FD_94443 | JGI IMG/M metagenome (GOLD analysis project Ga0074044, IMG submission 94443) | Bog forest soil microbial communities from Calvert Island, British Columbia, Canada - Bog Forest MetaG ECP23OM1 | ecosystem: Environmental > Terrestrial > Soil > Wetlands ...
ATTTCGCGTGGCGCTGCGCTGCAATCTGAATAATGCGGGCGGCGAGCCGATCAAATTCCACGGCACCAAAGGCACAATGGAAATCATTGGACAGACGCTGACTTTCACCCCACAGGACGTTAGCCCGAAGCCGGAGAAATATTCGACGATTGGCTGGCCGGCGCGGTTGCGCAAGGAATATCTGGCGCAGTGGGCGGCGGAACATCCGGAGCCGGGGCCGTTCGACTACCAACTGGTCGAGGCGGAGACTTTTACAGCGCCCGAAGGTTACAGCGATGTGGCGGCTCACGAGGCGAATTTTTTCAACGCGGTTCGAACGCGCAAACCGACCGTGGAGAACGAGGAGTTTGGCAACCATGCGGCGATCGGCTGCCATCTGGCCAACTACGCTTATTTCAAGAATAAGATTGCGACTTGGGATGCGGCGGCGAAAACGATTCGGGGATAAGCGCGGGACCCCGCTGATTTGTGATAGAAGATGATTCAGAATTGAGGGCACGATGTATCGAATTTCAAGAAGGACATTCTTAAGAACCGCTTCCGCCTCGGCCGTCGGCGCGGTGGTGTGGAGCAGAGCACCGCGGCTGATGGCCAATCCGTTGGGTTTGCCGATCGGCTTGCAACTGTACTCGGTGCGAGATTTGCTGCCCAAGGACTATGAAGGAACGCTGCGGCAAATCGGCGCGCTGGGCTATCGCGAAGTAGAGGCTGCAGGTTTTTTCGGCCACAACCCGAGCGAGGTAAAGCAGGCTATGGATCGCGCGGGACTGAATTGTGTGAGCGCGCACTATCCGCTGCGGGATCTGTTGCCGAAGGTGGATGAGACGATTCAGTTCGGCAAGGATCTGGGGCTCAAATATATTGTCTGTGCGTCGCCGTGGCTGAAGGATCCGTCGCGGGTGAAGGACCCTGGGTCGCGCGCGGCCAGAGACGCAATGACGCTCGACGACTGGCGGTGGAATGCGGAACAGTTCAATCGCATTGGAGAGCTCGTCAATGCAGCGGGAATCCGGTTCGCTTATCACAATCACACGGCGGAGTTCCGCTCCGAGAATGGTGTGGTGTTTTACGACGAAATATTGCGCGCTACCGATCCGGCGAAAGTAACGTTCGAGATGGATTGCGGTTGGGTCGTAGTGGGCGGCGCGAAACCCGTGGACTACCTCACGCGTTATGCTTCGCGAATTTCGATGTTGCACGTGAAGGAGTTCAAAATGGAGGGCTGGACTCCGGGCTCCGCGCCTCCACCTTCAACGGAGATGGGACGTGGCTCGATTGACTATCGCCCCATTTTCGAAGCGGCAAAGAAAACCCATATCGAGCATGCGTTTGTGGAGCAGGAAGAGTTTGACATGCCACCTATGGAAGCGCTGAAGATCGACGCGGAGTACATGCGCGTGCTCACAGTGTAATGCCGACAGCAACCGTGCTCACGGCGGCTAAAGCCGAACTCGAACGATGCAGTTATCGCAGCGGTGAACCGCTGCGCCACCCAAAATCACGCGAGACGCTGAGTATTGCCGAAGCGTGCTAGCGCAACGTGTTCTTGATCACCACGTCCAGTCCCACCATCAGGACAGCGGAGGCGGGGATCACCAGCAGCGCTTTTTTCAGGCGCGTCGGATCGCCGCCGGCGATGAGGCCGATGATGCGCGAACTGACCGCCAGGCCGGTCCATCCGCAGGTGATCACGAAGCCGATAGCGGTGCCGGTCATGCGCGGGAAGGCATCTCCCACAATTGCCAGCGTGGTGGGAAAGACGGGCGCCATGGAAAGTCCGGCGAGAAAGACTAGCGCGGCAGCGAATGCAGGCCGGTTCGTCCGGAGCATCAAAAAAGTTGTAACCGCCATCGCGATTGATCCGGCCATGGTGACGGTAATGGCGGGCACGTGGACGAGAACCGGTAAGACGGCGGCGCGGCCGACCAGCATGCCGAGCGCGAACCCCAGCGACAAAATGTTAAGCGCACGCGATTCGGAAATGCCCTGCGCGATGAGGTGGCGGGGCAACCAGTTCCAGATGCCGACCTCGCAGGTGATGTAGAGAAAAAGGAAGAGTCCGATCAGAAAAAGGAGCGGGCGGCCGAGCACGGGAGCGGCGTCCGCGAGAATGAAACGGCCGGCGCCGGTGGGCCCGGGCATTTTGGTGAGGGCATCGATCACCAGCGTGACGATGGTGAGCGACGCGATGGTATAGCAGAGGCAGACCCAGTTGCGCTTAAAAAGATTGGCGGAGATGAACGGCGTGGCGAGAGCGCCGAGTCCGAAGAAGAGGTTGGTCATGTTCAGCGCGGCGGCGCGATGGGTATCACTTACATCGCTGGCCAGGGCATTTGCGGCGGTCACGATGGTGCCGCCGCCGACTCCCAGCAGGAACAATAGGAGAACAATGGTACGGAATCCCGGTGAGCGCGGCAGGGCGAAAAGCGCGAGGGAAATCAGGGCGAGGCCGAGGATGAGGCCGACCTTCTTGCCTTCGTTGTCAAGCAACGGGCCGACGCCGAGTGAGGCAATGATGAGCCCCAGCGCTTGCGCGAAGGCGATGGTGCCGTTCTGGCTGGGCGACAGGTGGAAGCGATCAGACAGGTCGGGCAGGATGGTGCCCAACATGGCGGCGATCATTCCATAGATGAAAAAGGCGAGAATGGCGTCGAAGATTAACACGCGTTCCTTTCAATTGCGGGTTGCGACTGCGGGAAAAAGCGTGGGGACATCCACCCAGCTTCTTGTCCGATGGCTCTGGAGAGCGGAGTTGAGGATGGTCAGCTGACGCAGTCCGTCGATGAACTGCGGATACTCGGGCGTAGCTCCTGCGGCGCTGCTTGCGGCGTAGAAGCGCCGGAAGAGTTGCTTGAATGTGTCGTCGTATCCCTCGCTGTGGCCGCCGGGAAGATCGGCGTAGCTGCGCGCGGCGGGCTTGAGCAGAGACGGATCTTTAACGAAGATCTGGTTGCCGGTGTCGCGGTGTCCGGCCCAGAGTTCGTCGGGACGCTCCTGGTCCCACGCGACGGAAGATTTTGTGCCGTAGATTTCGATGCTTAGGCGGTTCTTGCGTCCGGCGGAGACCTGGCTGGCGGTGACGCTGCCGCGCGCGCGCTCGCCCATGCGAAAGATTACCGCGCCGAAGTCTTCGGTATCGATGGCGGTTTCAATGTAGTCTTCTGGGCCAAGCATCTTATTGGCAAAGGTCTCGACCGAGTGTTTCGGCTGTTTGCGCGTGGGGTGAAAGGTCTGGAGATCGGCACAGAGAGAGGTTAAACGCAATCCGGTGACATGTTCGGCCATATCGAACCAGTGCGAGCCGATATCGGCCATGGCGCGGGAAGGGCCGCCGGCCTTCGAATCCACGCGCCAGTTCCAATCGGTGTCATAGAGCAGCCAGTCCTGTGAATATGTGCCCTGGACGACGAGAATTTCACCGAGGTCTCCGGCTTCGCGCAGGCGGCGCATCTGCTGCACCATGGGGTAGTAGCGCAGATTGTGACAGACGCAGTTTCGCAATCCCTGGTGGGCGGCGAGGGCGACGAGTTCTTCGGCCTCGTCTACAGTTATGGCCAGTGGTTTTTCGCAAAGCACATGCTTGCCCGCCTGGAGCGCGTCCTTCGCCATGGGGAAGTGCTGCGCATTGGGCGTGCAAATGTGGACGGCATCGATTGATGGATCGCGCAAGATATCGCGGTAGTCGGTCGCAATTGTGGGAATCGAAAAGCCCGCACCGAGGCGTCGCGCGGCCTCCGCGTTTCTTCCCGCGATGGCTGCGGGCTCGACGAACTCTACCCGCCGCGCGGCTTCGAGATGCACGCGGCCCATGAAGCCGGTGCCGATAATCGCCGTTCTGATTGGTTTCATCGTTCCCATTCGCAAGACGCCATCCGCAAGATGTTATACCCACCAGGCAGCACCAGGCTGCTCGCGGATCACTATGCTGTTGAGGAAAATCGCGGCCTTCGTCAGGCCCTCTTCGGGCGAGAGCAGGCTGTCCTCGTGTTCGATGGAGAGCACGGAATCGTAGCCAAACATGCGCAGGGTGGAGATGAACTCGGTCCACCACTCGGCGCCGTGACCGTAACCGCAGGTGCGGAAGATCCAGCCGCGGTTGCGCTCGTCGGTGTACGGCTTGGTATCGAGCACGCCGGTGCGCGCAAGATTCACGGGGTAAAGCTGCGTGTCTTTCGCGTGGACGTGGAAGATGGCGTCCGCGAGCACGCGGACGGCGGCGATGGGATCGATGCCCTGCCAGAAAAGATGGCTCGGATCGAAGTTGCAACCTACGCTGGGCCCTGCGATATCGCGGAGTTTGAGCATCGTCTCAGGGCTATAGACTACGAACCCGGGATGCATTTCGATGGCGATCTTCACGCCGTGATTGGCGGCGAACTTTGCGTGGTCGATCCAATACGGTGTGACTACTTCGTTCCACTGCCAGTCAAGCACCTTGAGGTAATCGGGAGGCCAGGGGCACGTGACCCAGTTGGGAGCAGTGGCAGTGGGCGAATCGCCGGGGCATCCCGAGAAGTCGACTACCACGGGGACGCCGAGTTTTTCGGCGAGCAGAATGGTCTTGCGGCTGACCGACCGGTCCTGCTGGGCGCGGACTTTATCAGGATGAAGCGGATTGCCGTGACAACTCAGGGCGCTGATGCCGGCGCCGTGATCGGCCAGCGTTTTCTGAAAGTCAGCGAGGGCCGAGGTATCCTCGAGCATTCGGAGCTTGCAGTGCGCATCGCCGGGATAATTGCCGGTGCCGAGTTCGACACTATTGATCTGGAGCGTCGCGAGTTTCTTGAGGACCGCAGCCAGCGGAAGCTGCGACAGCAGGGGAGTAAAGACTCCAACGCGCATAACGATTTCCATCTCCTGGTAGATTCCGGTAGAGCCGCGGCAAGCCCGTCTCTACCGGACTGCACGGCTCATCTTATTTCCGCTTCATTTTATTTCGGCTTCATTTCATTTCCCCCGCATCGGGGGGCAGCAACTGGTAGCTCACAAACGCGACCTTGAGGCTATCGGGCGACCAGGAAGGCACGTTGATCGTGCCCTGTCCGCCGAAGAGGCTGGCGAGGACGGTGATCTTACTGTCAATCTTGCCGTCGCTCAGTTTCATGATGCGCAGTTCCACGTCTTTGTTGGGCGGATGGCCTACGACGTCCGGCCCATACGAGACGAAGACCATCCACTTGCTGTCGGGTGAGATGTGAGGAAACCAATTATTGAATTCGTCGGAGGTGACTTGCTCCTGGGCGCTGCCGTCCGCACGCATGCGCCAAATCTGCATGTGGCCGGTGCGTTCGGAGTTGAAATAGATGTACCTGCCGTCGGGCGAATACTCGGGGCCATCGTCCAAGCCTTTGGCGGTGGTCAGGCGCGTCTCCTCGCCGCCGGTCACGGGGATGGTGTAAATGTCGAAGTCTCCGTTGCGCCGCCCGGTGAAGGCGAGGGTCTTACCGTCGGGCGACCAGCCGTGCCAGTAAGACGGTGAGTCCTCGGTGACGCGCCGAGGTGTGCCGCCGGCGACGGGCACGAGGTACACGCTCGACTGGTTATCGGGCTGCGAGGAATCGCTGATCGCCAGCCACTGCGAGTCGGGGGAGATGCCGTGGTCATTGTTGCAATGAGTAGCTGTGCCGGTGTCGATCATCGTGGGCGTGCCACCCTCGACGGGCAGGCGCAGGATGTGTCCTTCACTGTTGAAGAGGAAGTGCGCGCCGTCATGGGTCCAGTTCGGCGCCTCGAAATGGCTGGGCGCGGTGTAGATGACGCGGCGATCGGTGGAGGCGATGGAGACTGTCTCCAGTGTGCTGTAGAGGACGGGCGGCGCGGCGCTGGCGGCCGGAGTCGCGAACTCGACGTTAGAGAAGACGGCCTTCTCGACTGCGTCCTTGTCATCCTTATTCTTATTCTTATTACAGGAGCAGACGCCGATGCCGGCGTAAAACGATGCCGGCAGCGGGAGCTTGATGGACGCGCCGGAGGGGCGTAGCGGCTCATCGGAATGCGCGGCCGGGGCTAGGAACGCATAGATGTAGTCGCCGCGCTTTTCGATGCGCAGGCGACGGGGCGCGGACACGTTGGGTTGAATCTCGTGCGCGGTCGAGCCCTGGGCATCGCGGAAGCGCAGCGAAGTGAGGCCTTCGCCTTCGAGGGCCACGGCAGCGTAGGGCGAATCGGGGTCGAGGCTCTGGCGGATCATGAGCACAGCCTGACCATGTGGATTGGCACTCTTTTCCGGGAAGGCAATGTCCGCAGTCAACGCGACATCCCCGGAGACTTGCTTCCATGCGAACTGGAAGTCATCGGAAGTGGACCCCATGTTTTCGCCGCTGCCGGTAAGGGCATAGGCGTGGTGCGCGGCATTGTATTGCGCAGAGCCGGCGTGCAGCACAGTGCCGATGTCAGAGTGATTCTGAAAGAGGCCCAGGGAGGACGCGGCGGTCTGCGGGTGGAGCAGGCCGGTTGCAGAGAAAAAGAAAACGATGCAGCCGAACCAGGATGTGGGACTGAAGGTGCCTTTGCGTTCCACCAGAGAGCCTCCACGACGTCCAACGGAAAGGTAGGGTGGTGGATGCGAATTGTCAATTCGCCCAAGAGTGGTTCGCAGTCCGCTCTGCTACACGATGGCTGCGACCCTGGTGCGACCCGCGGATGTGGTCTGCCCGCCTTCGATCTTGGGCAGGGCGCGCGCCTTGCCCTAAGGCTGGCGACCTGCGTATTGTTACGAAGTGAAATTTCCGCGATGCAGTGGCGTTCTGCTGCACTTTACTTCTTTGCCGGGGCGCTCGGGGATCGGTGATCTCGGGGCCTGCGCCTACGAGTTCGCAGATTTCCTGTTCGCTGCCGGACAGAAAATATGGCAAGTGCTGCCGCTGAATCCCACGGGATACGGCGATTCTCCGTACCAGTGTTTCTCCGCTTTTGCCGGCAATCCGCTGTTACTCAGCCTCGATCGCTTGCGTGATCAGGGCTTGCTTCAAGAATCAGACCTGACTCATTCGCCTGCGTTTCCAGAAGACTTCGTCGACTATGGGCCGGTGATCGAATTCAAGATGACAGCTTTGCGCCGGGCGGCGCAGGTTTTCTTTGCCGACGGTTCCCGCGCCGATCGTGCGGCCTTCGACCGTTTTTGCGAAAGCGCGAGTCCATGGCTGGACGACTATGCGCTATTCATGGCTTGCAAAGATGCTCATCAAGGAACCATGTGGACGTCATGGGACCCGCAAATTCGCAGGCGAGACGCGCATGCCATGAGCGAGTGGTCGAAGAAACTGGCGCCCGGGATCAAGGCGTATAAGTATTGGCAGTTCGAGTTCTTCCAGCAGTGGGAACATCTCAAGACTTATTGCCAGCAGCGCTGCATACGTTTCATGGGCGACATTCCGATCTATGTTGCGCATGACAGCGCGGACGTCTGGGCGAATCCCGATCTGTTCTATCTGGACGATCAGGGTCGCACCACGGTGGTCTCCGGCGTGCCACCGGATTATTTCAGCGCCACCGGACAGCTTTGGGGGAATCCGATCTATCGTTGGGACTTGCTCGCCGCCAGTGGATACAAATGGTGGATCGAGCGCTTTCGTGCTTCGCTCGCGCTTTTCGATATGGTGCGCCTCGATCATTTCCGCGGCTTTGAATCTTACTGGGAGGTCCCCGGCGGCGAGACCACCGCCATAAACGGACGCTGGGTCAAAGGGCCGGGAGAAGGATTTCTGTCGGCGCTGCAGAACGCCTTTGGCGGGCTGCCGATTGTGGCGGAGAACTTGGGTGTCATCACTCCGCCGGTGGAAAAATTGCGGCAGCAGTTCGGTCTGCCGGGCATGAGCCTTTTACAATTTGCGTTCGGCACCGATCCGCAGGGTCCATCGTTTCGTCCACATAATTACAGTCACGACCGGGTGGCCTACACCGGCGGACACGACAATGACACGACGGTGGGCTGGTGGTCGAGTTCGGGCGCTGGCGACAGCACACGCACTCCGGAAGACGTTCGCAAGGAGCACGAATTCGCGCGCGCCTATTTGAACTTCGACGAAAATGACGGTGCCGATTCCGAGATCAACTGGGTGATGATCCGCGCGGTGCTGGCGTCGGTCGCTGACGTGGCCATTGTCCCCTTGCAGGATGTGCTCGGTCTGGGGAGCGAGGCGCGCATGAATCTTCCCGGCAAGGTCAGCGGGAACTGGAAATGGCGTTATCGTCCGGGAGCATTGAGCGGTGATTTGAACGCGCGACTGCGAAGCTTGGTCACGCTGTACGATCGGTAGGAAATCGTCGTCAAAAGAATCGTCGGTGGGAATAATTTATGGACAAGCCGCCACGAACCTTCTGGCAAATTTGGAACATGAGCTTCGGTTTCCTGGGCGTCCAGTTTGGCTGGGGATTGCAGATGGCGAACATGAGCGCCATCTACGAATACCTGGGCGCGGGCCGATCAGATTCCGATTCTGTGGCTGGCCGCGCCGCTGACGGGATTGATCGTGCAGCCGATCATCGGCCACGCCAGCAACCGCACCTGGGGGCCTTTGGGCCGGCGGCGTCCTCATTTTCTCGCTGGTGCCATTCTGAGTTCGATGGCGCTCATCCTGATGCCGCGTAGTTCCGCCCTCTGGATGGCGGCCGGTCTGCTATGGGGGTTTATGCGGGCGGCAGCAACGACTATATTTTCCTGAGTGTGCTGGCCTATGGCGCGCCCATTGGTTCAAGCGCCAGCGGCACGGCCTCGCTTGCAAATGGCTGCGTGATTGGCTACAACGTGAACAGCGGCACGATCAGCGGGGGCACGCTAGTGACCGGGATGACCGCTCCACCGGCACGGGCGGATGTGCCATACAAACCACGCAGGCCGCGCCTTAAATAGGAGTAAGAGTCATGACAGACGATCAGAAAAACCAACCGGCGAACGACGTGCAACCCAGAGACATGCATCCCCGAGAGATCACACGGCGCGACTTTGCGGTCGCCCTGGTAGGCGCGGGAATTGCCGCAACCACAACCGCACAGACGACACAGCCGGCCGCGGCAGCGGGACTTGAGCTGGTCGAGACCGACGTCGAAATCAAGACTCCCGATGGAACTTGTGACGCCGCGTTCATTCACGCGAAGTCCGGGTCCTATCCCGGCGTACTCGTCTGGCCCGATGCGTTTGGCTTGCGGCCATCGATGCGCGCCATCGGCCGGCGTATCGCCGCTGAGGGATATTCCGTCCTTGTGCCCAATCCTTTTTATCGCGTGTCCAAAGCACCTGTCGCGGATGCCTCCAGCTTCAACTTTCAGAATGCGGACGATATGGCGAAACTCAAGTCGCTGATGGCATCGGTGAATGCGGCCGGCAACGCTGAAAAAGATGCCGCCGCTTACGTTGCCTTCCTCGATGCACAAAAGGAAGTGAACAAGGCAAAGAAGATCGGAACCCAGGGTTACTGCATGGGCGGGGCGCTGGTTATGAGGACCGCCGCGCTCTTGCCCGATCGCATCGGTGCGGGCGCTTCGTTCCACGGCGGAGGCCTGGTGACCGACAAACCCGACAGCCCGCATCTGCTCGCGCCCAAGATCAAGGCTCGTATGTATTTCGGAATCGCATCGAACGACGACGCGAAACAGCCCGATGCCAAGGATAAGTTGAAGGAAGCCTTTGCCGCCGCCAAGGTTCCAGCCGAAATTGAAGTATATGCCGCCCTGCATGGCTGGTGCGTGCCCGACATGCCGGTTCGCGACGGCGTGCCCATCTATAACAAGCCCGAAGCCGAGCGTGCCTGGGCGAAACTCGTCGCCTTATATAAAACGGCCCTGGCGTAATCGATACCGCAACTTCTTTTCCCTTCCTCAAGCGGACGGGTGCGCCACTCCTTGCGTTTTTTGCAAGGAGTGGGTGCCGGCGCAATGGGCCCTAAGCCGCTTGACGTTAGTCGCTATTTTGTTATAGTTACCCTCACATTTTTGCGGACGAGGCGGTTGGTGACGAGCCCGCATCGATTCGGAGGGAACAGATCATGGCAGGTGCGCTGGCGACGCGGAGTGCGGCCGCAGCGACGATGGGCGAGCAACTCCCGGTCGGGCTTCGGGAGCGCAAGAAGGCGCGCCTGCGGCAGCAGATCATCGACACCTCGATCAAACTGTTTCGCAAGCGCGGGTACGAGCACACCCGAATCGACGACATCGTACAAGCTCTCGAAATCAGCCAGCCCACCTTTTTCCGGTATTTTCCCAGTAGGGACGCGGTTCTACGCGAGGTCGGAGAGCGCGGCTATGCTTGTATCTGCGAGCGGCTACGGTCGGAGCTTTCGAGTCAGGCCGGGACAGGCGAGCGTTTGCGGCGATTGTATGTGACCATGGCGCGCGAAGTGGAAGGTGACCGGCAGTTGTGGCAAGCGGTGGTATTGTCGGGCGCGATGGATCCGGTGCGATCGGCGGAACTGCGCGGGCACGAGGAGGCGGCCGCGAGCCTGCTGCGGGAAATCCTGACGCAGGGGCAGAAGCGAGGCGAAGTGTCGCGTGCGTTTCCGGTGGTGCATCTGGCGGAGTTCATGGAAGGGCTCTATAACACGGTGGTGCGGCAATGGGCAGTGGATCTGACCGGGCCGCACAAACTGACCGACCGGGTGCGGAGCGCGGTGGAGTTTTTCTTACGTGGCATCCGGCCGTAGGATTTTTCGGGATCGCAGCAGCGCTTCCTTATTAATAGGGCATAACCGTTAGGGGAACTCGATGAAGGCCGCCGTTCTGCACGAATTCAAGACGCCGTTATCGCTTGAGGATGTGCCCCGGCCGGAGCCTGGCGCGGACGAGGTCTTGATCGAGGTGGAGGTTTGTGGTGTCTGTCATTCCGATCTGCATGTGGCCGATGGCGACTGGACGCAACTGGCTGGCATCGTAAAGAAGCCGCTGATCCTGGGACACGAGATCGTAGGCCGGGTGGTGGAGCGTGGCGCGGCGGTGCAGAGTATTCAGGTGGGCGACCGGGTCGGCGTGCCCTGGGTGCAGTGGACATGCGGGAAATGTGAGTTCTGCCGCGAAGGCAACGAGAATCTGTGCGTGCGTCAGCGCATCACCGGCGTCATGGTCGATGGCGGATATGCGGAATTTGCGAAGGCTCCCGCCAGCCACGTGATCAAGATTCCCGAATCGCTTTCCTCGGAGCAAGCGGCGCCGTTGCTTTGCGCGGGAGTCACGGTTCATCGAGCTCTTAAGAAATCGAAGCTTCGCGCTGGACAACGTCTGGCCATTTTCGGCGTGGGCGGACTGGGCCACATTGCGGTTCAGATTGGCCGGGCAGCGGGAGCGGAAGTGACCGCGATCGATATTTCCGAAGAAAAACTTGCGCTGGCGAAATCGCTGGGCGCCGCTCGAACGCTGAACGCTGCAACCACCAACGTGGTGAAGGAAATGCGCGGCTCCGGCGGAGCGCACGTTGCCATCGTCACCTCAGCAGCCAAGTCAGCGTACGACACGGCGTTCTATTGTGTGCGTCCGACGGGGACGCTGCTGGCGGTGGGGCTGCCCGCAAAGGATATTTCGTTTCCACCGATTCTGATGGCCGCCGGCGAGATTCAAATCAAGGCTTCCGCCGTGGGTACGCGTGAAGATCTGCGCGAAGTTCTGGAAATGGGTGCAGCCGGGGAGGTCCATTGCCAGGTGACGACGCGTCCGCTCGCCGAGGTGCAGGAGGTTCTGGGGGAATTGAGCCGCGGCGAAGTCGCGGGGCGGGTGGTGCTTCGGATGCAGAAGTGATTTGCCAGCGAGTTTGTTGACGTTAGCGACTTTAACATGATATTAACTATCACTTTTGCGCGGCAGCGCGGCGCAGAAAGGCCGTTCTCGGAGTGGACGACAAAGTGAACGTCAAACAACTTTTCGATTTGACCGGCCGCATCGCCATTATTTCTGGCGGCTCCATGGGTCTAGGTCGCCAAATGGCCGAGGGCTTGGCGGAGATGGGGGCGAATCTCGTGCTCTGCGCCCGCAAGAAGGAGCGCTGCGAGGAAGCGGCGGAATCGCTGCGCAGCCTCGGTGTGCAGGCGCTTGCGCTGGGGTGCGACGTCAAAGACAAGGCGGCGATTCAGCAAGTCGTGGATGCAACGCTTGCAAAGTTCGGGCGCATCGACATCCTGGTCAACAACGCCGGCGTGTCGTGGGGAGCTCCGGTGGAAGATATGACGCTGGAGCAGTGGGACAAAGTTCTCTCCACCAATTTGACCGGCACGTTCCTGTTTTGCCAGGCGGCGGGCAAGGCCATGGTGGCGCAGCGCTCGGGCAAGATCATCAACATCGCATCCGTG
>Ga0074044_10004055_pt1 | contig 12269 bp, 11 predicted proteins | sample BogForMeECP23OM1_FD_94443 | JGI IMG/M metagenome (GOLD analysis project Ga0074044, IMG submission 94443) | Bog forest soil microbial communities from Calvert Island, British Columbia, Canada - Bog Forest MetaG ECP23OM1 | ecosystem: Environmental > Terrestrial > Soil > Wetlands ...
CCGGTGTTTGTTGAGGGAACTCAAAAAATCCCGAGCCGTGCGCGTCGTGCGCCCGCGTAACCTGTCGCGAAGCGCGGTTGGAACGAAGTACAGCATCATGCGGCATCCCGCGGGGTTTTGCAAATCGAATCCCAATCCTGCATCAGCCCATGTTTCAAGTTGCGACGCAGGAAAGATGAACAGAACATTAAACGGATCACTACGCGCCTGCGTACGTGTCAATATACAATGCGGATCGCTTTTAACTGGAATCTCGAAGCGCATACGGCGTTTGCGCGTCTTGAAAGGAGAATCGGGCCGTGAAACGATGGCGTCTGTTTTTCGTCCCGATCTCTCTTGCGGCCGCGATGACAATTCCAGTGCGTGCGCAGCAGACGCCAGACAGATTGACCGTGGCGGCGGCGCTCGATCTCGCGGAGCGGCAGAATCTGGATTTGATTGCCGCGCGCGCGCAGCGGGCCGTGGCGGCCGCCGGAGTGCGTGTGGCGGGAGAACGCCCGAATCCGACGGCGAGCTTTGGCGCTTCGCGGGACGCGCCGCACGAGAACGCGTTGATCGATCAGCCGCTTGAGATTGGTCCGAAACGCCAGCGGCGAATCGACGTTGCGAAGCAGGAGGGTGCGTTGACCGAAACGGACATCTCGGCGGTCGAGAGGCAGGTGCGCCGCAGCGTCCGCGAAGCATATTATGGTCTCGCCTACGCTCGAGGAGCGACCGCGCTGCACGCCGATGCGCTTAAGCTGGCCGAGCGGCTCCGCGATATCGCGCGGGCGCGGTTTGAGAGCGGCGACATTCCGCAGCTCGAATTGACGCAAGCCGAGCTCGAAGCGACGCGCGCGCAGGCCGATGTGCAGGTCGCGCAGCAGGAATAAAAAGTGGCGCTGAGCGACCTGGACGCGCTGCTGAACGAGCCTGCCACGAAGGACTGGGACTTGGGCGATGCGTTTGCCACGCCTCCGCCGGCGACCACGCTCGACGAACTTCTGGGCCGCGCAGGGAACTCGAACTCCGAGATCGCGCGAATCAGCCAGGAAGAAAGGCTGGAGCGCAGCCGCAAGGCTCTGCTCGAAGCCGAGCGCATTCCGAACCTCGGCCTGCAATTCGGCTTCGACCTCAATAATCCGGGAAGCGGAGTCAATTCAGGGGGCTACATGGTCGGGCCGCGCGGGCAGATATCAATGGAGCTGCCGATTTTTTCGCACAATCAAGGTGAGATCGCGCAATCTACCGCCGCCGAGCGCGCTCTCGAAGGCGAACTCGCGGCGGCGCGGAGGGCGGCGGACGCCAAGGTCGAATCAGCTTATTTCGATCTGCGAGCGCGCCAAACGCAAGTGCAGCTGTACCGCGAAACGGTGGTTCCATCGTCTCAACGTCTTGAGGAAATGGCGGAAGAGAGCTATCGCGCCGGGAAGGCTGGTATTCTGACGGTTCTCGGCGCGCAGCACGACGTGCAGCAAGCGCAGCGCGACTACCTCGCGAGCGAGCTTGCGATGCAATCGGCGTTTGCGCAATTGGAAGAAGCGGTGGGCGCGCCACTCGAATGAGCGAAATGATGATGACCAAGAATACGCAAGTCCGGATTCTGTGGCTTGCCGCGGCGGGATTCTGCGCGCTTACGGTCGCGGGATGCCCGGGGAAACCAACGGAAGAATCGGCCGACTCTGGGGCAAAGGCCGAGGTGACGCTGACGCGTGTGACTCGCGCGGATATTTCCGAGACGCTTTCGCTCACCGGGACGGCGGCCGCGCCACCGAACCAGGACGTCCGCGTGAGCGCGCTCGTTCCCGGCCGGATCGCGGAGCTGACGGTTGCCGAGGGCGACTCCGTGAAAGCCGGGCAGATTGTGGCGAAGCTCGATGACCGCACATACCGCGGCCAGCTCCAGCAGGCCCTGGCGGCCGAGCGACAGGCCAAGGCAAACCTCGACAATGCGCAGCTGGCGCGTACGCGCAACGAAGACCTTTTCCAGCGCGGAATCGTGGCGCGCAAGGACCTCGAAGACGCGCGAACGCAGGAAAGCGTGGCCGCGGCGGGGCTGCAGCAGGCCGAGGCGGCACTCGATCTGGCGCGGCTGCAAGTCGCGCGCTCGGAGATCACTTCTCCGATCAACGGCGCGGTCGCCAAGCGGTTCGTTAGCGTGGGCGAGCAGGTGGACGGCACGGCCGCGCAGCCGATCGTCGAGATTGCAAATTTGGTCGAGGTCGAGTTCTTGGGGAACGCACCGGCTATGTACCTTGCGAAGATGCATCCCGGCGAGGCGGTCGAAGTCAGTGCTGAATCCGCTCCCGGAGACGTATTTCGCGGGCGCGTGGTGGCGATTTCGCCTGCTGTCGATCCTGCAACGGGCGTTGGGCTCGTCCGGATTCGCGTGCCGAATCCTCACGGAGCGTTGCGCATGGGCATGTATCTGAGCGCGCAAATCCCCGTGGATGCGCACGCGCACGCTCTGACCGTTCCACCGCAGGCGATCTATCGCGATCAGGATGGTCAGCCGCGAGTTTTCGTCGTGAATCAGGACTCCGCGACTGCCGTGCCCGTGAAACTCGGAATCCAGACCAAGGATCGGGTCGAATTGATCGCGGGCGATTCGACCGGAGTGAAGGAAGGCGACAGCGTCATTCTGGCGGGCGGCTACGGCCTCGGCGACAAGGCCAAGATTCAGGCAGCGCCGCCGTCAATTCCCCCGTCAAACCAATGAACGTCGTCCGTTTCTGCCGTAACAATCGCTATGCCGTCTACCTCCTCACTGCATTTCTCACCGTCGCCGGCGTTGTGTCTGTTTTTCAGCTTCCCAGCAACATTTATCCCGAGCTGAATTTCCCGCGCATCGTGGTGCTCGCGCATTCCGGCGATCTCGCGCCGGACACGATGCTGCTCACGGTCACGCGCCCCATCGAGGAATCGATCAGCGCGACGCCCGGCCTCCGGCGCGTCGATTCGAAGACGATTCGCGGGAATACGGAAATCTCGATACTGTTTCAGCCGGACGCCGACATGCAGTACGCGCTGCAGTTGGTTCAGGCGCGCGTCAGCGAGGCGCGCAGCAGCCTTCCGCAAGACGCCGAAATCCAGATCGAGCGCGTCTCGCCCGCCGTGTTTCCGGTGCTCAGCTTGATCCTCAACGGCAATGTCCCCGACGCGGATTTGCGCGACGACGCCTACTACATTTTGCGGCCGCTTTTCAGCCGCGTTCCGAGCGTCGGCGTGATTCAAGTGCAGGGCACGGACACGCGCGAAGTGTCGGTGATCGTGAATCCGCAACAAATGCTCGCGCACCGCCTCTCGCTGATGGACATCGCGAACGAATTGCGGGATACGAATCAGGTCACGTCCGTCGGGCGACTTTCGAAGGACTATTCGCAATATCTGGTGCTGACGACGAGCCAGTTCGCCGATCTCGACGACATCCGCAACACCGTCGTCGCAGTCGACAATGGCGCGCCCATTCGTGTCCGCGATCTGGCCGAGGTTCGGTACGGCGTCGCCGACCGCCAGACTTTGATTACCGGCAACGGGCGGCCCGCAGCTCTGATCAATATTTCGCGACAAATCGGCGGAAACATTCTGCAGCTCGCGCAGCAGATTAAGGACCAGGTTCGCAATCTCGGCTCCGCCATTCCCAAGACGCTGCATATTTCCGTCGTTTACGACCTCGCGGAATTTGTCTCGGAATCGATCGCAAGCGTGCGGGATGCAATCATAATTGGCGCCGTACTCGCCGTGGCGATTCTATTTCTCTTCCTGCGCGACGGCCGCACGACGGTTGTGGCTGCCACGTCGCTGCCGCTTTCCGTGATCGGCACGTTTTTCTTTTTGAAGATTTTCGGCGGCACGCTGAACCTGATGTCGCTGGGCGGCCTTGCGATCGCCATTGGCCTGATCATTGACGATGCCGTCGTCGTCATCGAGAACATTTACCGGCACCTCGGCCTCGGCGAGCCGAAGGATATTGCGGCGGAGCGCGGCACGCAGGAACTGCTCGGCGCGGTTGTCGGCTCGACGGCGACAACCCTCATCGTGTTTCTTCCTCTGAGCCTGCTGAAGGGTGTGGTTGGCGAGTTTTTTTCGGCGCTTTGCCTCACGCTCGGTGTTTCCGTTCTGCTTTCGCTCGTCTTCGCCGTGGCGGTGATTCCGCTCCTTGCGCAGCGCTATCTTTCCGGGACCGGTCATCTCATCGAAAATCGCACGGATAAAGCCAGCAAGTTCATCGAGCCGGTCAATCGCGTTTACGAAAAGGCTGTCCGCTGGTCGCTCGGCCACCGCGCGATTGTGGCGGGGGTTGCGCTCGGCTGCGTGGCGCTGGGCGTTGTGTTGTTTTGGAAGGTGGACACTGGTTTTCTGCCGGAAATGGACGAGGGCGGCTACGTCCTCGACTATCGCACGCCGGCCGGCACGTCGCTCGACGAGACAAACCGCATTCTCGTGCAGGTAGAAAAGCTCATCGCGAAGATGCCGGAGACCCAGGCGTTTTCCCGGCGCACAGGCGCGGAACTTGGCTTGTACGCGACAGAGCAAAATACCGGCGACATCCTCGTGAAGCTCAAGCCTCGCTCGGAGCGCAAGCGCAGCGCCGACGAGGTGATGGACGACATGCGCGAGCAAATCGCGCGAAACGTCCCGGGGCTCGACGTCGAATTCACGCAAATTCTGCAGGACATGATCGGCGACCTCGAAGGCTCGCCCGAGCCCGTCGAGATCAAACTTTTCGGCAACGATATGAACGTGCTGCAGCAGGTGGCCGACGAGGTGGAACCGAAGCTCCAGAGGATTCCCGGACTCGTGGATTTCGTCGGCCTGCAAAAGGGCAACCCGGAGATTGTTTTTCACGTGGACCCGGCGCTGGCAGGCCGGGCGGGGCTGGGCACCGATCAGGTGACGCGGCAGGTGAGCGCGGGCTTGCTCGGCCTCACGGAGACGCAGTTGCGCGAGGCGGACCGCACCGTGGACATTCGTGTGCGCTTTCCCGATTCCTTCCGCTACAACTATTCAGACATCCAGCAGTTCCCGATCCTCACGCCAGCGAAACAGATCGTGCCTCTCGCGTCGCTCGCGCAAGTCGAGCAAGTTCATGGTGACAACCAATTGCAGCGCGAAAATCAGCGGCTGATGGTCACGCTGACCGCGCGCCTCGAAAATCGCGATCTGGGCGGCGCCATCGGCGACGTTCAAAGGATGATGTCCGGTATCGCGTTACCCACTGGGACGACGTACGAAATCGGCGGCCAGTACGAAAGCCAGCAGAGTTCGTTCCACGATTTGCTGTACGTGTTGGCGCTTGCGCTCGGCGCGGTGTTCGTCGTGCTTGTGATTCAGTTCCGCGCGTTTGCTCCAGCGCTGATCATTCTTTCGGCCGCGCCCCTTTCGCTCGTGGGCGTCTTCGCCATGTTGCTGATCACCGGCACGGCGCTCAACGTCTCTTCCTTCATGGGAATCATCTTGATGGTTGGGCTTGTTGTGAAAAACGGCATCATCCTGTTCGAATACGTGCACAAACTCCGGGAAGAGGAGAAAATGCCCTTGGACGAAGCGCTCGTTGCGGCGGGCAAAATTCGCATTCGTCCGATTCTGATGACGACGCTTGCGACACTTTTCGGCTTATTGCCGCTCGCGCTTGGCCTTGGCTCGGGCGCGGAGCTGCAAAGGCCGCTGGCGTTGGCCGTCATCGGTGGCCTGCTTCTTTCGACGTTTCTGACGCTTCTCGTGATGCCGGTGCTCTTTTCGCTTCTGGGGCGCGAGGCGGCCGAGGAATAACGACCGCGCTGCGGAAGCGCAGGCGAATGGCGCTTCCACACCGCGAGAGCGCATCCAACTGAACGGCTGTGATTTGCTAAGATTGATTCGCTAACAATGCCCAAGCGTCGTGAAAAATCGACATTGACGCACACGTTCGGCCAAGCCGCACGAGCCGGTTTTGCCCGGGCGTACGATCAGGTGCGGGTCGACGAGCGGAAATACCTGCGCCAGGTGCGCCGCGCGCATCGCCTGCCGATCGAATCGTGGAGCGACATGTTCCTGCTCGGGCCGGAGGTCGTGAACCCGATCGCGCACCGCACGATCACCGCAGCGTCCAGAATGGCCGCGCTCGAAGGGATGGGCCTCGGGCTTGGCGGATTCCTGACAGTTGTTCCGGACATGGGCATTCTGTCAGCGATTACGCTGAGAATGCTGCAAAAACTCAGCCTGCTGTACGGTTTCGAATACAGGACCGAGGACGAGACGGTGGCGCTGTGGATCGCCACGGCGAGCGCGGCGGGCGTCGATCTGGGGCGCGACTTCATCGAGAAGCAGGCGGTGGAGCGGCTCGTCCCGCGGATCATCGACCGTATCGCGGTGAAGGTGGGCGCCGAGGTTGCGGAGAAGTGGGCGGGAAGAATTGTCCCGGTGCTGAGCGCTGGGGTCGCGGGCGCAATCAATTACTATTTTGTCCGAGCGTGGGGCCGCCGCGCGCAGAGGCACTTCCTGGCGCGGCACAATTCCGTCGTCGCACGGCCGAGCTTGGCGCGCGCGAACGCGCCATCGCGTACCCCGCTGCTACCTTCCAGCTCAGCGGGCTAACGGTTTTTCCGTAGGGCTAAGTGCGTTCGAGGGCTGCGCGATCCCAATTGCCAAGATTTGCGCCGGCTTCGTACGTGCTCTGCATGAAATCCAGCAACATGCTTCTGGGATCACTCGCGCTTCGGACGTCGTCGTAAGGCAGCAGGAATTCACCCAACTGCGCGTTGTAGAGGGCCTGCGCCGGGCGCACGGGCGCGGTGCGAAATCCCGCAGGCTCGGGCGCGGCGTAGGCGTAAAACATCGGCGCGGTGATTTCCCCGCCGCCCGGCCACCATCCGGCGCTGATGACTTCACGCGAATACGCTTCGCGGGTCATCGCATCGGCGCCGGACCGGTCGGGTGCGCGTCGGCCCGAAAAGCGCGTGGCCGCCAGGTCGAGGCTTCCCCAGAAAAAGTGCACCGGGCTGGCCTTCCCGATAAATCGTGCGCGGAATTCCTTGAAGATCGTGTCCACGGTGGCGAGGATCCGCCAGAAACGATTCGCGTACGCCGGGTCGTACGAGGCGTGCTGGGTGTCGAGGTCGAACCGGACGGGATTGGGGATTTCGACGGGCATGGGCCAAATCTTGGCGTCGATACCGAGCGACGCGAGGGTCGCGAGGAATTCGCGGTAGAAATCGGCGACGCTGCGCGGCGCAAGCCGGATCGTTTTCGTTTCGCCGCGGCTCGTGGAGACTCTCAGGACATGATCGAGAAAATCGAATTCGGCCTCGAAGATTCCGAGACGGTAGGGAATCGCCGAAGTGGTGAGTCCGCGCGCGCTCACGTAGAGCGGCACCTCCCACCAGTGGTTCACGCGCGGGCTGAGCGCGAGTCGCAACTTGCCCACCATCTGCATCCACATGTGCAGCGTGTCGCGCGTGGCGCTCCATTCCGCGAGCGGCAGCGCCGGCCACGCCTCTTCCCTGGAAAGTCCGGACATCGCTGGCTGAGTTGCCATTCGGCCTCCGTCAATGATCTGCGCGCGACGCTCGCCTAGACTTCCATTTCGTCGATGTAGCACCAGCGCCAGTCTTCTCCCGGCTCGATGGATTGCATGACCGGATGATGCACGGCATGGAAGTGCTTCGTGGCATGCTTGTTCTTCGAGCTGTCGCAACATCCCACATGCCCGCACGTGAGGCACATGCGAAGATGCACCCATGTGTCGCCGATTTTCAGGCACTCCTCGCAGCCCTTGGCGCTGGGCGCGACTTTCCGGATTTCCTTCAGATGATGGCAGGTCGGGGCCATGGCAGTTGCTCCTCGAACGTGTGGTAAAACAGTCGAGCCGCAAATCAGATTCGACGAGTCAATGTAACTCCATGCGCGAGCCCAAGCCAAGAAAACAAACGCTGAAAATCCGCAGGCTCCGGCGCGCAGATTTGCCTGCCAACACCGTTGCGCTTGCACGCTATCTGGTCGGAAAGACGCTGGTTCACGATCTTTCGACCGGGCGATTGAGCGGAAGGATTGTCGAGACGGAGGCTTATCCGATCGGCGATGAGGCGGGCCACGCGTTTCCGGGACAGACGCTGGCGAACCGTTCGCTTTTCCTGGCGCGCGGCCATGCATATGTGCGTTTCACATATGGCTCGTGCTGGATTTTTAACGTGTCGAGTGAGATGGCAGGTGTGGGTGCAGGGGTGCTGATTCGTGCGATCGAGCCGATCGAGGGAGTCGAGGCGATGATGCGGAGGCGTGGCATAACACGCCTGCGCGATATTGCGCGCGGACCCGGCCGCCTCTCCGCTGCGATGGGAATCAACAAGCGATTCGACAGCCTCGATCTCTGCACGGCTGGCAGCCCCATTTGGCTCGGATCGCCGGTACGTGCGTTGGGGACGATTGGCGTGAGCACGCGCATCGGGATTTCTCGCGCGGCACACCGAAAGCTCCGTTTCTACGAGCGCGGAAGCCCGTTCGTGAGCGGACCGGTCAGGCTGAACCGTTAGAACGAGGCGCGGCCGGCCGATCGATTGACGAAGCGCCGGCCGTCGTCTGCTACTGAATGTTCTTGGCGTCCTTCACTTCCGGCCGGACCTGGATCGAGATCACCGAGTACTCGCGCTCCTTGGTGTCTCCCTCGCGATCGAGCACGTACATCTTGTCCTTGTAAACGCGATACCGGACCGAATCGCCGACGGGCAGCAGCATCGGGTGCTTCGTATCCACGGGGCGAATGCGGTACATGAGGCGGTCGCCCTGCAGGACGTATTCTTGGCAGAGCACCTCTTCTGTCGATTTATGCTGGCCGTCGGTGCCGAGGATTTCTCCCGTGACGGTCTTCGAGCCCTTTTCGGTCACGCCGCACGACGTTGAATCCATCGAGAGAAGCGTGCCTTTGTCGTAGCTCGGCGGGTCCTTGGCCAGGGCCAGTGTCGCGGTTGCGAGAATCAGGCCTGCCACCATCAGTCCGCTTTTCATGGTTCAGCCTCCATACGCAGGTTCAGCGTGCTTTCACTCTCTATATGGTAAAGCTGGCCCAGCTTTGATAGAGGGATTGGCGAGATTGGGTTTCGAGCGGTGAACTGTACGGACGTACAGGCAGCATTAAAGACGTTTCATGCTGGCCCTCGTGGGAAGCCAAATGCAGCTCTTTGTTGCAGTTGTAACAACTCCCCCGGTCGATCCAATTGACGGTTACCACCCTTGAGAACACATTAGAACTGCACCTCTCGGAGGAAATGGATGCGTCTTTTTGCCCGAAGTGTCCTTGTCGCCTTGCTTTGCGCGGCGATGTGCGAGTCTCCCGCCATGGCGGCCCACCGGCGAGTGCTAGGCGTGGTGGCCCAGGCCGACCGAGCGCACCTCGGCAACGCGAATGCGGTGATGGGCGCGGACGTCTATTCCTGCGACCCGCTCGCGACAGACGAGAGCGGCGTGCTGCGCGTGACGGTAGGTTCGAGCCAGATTTTTCTCTCGGCACTGAGCAACGCCGCGCTCGAGGATGACGCGACTGCGATCCAGGTGGTGGCGAGTGGCGGAACGATCGGATTCTCGTCTCCGGGCTCGGGTGATTTCTCCGTCAGGACGCCCGCGGGAATTGTGCGCGGCGCTGCTGGGGCGTATTCGGGACAAGTGGCATTCAAAGGCCCGAATGAATTGGTGGTTTCGGCGATCCGTGGCGACCTGACGCTCGACAACGGTGGGCAACTTCGAACGATACCCGAAGGAAAGTCGGCGGACGTAACATTCGATACGGACCTGAACAGTGGATGCCACGACGAGGCAGCTGCGGACCAGGTGCAGCAAAAGCCGCTGGTGCAACACAAAATCGGCTTCTACATCATTGCGGCTGGGGCAATGGCAGTCCCCAGCTACTTCATTTGGCGAGATTTGACAGAGAGCGACTCTACACCCCCAACGAAATAAAGTGCTCCTCAGCGGCTGGTCTCTCGAATAGGCCGGAAATCAAATGCTGTAACCCTGGTGACCCATGCCTAGACAAGAAAACATCGACGCCGTGAACCGCGCGCTTGCGAAATTCAATGCGAAAAACCTTGAGGGTTACCTGGAGATGTTCGTATGGGCAACGGTGATCTAGGTAAGCTTCATCGCGATTTCTCCTTGTGTCCGGGGAAGAATTCCTCCAGCCGATCCAGGCGTGCATTCCAAAACTGCTCGTATTTCAGGATCCGCTGCACCAAGTCGCGCAGGGGCTCAGGGGATAGCTCAAGAGTCTTGTCGCGACCGTTGCGAGTCCGCGGGACGATCCTGGCTCTTTCGAGCACTTTCACGTGCTTGCAAAACCCGGTCAGTGACATCGGGAAGGGCTCGGCAACGTCGGAAATGCGTGCCGATCCACGCGCGAGCCGCTCAATTGTTGCCCGACGAGTCGGATCAGAAATGGCTGCGGCAAAGCGATTGACGTCGGTCACCTGATACTGAACCGTATGGTTCCGTATAATCTTTGGTTGGTGACCTTGTCAATGCGCCTTGGTGCTCAACGGAGCGATGGAAGCCGCACCTTACGGTATCGCTCGCATTTCGCGTGGAGTTCTATCACAGTTTGGCGTAGCTCCCGATAAGTCGGATTACCGGAAACTATGTTTGGCAGACGGGCCGAGACGCTCCGGTCCGGATAGCTACTAGCGAATCGCCTTACTGGCATTTATTGGGCCGAAACGACTTGCTTCCGTCAGACGTGCTGCTATTTTTAGTAGCGATCTTGCACGTGGCAGCGAGCGAAGCAGAATGGCGCGCGTTATTCCGTAATGACCACCGCCAGGAAAGGCCCGGAAGGGAGCCTATTCATGAATTTGAATGTTGCTGAGGCTTTCCGCCCTCTACTTCTGCTCGCGCTCGGTCTTATCGCACAGAATGCTCTAGCCCAGGGACACCATGTTCCGGCGGACGTTGTTGTGTTGCACGGCCAAATCTACACGGTCAATACACACCAGCCGTGGGCGGAAGCGCTGGCAATCCGCAACGGGAAGATCATCGCTGTTGGTTCCGAGAAAGATGTGGAGGCTTACCGCGATTCCTCCACGAAGGTCATCGACGCGAAAAATCACATGGTCCTGCCTGGCTTCGTCGATACGCACGTACATTTCACCGGCGGCGCATTCACTTTGCAGCAGGTTAAATTGGACGACGCGACGACCATTGCCCAGATTCAGCAGAGGGTAAAGGAGTACGCCGCCGCACATCCCGGATCATCTTTCATCCGGGGCTGGGGGTGGATGTACCCAGTCTTTGGGAGTGCGGCCCTGCCCGATAAGAAGTATCTCGATGAAGTTCTGCCCGATCGTCCCGCCTGGCTGCAGGCTTACGACGGCCATACATCCTGGGCCAACAGCAAAGCTTTGCAGATGGCGGGCGTTACCCGAGATACTCCCAATCCGCCGAATGGAATCATCGTGCGCGATCCCAAGACCGGCGAGCCGACGGGAGCGTTAAAGGAGGCTGCCGGGGATCTGGTGTCGCGCCTGATTCCTGCACCGACTCGCGAGCAAACGCTCGAGGCTTTGCGCCAAGGGATTCAATACGCTAATCAGCTGGGGCTCACCCGAGTGCACAGCGCAGGTGCCGACACCGCAAATCTAGGTCTCCTCGCGGAGTTGCGGCGTCAGGGAAAACTTACTTTGCGCTTCTATGTGGCCGAGATTGCTGATCCACCCCAATTGACTCCTGCCTTCTTTGATCGAGTTGAGCAGCTCCGTGGGACGTACCACGACGACTGGATTTCCGTTGGCGCGATAAAATTCTTTGCCGATGGTGTGATTGAGGCGCACACAGCTGCGATGCTCGAGCCGTACTCAGACGATCCCACACAGAGCGGGTCTCTCAAGTGGGACCCGGAGAAGTACAAGCAGGCCGTAGAAGAGGTGGATCGCCGTGGCTTCCAAATCTTCACACATGCGATCGGTGATCGAGCGATACGCCTCGCGCTCGATGCATACGAATCGGCCAACAAGACCAATGATCATCCCGATGCTCGCGACCGGATAGAACATATTGAAGATCCGAGCGCGGCGGATATTCCCCGGTTCGGGAGTTTGGGTGTGATCGCCAGCATGCAACCCCTTCATGCCTACCCGAATGAAGACATCTTGGAAGTGTGGGCGCGCAACGTCGGGCCGGTGCGCGCGCAGCGGGCATGGCCCTGGCACGACATTTCTGCAGCAGGAGGACACTTGTCATTTGGTAGTGACTGGCCGGTCGTGACGCTGAGTCCGTGGCCCGGAGTGCAGAACTTGTTGACCCGCGAGACGACAGAAGGGACGCCCGCC
>Ga0074044_10004056_pt1 | contig 12267 bp, 2 predicted proteins | sample BogForMeECP23OM1_FD_94443 | JGI IMG/M metagenome (GOLD analysis project Ga0074044, IMG submission 94443) | Bog forest soil microbial communities from Calvert Island, British Columbia, Canada - Bog Forest MetaG ECP23OM1 | ecosystem: Environmental > Terrestrial > Soil > Wetlands ...
AAATTTGTTACCGCTGCCGTAGGACTAGCAATCGTGAACCCTGAGAATCCGTTATCCGACACATCGACCGCGCCCGTGGTTACCACATCTGCGGCTGACGTAACATTGCGTACGTTAGCCGCAGCACCCGTCACACCGCTGTATGCTGTCATTGTCGCCGGCGATCCACACATCGATTTGACGAACGATATGGGGATCATTGGTTGCGCGCCAGTCGGCACCCAGAACGACGGTTGTCCGTCAATGATCGTTCCCGGCTTAATGTTAAGCCCGTAGCTCTTCTGGTAATACCGCGAACATTCCTCGCGATTCGTTATGAACGGCAGATCAAATAACGCTGAACATTTTACGCCTGGCTGATGCTGGATAAACGCTATATCAAATTGCGCACCCGCCATGTTGCTCGCAAAATTGCTCTGCCCGATTGCCCCGAGAAAGTTCCCGCTTTGCCATGAGCCATTCGCACTTGTCACGAGCGTACTGCCCGATGCTAGCGTGATCGACAGGGTATATCCCAACGCTTCCGCGGCGAGGCTGAAATTGCCCGCGCTCGGCCATGTCGGTAAATTAGGTACCGGGACAACCGTCCACACATTCGGCACCGCCAAAACAGCCGCGCTAACCAAACTATGTGCCGCTGCCGGATCTCGCACTGACACCCCGAACGTGAGACTCGAAACCGTCGTCCGCGCCAACATCGATATCGAATGTCCCGATCCAATCAATTCTTTCAATCGCGGGCCTTCGATCCGTTGTTGAATAGCGAGATAATCCGATGCGCCCAGTGATGGCTCGCTCGTCGTCAACTGGATCCGCAGAAACGACATGCTTGCAATCCGATACGCGTTCGGGACAATGATGCCTCCTCCGACTCCCGCCGTTGCCGCTATCTGCTGCGCCGTTGCCGCCATCGTCCCGATTCTCAGCCCAAACCATCGGTCAGTTGCGCGTGTTAGCGAAGTGCCGATCACGACCGAGTTGCCGGTGTTCGCTTGATCAACCTCGAAACTCCCGTTCCCGAGAGCGTTAAACGTCTGCAGCCCGACGACCGTGATATCCCGCGATGTCGTGTCGCCGCATAACACGTCAGTCGGTTGACCCGATACAGCCGGGAATATTCCGCCCTCAACATTATCCGTAAACGGGATCGGGTCCGGACCGAGGGGCAGATGGGTCGGCCCATGCTCCGGCAACACTGCCAGCGATTCTGTATCAAGGATTAACATTGCCCGGTTGAAAAGACTGGCGGCTTCGATATCGCCCGTATTAATCAACGGCAGATCTTTGTTCGGCGTGAAATCCATCGAAATACTAGCCGATGCGTTTGCATTACTGTTTCCCGCGTAAACCGCCGTTAAATAGATCGTGATCACCGTTCCACCCGTTAACGCCGGCACGATTGCCGCCACCACGTAATTCACGTTATCGCCGATGACCGTGAATATCGCCCCGGCAATCACATTATCCCAAATATCGCCGCTTACCCGGCTCACTGTTGACGAACCATTCGTCGTGCTGACCACGCTGTTTATTGTCATAAAGTTGTCGCTATAAGAAGTGTCATCGGACTCTCGCTCCCGAACGTGTCGACCGCTGTCACACCCCAATAATATGTGCCTGACGCGAGCAAAGGGCTTGTGTACTGATTAGCGTTCGCACCTGCCGTATTCACTATGACAGCATCCCCCTGAATCGGGGTCACCGACCGATAGATATTGAATAGCGCCAGATCATTCGCGGCCGGAGGAATCCATTCAAGGGTCGCGCGCCCGCTCCCTCCGCTTACGCTTAACCCTGCAACCGGCGCCGGAGGAGGGTTATCAATCAGGATAAATTCGCTCGGGCTCGACACATTATAACTGTTCTCCGCGTAGACCTCCACCGAGAGCTTGTGCCGCGGCTTTTTATCCGGCCACGCCGATGCGTTCCGCGAATACAATATTACATAGTTGAGTGAGGTCGTTGAATCCTGCCAACCGAATACGTTCGTATCCCCGTCCGTGATAACGATCTGGAAATTTCGAAAATATGGATCATACGCTCCCGTGTTCGCCCCGTACGGTTCCTGGCTGTTCATGTTGCAATAACGCGAGGGCGAATTCAGCCGCCACGATATCGTCACATCCGGAGTCGAGTAGACTGCGTTATTTCCCTGGCCGTGGATCTCCAATCCCGAGATCCGATGCGCCAACACCTGGGACGCATCCGGGACCACAATCGACACAAATGCCGGATTAGATGGGACCGCCGCGAAATTAATGCTCTGAACCGCGAAACGATAGGTGCCGGGTAGCAATGTCGGATAAACGGCGCTCGTTTCCTGTGTCTCACCAAAGAACACCGATGGGCCCCCGTTAAATTGCGCACTCATCCTGTACGATCTCACTGTTGATGTGGGTGATTGCCAACTCAATTTGACCGCTATCTGCACCGTCTCATTCGTGACTGTAATTTGCAGAGTCGCCACGAGATTATTCGGCATCAAGACGTAAGTAATCGGGGGTAATAGAGTCAAAAGCGGCGGAGCAAACTGATACCCGAGATCGATCTCGTCGTATTTTCCCGACTCGTACGTGACCCCCGTTATTTGGAGAACATGCGCCTCTTTTTCGGTGATATCGATTATCCGATAGGTCGAGATGATCGGCTCCGCGCTCGGATTACTCCAATTCCTGCTCAGCACCCATATTGAACCCGGCCCGATCGAATTCGGCAGCGGTTGCCGGTTCAACGTCTCGTATTGCATGGTCTCATCGACCGCATACGCTGCCGCCCCGCTCCCTGGCGAGGGAAGTGTATTTGATTGAACCGATATAACCTTGAGCACGTTTGACGCTAGACCGCCCATGCTATAAATAACGCCCAACGCTGAGAGTGACGGATGATTGGATTCAGCATATTCCGATGCATACGTATTCCCCGCCGGCACATCCGCCGCTGTCTGCGCATTACGCGCCGCATAAAACCAGATCTCGGTCGCGTCTGGCACCGCCCGGATCGGTGCGTCAATCGTCACATAATATGTATCCGGTTGGCCCGGAATATTCGCGCTCGCAATCATCACTACTCGACCACCGCTCCGTAACCCTATTCTGTCATTATCGCTAACCCCGATAATATCGCCCGGGCGGAGATAGATCCCCTCGAACCCGGTTTGAAACACTACCGTTTCGGTTTCAATCAGATTCGTTTCGAGGAAATATTTTCCCGCCCGCGTAGCCTGCCCTCTCGACGTGCACCCGAACGCCGCAAATTGCGCCTCGCGAAACCCGAACTGATTCCGCGCATCCATATTGGTTATCCGCTCCAATTTCTGATTAAAGAAATCAGCCGGATCATTCCAGGTAACCGTCGCATCCGATTGCCGGTTTTTTATTTCCGTGTCCGAATACGAGAATACCGCCCCGATTACATTGGAGTTCGTGAATACCTGGATCATCGGTTTCGGCCGATCCTGCACCGGGACAACCGTGCCACCGCCCCAGTAGATCATGCCCCGAAAACAACTCGCAAAATCCGATAATACTTTCCAGGCTTGTTCCTGCGTCTGGACATAAGTGTTGAGCGTAAAGCGCGGTTCCTGGCCGCCGATTCCATCCGGCACAAGCTCATCGCAATATTGCGCGATTTCATAGAGTGCCCATATATCGATGTTATTCCCGATAAAGCTGCCCGCGCCATACCGGGTATTCGTTGCGATATCGTAGAATACCCATGCCGGGTTATTGCTCCATGCCGTGTAAAACGTCCCGTTCCACGGTTGCTCCACCCCTGTATTGCCGCCGTTCCAATACGCTCTCGTGTAAGCCCGCGTATCCGGGAAATAATTTGACGGCACTTGGATTAGTTTCCCTTTGATCCGATAACCGCGATCCGGGATTGACGAAAAACTCAGCGCATTAATGCCCACGCACGCGTATGCGCACCCCGGATACATCATCGGCGCATCCACAATCCGAGTATAATAATCGAGCACGGTCGCAGACCTGTGTTTCGAATCAGAGTCGTCCGCTTGTTCTCGCGAAACCTGGATCTGCCAATAATCGTTCTCCGGGGTATTCGATTTCGGTAACGCAAAATTAAATTCCTGAGTATAATCCGACGAACATTTGCCCGAGATCGTGTAATCCTGGTTCCCTATCTGCTGAAATCCCGATCCGTTAAACGACATCCACAACCTGATTACGACCGAATACGGGCCGATGTTACCCTTGTTGTCTTGCAATTCCAGGGTCGGGATGCGGATACCGACCGAAACCCGCGTAGTGTTCGGATCATCAATAGCGAATGTGAACGGTTGCAGATAATAAATCTGGACCCCGATCGATACCGTATCGGTAGCCGATGGCGCGGTTGTGATCTGCGGTTGATTGTCATACCCCCATCGCTGTACCACAATGACATTGGAAAACGTCGGCGTCCCGCCGTCCGTCATCAATTGGGTTTCATTAAAAAATACCGCTTTGGGCCAACTGTATTCGTCCGGGATAACGTTCCAATTACGATCCGCTAACCCCGCGATCGGACCTTCCGACCACAAGTCGAACATCCACGCTTGCTGGAACGAAATCAGCGTATCATCTGATTCTTTCGGCGTTGTGGTCGTCCCCGTTTTATTGCCGCCGAATGATCCCCTTGCTCTGCCTGAATTTTTCATACAGTGCTCTCCACCTCGACATTGATCAGGCACGTTCCCGTTGATGTATGCGCCGCACTCGCACCGGATTCCTGGACGGTTACGGTGTTGCTGCAATAACCCCATGCGTTATGTCGCTTCGGCATGTTGAACAGATAGCGCGTGATCAGAATCGCCATTGTAACCGGATCGACGTTTGCCACATCCGGATCAATGCCGTACGCTGTCCATAACGTTTGCAATTCAGCGGGGGTCACTAACTGCGCATCACCCTGAATTATCCACCTTATACCTTTCAAATTATTGATCAGATCAGGCAACCCGAGATTCGCGGTCGGCAACTCGTACATTGCCGAGTACGCTAATGCCATCTGGACGGGCATCTGTTCGATATCATTGATCACCGGCATCGGCAGAAAATAGGATGGCGGCGCCGTAATCTGAATCGGGTTCGCGATTAAAAGCAATGTGCCCGTGGAGTGGGCGTATACCGTGCACGTAGCCGCCATGTTCAGGAGCGGCAACGCGAACGTACCCCACGCGAGACTTACCGCCGTGGATGTTCCCGCTAACGCATTGATTTGCGTCAGTGTGCCGATTGAATCGACAAATACCTCGGCCACTGATGCCATCAACACGACGATCGGAGGCGACACAAATATCTTTGCGGTCCCCGAGCCCTTCATCGTCGCTATGCCCGAAAGCACAGTGGGAGGGATAACCGCCGCCGATACCGTCACCGCGCCTGTTGATGACGATCCCTGCATCCCGCCATAACCGATCAGGGTCGATATTCTGGCGAGTACGACAGAACCAGCGTCAACAGCTCTTGCCGTACACGTGCCGGCCAGAAGTCTGGTAACTGTGAGCGTGCCAAAATTTGCCGCATGCACTATTGGCGGGTCACCCGTCAACGGCTGCCTCGCCCGCAAATTGCCGCCTGCTATCAGATGCAGAATAGCCGTACCGCTTGCGCCCCGCACAACTCGCAGTGCTCCACTATTTGCTGCGTGAACAGTCGTGACCGCCCACAAATACTCCGGCACCCAAAACACGCCCGAATTTGATGCGCGCGCCGTACAGATCCCGCTTATGAGCAATCCGCGCAACGCACCGTAGCTAGTCATCCTCACCGTGCATGATCCCGCCAAGGCCGCACGCACCGTGAGCAGTCCCTGTCCTGTCCCTTGAACTGTGCAGACCGCCGATAAATTCGCAGTACTAACCAGCGTTCCATGATTCGCCGATCGAGCCATGACTGGGCCTGACAGAATATGGACGACTGTTAGTTTCCCTGAATTGACATTATGCGCGACAGTCGTCGACATCAGCCGATTCGATTCCCTGATCGTGCCCGCAATGATCCCGTGCGCAACGCATAATCCCTGCAGTTGTATCGCAATCGTTAGATTACCCGCGCCATTCCCGTGTACCGTACATATCCCGACTAATGCGCGCGCGACCTTCAGAGATCCTGTGCCCGCCGCTTTCGCCACGCACGATCCGGCCAGCATCTTCCGCGCGCCCATGACGCCCGATGACGATGCGTGCGCTGTCAATGTACCCGAGAGCGAATGCCCGATCGTTAGCGGGCCACTGTTCGCACCATGAACTACGGCGGCGCCAGCCAGAGGAATCGTCGCACGCAGCAACCCTGTACTAACGGATTTAGCCGATCCCGCGCCAGCTAACGGTTTCGTTGCGCGCAACGTGCCAGAATTGAGGCTAGCGCATTGATTCGATCCGGACAGGACAATTGTCTCAACTAGGTTTCCAGAATTCGTGAAATGTCCTTGTGCCGAGCCCGCCAACACTTTCGTTGCCCGCAACAGTCCGGTCGATGCCGATTTTGCCGAACATGACGCAACCAGTTTATTCGTTTGAACGATTAAACCGCTGATCGATCCGCGCGCCGTTAGAATACCAGCGCAAAATGCATGGAGAAATATCGTACCCGCATTAGCCGCCTTACCCTGCACAGCGCCGGCCAGCGGTTTCAACGCGCGCAATATGCCAGCACTCGCTGATTTGATCGTGTCAATCGCTGCCAATGAATTCGTTGTCTTGATCAGGCCCGCATTCGCTGCCCGCACCGTTCCCGATCCCGCGCAGTTATGCGTAACAACCAGCGATCCGCTACCCACAGCATGACAGGCTAGGACGCTGGTTAACGGCCTTGTGACGCGCAATGAGCCGCCGCTAGATGCTTTACCTTGCCCGCTGCCTGAAAGCGGACCCAGGACCGTTACAGCGCCGCCAGATGCGCCATGCGCATACCCCGGTCCCACCAACGCGCCCTTGGCAATAATCGTCCCCGTATTTGCCGCGTGCGCTATCGCCGATCCTTTCAACGCACATGCGGTATATAACGATCCGTGATTAGCCGCGTGCGCCTGGCACACACCTATTAACGGTTTGACCGCTCCTAATGTGCCGTGGCTCGCCGCTGCCGGATGGCACACGCCAGCCAGATCATTCGCGTACGATACCGATCCAGAATTAGCCGCGTGGATCACAGACACGCTCGCCAGGAGTTTCGTTGCTACCAATATGCCGCTATTCGCGGGACGTCCTGTGCAAGTGCCAATCAGCGGTTTAGGAGATACCAACAGCCCGCTATTGGCCGCTCGGCCCAATAGCGTTCCCGCAAGTTTATTTGTCTCGCTGAGAGCGCCATGATTTGACGCCTTCGCGACACCGATTGCATTAAGAACGTTTTTATTGCTGAGTGCGCCAGTATTGGCAGATATGGCTGTGACCGAGACAGCTAAATGATTTGTCTCGATCAATCCGCCATGATTTATCCCCGCTTTGACCGTGCAGGATCCTGCTAGAACATTTGGAACTGATCCCGGCTTGAACGCTACTATTCTTATCGCCCAGGTTACCGCTCCATAAGCCCCGTTCATCGGGCACGATGATGAATAAACACCTGTCGCCGATACTGCCTCATCCTCAATTATAAACCCTTGCAGTTCATCATTTAGTTCAAGGACAAACCCGCTATCATGATCCGTAAAATTAGTGCCCGTAAACCCGCAGGTGAGGAGTAAATCATTCGCGGACGACGTAGTAGGCATCGATCCAGTCGCACAAGGTCCTGTGCTGTTTGCTGTTGCGCCGATTGTCTGATCTAGTGCCAGACTTCCGGGAAACTCCATTGCCATGATCTGGCTCTGCGGTGTTCCACTCGCAAATGTGACAGTGACAACATTCGCTCCCGCCATTGCCGCTTTTATCGATCCGCAATAGAACATCGCGAATTGAAAATAAGCGCCTCCTGTGATGGTCGATCCTATTTGGGTATAGGTGTTCCCCTTCGTATCGACAACCGGACTAGACGCCGCTAATCCGATCGAACTCGATTGCCAGACAATCAATAGAACATTTGTGTTTCCGACCGTCTGCGCCGCGTTATAAGTTACCGAATTCGAGAGAGCCGAAGCTATCCCTCCTTCTGTCAATTGGACAGCACTCGGCGCTTGTGACGTCTCAAAAAATGTTCCCACCACACCCGCAAATCGCGCACTCGAGGTCATGGCCGCCGTCGCATAGACCTGCGTCGTTACGTTCGTCGCTATATAATACTCGGCCAGAAACGCTGCATCCGTGCTGATATCCGCGGGCCAAGTCGATTCACCCCCCGTAATCGTTCCCGCTCCCCAACAAGCTCCGATCAATAATTCGTTTTGATACGCCGGAACAGTTGTCAGATTCGATGTCGCAGTTGTCCCTATATTTCCCGTGCCGGAAAATTTATCTAACGTACAAGGGCCGCCAAAATTGAATTCGTAAATCGTTAAATGATTCAGCGCCGATCCGGTCATCCCCGCGATCATTACCGTATCTGCCGCTGTACTCTTATTAGACGGACAATAATATCCCCTTACGAAATCCGTTCCATTCGGGTCTTGCGCATTTATGTACTCGATCCAGCGATTGCCTATTGAATCCGATATCCTCGGGATAACGTTCGCTGTCGAGGTGTTATAATGAACAAATGCAAATAACGAATTGCCTGCGGTCGGATTGCTGGTAAACGCGTTCGCCAGACTCGTTGTCGTTCCAGCCGAGTGCTTTGCCGCCTGGATATTGGTGATTGCCATTCTTTAACTGCCGCGCACTGTCAGCGCCTCAGGACCGAATGCATACGGAGATCCCGCCGTGACTAGAACCTGAGGCATCAGGTCTCCCCATAACAATAGGTTTCCACCCGACAATGAATCCCATATCCCCCAATTCGTCACGATCGCTAAACCGGTGGCTGGTGTTCCGAACGATATCGGATTGATATTGCTCGATTGCCCATTAATCAGCGATGTCCAATTGAACGGGCTAACCATGACCGCCTGACGTTGATACCCTGCCGCTTGCGCCGTTGTTAATTCCACTACGCTTGATCCCGCGCTATCTAATGGACGTTGGGTCATTAATCCGACATACAACGTGCTCGGCCATGATCCCGCAACGCCGCGCAAAAGGAAATTGAACATCAAATCCGTCAGGAACCATGTGGCGCCCGCATTAATCGTCGGTAAGCTGCCATAGGATGCCGCGCTGATAATGCATTTTGCCGCTAGCGGTTTTTTGGCTAGCAACAATCCCGAACATGCTGCTTGGCACATATTCGTACCCGCTAACGTTACAACCAACGCTTTCAACGTTCCTTTTGCGGCTGCATACACCGTGCATACGCCGACCAACGTTCCACCGAATGGCCCGGATAATCTCGTCAGTGCTCCAGTGCTCAATCCCTTGATCATGCACACGCTGGCTAAAGATTTAGAACTAATGAGAGTTCCTGTGTTTGCCGCATGAGCGATTGCTGACCCAATCAGCACTTTGTTAAATATCGCCAATGTACCGTGACTAGATGATCGCACCGTGCACGTACCGATGAGTGTCCCGCCGAACGGCCCCGATAGCCGGGTCAACATTCCGCTATTGGCTGCGGCTGCGATCGATGCGCCGATCAACCGCTTTGATTGATTTAGATTCCCTGCATTTGCCGCGAGCGCTGTGCAGACTCCCACCAGAACGCCTGCCCCTGATCCGCCTGATCTCGTTAAAACCCCCGAACTATTGGCACGCACTGCACACGTACCGATCAACGTTCCACCGAATGGCCCCGAGAGCCGGGTCAATATTCCTGACGATGATGCTTTCGCTGATCCGTTTCCCGCGAGAAGTTTTGAGGACTTCAATGTTCCCGAATTATTCGCATTTGCCGTGCATGTTCCTGCCAGTACTCCCCCTGTTGTGCCACCGCTTCGCGTCAGCACTCCGGAACTTGCCGCTTTAACTGCGCAAGTTCCAATCAGTGTCCCGCCGAACGGCCCCGCTCCTCTCGTTAAGGTACCGGCATTATTCGCCGTTATCGTGACTTTTCCTAATATCGGTTTCCGCACGCCTAGCACCCCTGAACTACTGGCGCGTGCTATACACGGCCCGTAAAAATATTCGGTCGGTGGACCTCCCTTGAATGCGATTATCAGAGCCGCCGAATCCGCATAATCCGATGGCGGAATAGCGAATGAAGCAGTGTAAGGGGGAGACATTAAAGGGCTTGCATTTCCTCCTCCGCTTTGCGCCGACCATGTTGTTCCGTTCCAATAATACCAGCCAAGCGTGGCGTTCCCGTTCCATTGCCAAATCTGGCCGCTCACATACGCAATCTCAACCACCCCCGATGCCTGGACGACTGTTCCGTTCTCGAGAACGGCGCCGCCAACCAACGTCCATATATTTCCTGATGAATCCGCAATACTCGCTAAAGGGGGGATCATTGGTATCGCTGCCGGGATCATGTACTCCTCGATAAACATGTTGTCCGTTTCCGGACTAAGTACCGTAAATCCTGGCGTGGGCGTCATTGGTACCCCGCCCCAAATCGCCGCCGCCGCCCAGATCATATCATTCGTCGCGCTTACAGTGATTGGCCCCGCACTCGGTCCTACCCCCGGCGCCGGCGTCGCCGGCTGATACTCACCAAAGGCCACAGCATCGATCAGATTAATAATAGCGAGATTCTTCCATTCGCTGATCGCATACCGATAACCTCCGGTTGCTGATCCATGCCCGACCGTAATCGTGCATTGGCCCGCTGAACATGATTTGATATTTGAGAAATAAAACACCGTCACGCTGAGATTCGATGTAAGCGCCGATTGGCCCGCCATTTGATAGCCGCCGTTTATGTTATCCGTGACGCTCAAAATCTGGTCGCCGCTCTCCTGGAATATAGCAATTACATTGCAATCCCCGGCGCTTTGAGCACCTGAAAACGTGATCGTCGTATAATAAACCGGAGCCGAGCCTGCCGGTGTGATTGTCGCATTGTAATGCTGCATCAAGATCGGTATCGGCGGCAAATTCGGCGACGTGATTGACCCTCTAATATTTGCGAACGCTATGCATACCGATTGCATCGCGTTCGTCTCGATCAATTTTCCGGTATTCGCCGCTCGGCCAATTGACATCCCATAAATCGCTTTGATTGCCAGCAACGTGCCTGCGCCCGCTGATCTCGTTACAGAGGTTCCCGCCAATCGTCGCAGAACCGTCAGTACACCTGAGTTTGCAGCCCGTGCAGTCGCTTTACCTCCCCATGTTGCCATGCTACCAGAGGACTTCGCATGCACTGTACAAGCCCCATTCAGCGGCCGAGCGACAGTTAACGATCCCGAACTCTTACTCAATACGATGCATAAACATGAGAGACCTGTCTGGCGCAGTGTGCCGCTGATCGCCCCATGCATCAGCACCGTCCCTTGGAGCGCGTTTGCGACAGTGATCGTTCCCTGTGAATGCGCCCGCGCTGAACATATCGCCACAATCGCGTTGCGGTTTGTGATTGTCCCTTTGTTATTCGCCTTTGCCAGACACGATCCAACTATAGTGACGGGTTTTGCCAATGTTCCAGCATTTGAGGTGCGTATTTGGCACACTCCTTTAAGAGCGTCTGACATCCGCAGGGATGTGATATTCGCCGCCCGCACAATGCAACTGCCGGCCAACGATCGTCCAATGCTCGCTTTAAACGCCACGACGTTCATTACCCACGGTTGCGCCACCGATAGCCCGAACGTTGCCACGACCGGGCCCGCTACCGATGAGAGTTCAAACTCATCCATTGCCGGATAATTCTGAATCGTATTTACGCCCGTGAATCCTGACCCAGGGCTAATCAGGTTGCCGCCCGCGCCCGATGACGCCGGATTAAATGCTGCCGCCACCGCGGCATACGGTCCTGCATAGTTGCGTTGTCCGTTTGCCACCGTCTGCCAAATAAATGTCAATTGCGATGTGTCAGGATTATACACATGCCCGAATCCCTGGTTTTCATCCAACGTATCATCGTTATAGCTCGCGTTTTCGAACGTATTAAAACAACTATCGAACCTATATTTGGTACCTCCAACCAATCCGCTGATCTGCGTTAGCCCAACACAAATATTTGCTATCACGACGCCATTCGGTTGCGCCGGAGTGATAACATTTGTTGTCAATTGCGTTCCCGAGGTCCCGGCCCCCGTAACATTATTCGAGTTCGTGTTGCCTGTAGCTAACGGTGACGCGGCCGCATTCGCGATATCGTACAAAATCAAATTGTCATATATGTACTGCGCGCC
>Ga0074044_10004057_pt1 | contig 12267 bp, 8 predicted proteins | sample BogForMeECP23OM1_FD_94443 | JGI IMG/M metagenome (GOLD analysis project Ga0074044, IMG submission 94443) | Bog forest soil microbial communities from Calvert Island, British Columbia, Canada - Bog Forest MetaG ECP23OM1 | ecosystem: Environmental > Terrestrial > Soil > Wetlands ...
CTATAAGCCGCGATCCGCATGCGCGTCGTCGACGCCGCATGAAGGGCCCAGGTAGCTCAGTTGGTAGAGCATGCGACTGAAAATCGCAGTGTCGGTGGTTCGATTCCGCCCCTGGGCACCATCACACATTTCCATACCGTCTCATAGCGCCTCAAACAGTCATTGAAATCAATCGCTTGAGCCTATTTTCGTGTGCATAGCGGCACATGGCGGCACGTTGCTTCGTCCCTTTTTGTGGGTATGATTCTGGGTCAGTCCCACGTACCCACAAAAGTGATACCCACATGGCACTCACTTTTTTCGAAATCAAATCAGCCGCGCCGAAGGAAAAGCCGTTCAAGCTCTCTGACGGCGACGGCCTGTATCTCCTCGTTCTGCCGAACGGCCACAAGTTCTGGAGGTTCCGGTACCGCTTCGCCGGCATCGAGAAGATGCTCGCGCTTGGCCCCTTCCCTGCGGTCTCTCTCGCCGAGGCTCGCATCAAACGCGACGCGGCGCGCAAGTCCCTCATCGAGGGCGTCGATCCCTCTGTTCAAAAGAAGCTCGACCGGATCGCCGCCGAGACTGCCGCGCGCAACACGTTCGGCCTCGTCGTCGCCGAATTCATCGCGAACCTCGAAGCCAATGGCGCGGCAGCCGCGACAATAGCAAAAAACAAATGGCTCTTGGAAGACCTCGCCGCCCCACTTTCCAACCGGCCAATCGCCGAGATCACCGCCGCCGAAATTCTCGATCTCTTGAAGCGGATTGAGAAGAGCGGCCGACGCGAGACCGCGCGCCGACTACGCGGCATCATGGGCGCAGTTTTCCGATTGGCAGTCGTCACCCTGCGCGCGCCAGGCGATCCTACCCACGCGCTTCAAGGCGCGCTCTTGCGCCCGAATACGAAGCCACGCGCGGCGATAACGGACGAGCGGAAATTCGGCGCGCTCTTGCGCGCGATCGACGACTTCGACGGCTGGCCGACGATCAAGGCCGCGCTCAAATTCGCGGCGCTCACGTTCGCTCGACCTGGCGAAGTCCGCGGCGCGCGTCGCGAGGAAATCTTGTTTGAGAAGTCGACGTGGCGCATCCCAGCCGAGCGCACGAAAACGCGCAAGCCGCACGACGTGCCGCTCTCGCGCCAGGCGCTCGATGTGATCCACGATATGTGGCCGGTCTCAGACGATGCCGACCTCCTCTTCCCCTCGATCCGATCCGCTTCGAAACCCCTGTCGGAGAATGCCCTCAACGCCTCTCTGCGACGCTTGGGATTTGGCCCCGATGAAATGACGGCGCACGGCTTTCGGGCGACCGCGAGCACGATTTTGAACGAGCGCGAATTCAATCCGGACGTGATCGAGGCCGCGCTCGCGCACCAGCACCCGAATGAAATCCGCCGCGTCTACAACCGCGCGGCATATTGGAAAGAGCGCGTCGCCATGATGCAGACGTGGGCAGACCTCCTCGACGACTTCCGCAAGCTTCCCCCTGCGAATTCTCGGCACAGCAACAAAAAGTGATGATGGCTCACGGCAGCACATACCGAGCCAACTACGCGCGCCGCGCAATATATCGCACGGTGATCGACTGACTTTCTATGATTACTGGATTCGCTCCCCAACCAACGGGAGTGAACCATGTCATCGACACAAGCTCTTCAAGGAAATTCGCTCAGCGAATTCGCATTCGACATCCACTTCAATGCCGCCGTGCTTACGATGTGCAGCCGCCTCTTGCCCGGCGGCTACGACGTATCCCTCGCCGCACCCGAAACCTACGAGGAGCTGATCGCGCACCTCGACGCCGGCGGACGCATGGTCGTCTACAGCGGCGGATCGGAGCGGACGATCTATGGCGATCCGGAAGTGAATTTCGCGTTCCGCGCCTGGCACGATTGGTGTCATTGGCGTGGCCGCCACGACTTCTCGCACGAGGGCGAGCGCGCGGCATGTGCGATGCAGAGCGAGCACCTTGTCACGCTCTACGGCGAGTCTCCTCAAACTCTGCGATGGCGGTACATTCTCCAGGCGGAGATCATAGGGCAGCGGGAATATTACGACAGGCACGGGGAATTCCCGGAGGATCAGCGCGCCTTCGTTGCGGCGTATCTCGAAGACCACTCCCCAAGAACGGCTCGCCCGACCCGTCAGACCCCCTGACCCGGCGCGTGCTCACCGCCGTTCGTGGAAGAATACTAGTCCGCGACCTGCGGCCTTCCGCGCCCCCTGTGCGACCTAGGGTCGCGGGTATCGTGTGCATCCTATAAGAGGCGCACACGCCGCCTCTACTCCCGTTGGCGCAGACGGTCGGCCGGGGGCGCGCCTTCGAAGCTAACAGTGGACTTCGGTTGGGCGGCCGTTGAGCGTCATTGCTCTATACACGAGCATTAGCTGGTATACACTGCGTTGTGCAACCGATTCGGACATTATGGCACGCGCCTCCCAACCAGAAATATCGTCGACTCCCGAGACCATCTTTGACGCCGAGGCGGACCTCGTTTTCCCTCGGCGTTTCGACATCCACGGAAAGGTGCATGGCAACCCGGTGCGAAGGTTGGCAGCCGCCGAGCAGATTCAGCATTGCAAGATTCGTCCCTTTTCCGCGAGAAACAGGTCGGGCTTCATTGCCACCGACCAAACCGGACGTAGCACGCACCTGTTGGCAAGAGCCACGGCGGCGGTTCAGGGAGAGCAGGTTATTCTGGCCAGTGGGGACACGATAGAATCTGTTCAGCGAGCTCTGTCCGAGAAAACCGGCCGGTGGCACTATCCGAAGCCGATCGATCCCAACTCGGAGACGATTCCTACGTCCCAAGAACGCTGTCAAAGGGTAGTCGAGAGTTGGAGTGAAAAGTTCGAGTTCCGCCACGAGCATCAAAACTCCGAGGGCGAAATTGTTCCTGGCCTGCGGCTTCCGCAAATAGGCGCGCTGCACGCTGGACTCGCGCATTGGAGCGTCTCCCAAAGTCCAGGTACGGTGGTCATGCCGACCGGTACCGGCAAAACGGAGACGATGCTCGCACTCCTTGTCTGTGTACGTCTCAATCGATTGCTGGTCGTCGTACCGAACAGTACTCTTCGGGATCAAGTTTCGGAAAAATTTTTGACGCTCGGTGTACTGGAGCATTGCGGCTGTATCCCCCACGCCACGGAATTGCCCGTCGTCGCGTCCCTGCTTCACCGGCCACAGTCGCAGCAGGAGGTCGATGACATTTTTCTTCGGGCAAATGTCATCGTCTCGACAATGCAGGTTGTTGGTCAGTGCACGCCCGAGGTGCAGCAGCGCATGGCGGAGCTATGCTCGCATCTATTCATTGATGAGGCGCACCACATTGCCGCTCGTACGTGGAAGGCATTCAAGCAACAGTTTGAAGCAAAGCCAGTGCTTCAGTTTACCGCAACTCCATTCCGCACCGACGGGCAGCGGGTCGACGGCAAGTTCATCTACTCATATCCGCTCGCCAAAGCACAAAGCGAAGGCTACTTCCGCCGCATCAATTTTGTGCCCATCGCGGAATTCGATGAGGAGGAAGCCGATCGCCACATAGCGAGGAAAGCCGTCGAGCGTCTCAATGTAGATTTGGAAGCAGGATACGATCACGTGCTCATGGCACGTGTCGATACGATAGGCCGCGCTGATACCCTCCTAGAGCTGTATCGACAGCAAGCGCCGGCTCTGAATCCGGTTGCGATCCACAGCGACACGACGAAGGCAGAGCGGAAGGATCTGCTTGCCGCTCTCCGATCCAAGCAAAGCCGCATCGTCATCTGTGTCGACATGTTTGGTGAAGGATTCGATTTCCCCGAATTGAAAGTGGCCGCTCTTCACGACCGTCACAAGAGTTTGGCGATCACGCTGCAATTTATCGGCCGCTTTACACGTTCGCAGTCAAACATTGGCGAGGCATCGGTGATCGCAAACATCGCCGACGACTCGATTTCACATGCCCTCCGCAACCTTTATGCTGAGGACGCAGACTGGAATTTCCTCGTCCGTATGTTGAGCGAAGGTGCTACCGAGCGAGCCAGAAAACGCCATGAGCTCATTGACGGGTTCACTGGGTCGCTTCCCGACATACCCTTGCAATCCTTGTTCCCTCGCATGAGCGCCGTCGTGTACCGCACGACATGCGAACAGTGGGAGCCGACGCAAATCGAGGAGGTAATCAAAGGCGCTCAACTTCATGCCGGCCCAGTAATCAATCCAGCGCTTAACCTTGCGATCTTCGTGACCAGGGACGAACAGGCGATCCGTTGGGGAGCGATTAAGCAGATTCAAGATGTTGAATGGAATCTGTATGTGCTTCATTGGAATACCGAACTGAATCTTCTTTTCATCAACAGTTCTAACAAAGATTTTCATGAGGACATAGCCAAAGCAGTCGCAGGAACGACCGATCGCGTCTTAGGTGAGACAGTGTTTCGCACCCTCGGAAACATCCGACGACTTACCCTCACCAATCTTGGTCTGAGCCATCCCCTCGGCAAGAACATCCGATACACGATGTTTATGGGCGCAGATATCGCCGAGGGCCTCAGCGAAGCCCAGCGCCTCAATCGGCGCAAATCGAATCTGTTCGGGATGGGATACGAGTCCGACGAGAAGGTTACCGTCGGTTGCTCATCCAAAGGAAGGTTCTGGTCGCACAAGGTGGCGTTTGATCTCTCGGAATGGATCGATTGGTGTGCACACGTCGGAGCGAAATTGCTGGACACCACCATCGATACCGACCAAGTCTTCGCGCACGTCATCAAGGCACGACGTATCAACGAGCGACCGGCTCTCGTTCCTGTCATGGTGTCGTGGCCTGAAGATTTTCAGAGCCAGCCCGAAGAAATGGTCGATATCGCCGTTGGCGATATTACCTCACCGTTCTTCGAGTGCGACATCGAGATTACCGGCTATGTCGAGAATGGGCCGCTTTTGTTTGACGTCGTCGCCCAATCTCAGCGAGCCACGTTCGAGGTCCGAATTTCGGAGGCCGCCGCCGTCTTTCGCCAGGTTGCTGGTGCGACGGCGTATGCGAAGGTTCGCAATCGACGTCAACCGCTTGCAGACTGGTTCAATCTTGATCCTCCAATTATTCACTTTGCAAACGGCGACTTCCTTGTGTTCAACGAGCTTTTTGAGTTGCCACGCGGGGACCAGCGGGCAGCTTTCGACCCTGACAAGATTGCAGTGTGGGACTGGAGTGCCGTCGACATTCGAAGGGAATCTCAGGGCGAGGAAAAGGACCCATCTTCCATTCAGCGCCAAGTGATCGAGCGAATTCTGGCTGGCGACCTCGGACCATATGACATTGTCTTCGACGACGACGGCTCGGGCGAAGTAGCTGATATTGTGATGATCAAAGAAACCGAGAGGAGGGTCACCATCGACCTCTTTCATTGCAAATACTCTGCCGCAGACGCCGCTGGCGCACGCATTACAGACTTCTATGCAGTCTGCGGCCAAGCGCAGAAGTGCGTCCGATGGCGTGAGGACCCGCGTAAACTACTGAGACATCTCCTTCATCGCGAAAACCTTCGGCAGAAAGCTGAGCGCACGTCGCGGTTCGAGGTTGGTGACAAGCGTGCAGTCCAGCAGATACTAAACGCATCCAAGGAGCTGGTGTTCGACTATCGCGTGCACATAGTGCAGCCGGGGCTTTCGAAGGCTCAAGTGACACCTGCGCACATGGACCTGCTTGGCGCGACAGAGACCTTTCTCCTTGAAACCTACTCCATCCCGCTTCGGGTAATCGCGAGCCCCTGACGGAAAATCAATGTTTTCAAATTATTTGACGGGAGTGACGATCACCAAGAGGGCTTGATCGGAATCTGTGCCAAATTCGTGCCAAAATGCTCGTCGATTTAGCTAACTATTGAAGCGGGTGAAGGGCACGCGTCGACCCGATGGGAAGAAGATTATCGCGGCGAACGGAGATAGAACTACATCTCACCATTGAATACGCTATTGAGAATCGATGGCAATAAGGCGTTCAGCTCCGTGGCCGTCTCTTCTTGTAAGTGCTCCGCTAATTTCAGTTGAGCTTGAACCGTGTCTAGTTCCTGGACGATTCGGAGTTGTTCTGCTAGCGAAGGATATGGTACTTGCAATCCTTCAACGTCGCTCCGACCGATCCCCGGTACAGTTGTTGCGGTTATCGCATCTCGAAAATGCCTCAAACCATCTTGAACAACATAAAAGAGAAAATTCTGATCCATTCGATCGGGGTTAGGCCGGAGCGCATAAAGCTGTCGACCTATTGCAGTAGTCATCATTGGCGCAAGGTTCGTTTTCCCGACCCCCGCTCCTTTGACCTGTAAGAAGTACGTCACCAGGTTCAGCGAGAGCCCTGGCAGTTCGTGCGAATCGTGACGGCACCGCAACTCGATCGCCAAAATCAGCAGGCCCGGTCATATACGGAATACCAGAGTCCGCTTGCTCTTCAGGGGCCAGATGTTGCCCACAAATGATCTCGCATGAATCTATTTCTCCCAGAAACCTTTTTTCGCCCGCCTGCGCCAAGCACTGAGAGATCGCGGCAGACCGCAACGCTTCCAGTTCTCCGGCAGCTTGGTGGCGGAGGGTGCGTGCTTCGTTGATTTGGGCGGCCAGGTCCTCAATCCGCGCGACCACCCGCCGCTGCTCCGCCAACGGCGACGGCAAATCAGGCAATTCAATTTTTTCACCATCCTGCCGTCGGCGCACGCAGCGAAGAAAATCAGCAATTGCGTGCTGGAGTTGTAACTCCACGCGCGGGATTTGAAGCGCAGCCAGCTTTTCACCGTTCACATTCGGTTGCGCCGAACCTTCCTTCTCATCTGAAATCTGCGTCCAATATGCATCTGACTGAAAAAATGCGTGTAGGTATCCAGCAAAAACTCCCGGTTTTGGCCGAAGGCGAATTAGGTAGGAGGCAAAGACGGCACGCTCGGCATCTTTGACAAGATGAGTCTTACCGGTCGTTGCGCCAGTCCGCGCAAACAACAAGTCATCATCTTTCAGTAAATACTTTTGCGGCTCAGCGCATTCACAGAATGGAACCGAATCCCAATCAATTTTCCCGTCTTGCAGGTCAGTGATCCGCACAAATTTTGGGCCGATTGGTTCAATGGCGGCACTAGCCGTAAAGCCATACTGCGGGTGTTCAGCCAAATCTGAAATGTTGACGAGTTTCGCTCCGCGCCTGGCCAGCGTGCTAAACAACACTGATGCCGCTACGCGAACGAGCAATTCTGAATTGGTCTGCTTGAAGGTAAGTTGCAGCATCGCGGTTTCTACTTTGCGAGAAGTTTATGGATGTTGCCCATGATTTCCGCGATACGTTGCTCTTTCTTGAGGATGTCGACGGCGAGTTGCGCGGGAGGCAGGTGTGTAATGTCTTCGTTGGCGTGTGGGTTCTTGCGGTCGAGATTACAGTCGTTGACGAGCAATTCGGCCACGGAAATTTTCCAAGCGTGCTCATTTTCTTCGCGCTTGCTCCACCAGGAAACCAGTGGCGCGAATTCCTCGAACTGGATGGGGGCGGTTTTGGTGTAATTCTTCCGGCCGTCGGGCAGCGGTGCTCGTAATACCAGACATCACGCGTTGGGCCCGAACGATCAAAGAATAAGATGTTCGTCGGAATGCCGGTGTAGGGCGCGAACACGCCGTTTGGTAACCGAACTACTGTATGCAAATTGAATTCCTTGAGCAGTTCGTCCTTTATGCGAGCACATACGCCGTCACCAAAGAGGGTACCGTTAGGCACGACGACCGCAGCGCGCGCCGGCCGGCCAGCGAGCGTCGGATTGCGATGCAGCTTGCGCATGATCAACTGCAAGAACAGCAGTGCCGTTTCCGAAGTTTGACGATCCTCGGGAAAGTTCCCCTGAACTCCCTTCTCTTCCTCGCCACCGAACGGCGGATTGGTGACGATCACATCGACCCGATCCCTTTCGCCGATTTCGGAGAGCTTGAAACGCAGGGAGTTTCCCGGATCGATATGCGGTGCGTCGAGACCGTACAGCAGAAGATTCATCTGACAAAGGAGATACGGAAGTGATTTTGGCTCGCCGCCGAAGATTGATTCGCCCTGCAAACGTCTCCGGTCTCCAACCGTCCTAACTTGCTTGTTTAGGTGTTTGAACGTTTCGACCAAGAACCCGCCTGTGCCGGCGGCGGGATCAAGGACGGTTTCGCCGAGCCGTGGATCAATCACCTCAACCATAAACCGAACGACGGGTCGGGGTGTGTAGAACTCGCCGGAGTCGCCAGCCGCGTCGCGCATCTCACGCAGCATCGATTCATAAAGCGCGCCAAGCGTGTGCAGCTCGCCAGTCGACGTGAAATGGATGTCGGCGATTCTGTTGATTACATCTCGCAGGAGATAACCGCTCTTCATCCGGTTATCGACGCCCCGAAAGACGGTAGCGATCACGTCGCGGCGATCGTCGCCGTTTGAGCTTGTCAGCTGGCGCAAATATGAGAAGAGTCCAGGCCCTTTCCGACTGTCGGGCAGCACCGCTTCGTCTTGATTGATGAACGCCAGGAGCTCGTCGCCAGTGACGCCCTGGGGATTGCTCGCCCAATCCCGCCACCTGTACGGGGCTTCGATGGCCGGTCGAAACTTTTTGCCCGCCAGTTCCGCTTCCTCCTCGCGTTGCAATTCGAGATCGTCAAGAAATTTCAGGAACATGATCCAAGTGAGGAGCGGCAATCGATCGAGGTCGCCGTTGAGTCCCTTATCTTTGCGCATGATATCGCGCGCGGATTTTAACAAGCTGCCGAGCGCCTGGCTCGTGGTCGGCGTCACGTCATTCTTTGAAGTTTTTGATTTAGGCGACATAGAGCTCATTCTGTAATTCTGTTACCGCTGCCCGGAGCCGGGCGGCCCCGCCAAACAGCTTGGTGATTTCTCGAACTTGACCGTGATTGGAGAGAGGCGGAACGCCGAGCACATCTGGCAGGACGAATTGTGCATTGCCGTGCGCTGCATATTTCTCCAAAAGCTCTTCTAAGATGACTCGCGCTTCAGGGCCGTACCGATCGAAGAAGTCCGGCTTATTGGCCTTGAGCTGCTGCGCTCGCTCACGTCGGGTGCGCAAGGGCGCGTTGAATGCCAAGTGACACAGCAGATCGAACGGGTCGGCATCCGGCTGCTTCGCGGCATCGGCGAGCTCTTCGAAATTAACCCCTTGCTCCTTGAGCCGTCCGATAATCTCGGAACGTTTCTTCGGATCAGCCCATTGCTCCCGCAGAGCAGGTGCATCCGGGCAGAGCGTCCTCACCGCTTCGGCCGCGTAGTCCGTGTACCGCACCACTCGAAGTTGTTTGCCATTCGGATCAAGTTCGTAAACGAGGTGCGCCGCGACTTCAACTCGACCTCCGTCAAAGTAGTATTTTCTGCGCTCTTCCGACGGCGGCTCGACGATTGGAGGCTCGGTATCTTCTGGCGCACCTGACTCGGCTTCCGTCTCTGTAACGGACTTCACTTTACCATCGGGTGCTACTTCCTCTTCCGTAATTCGCGCCGGGTCGCCGTCGAAGGACGGGTCGGCAAACAGGCGTGTCGCGGAGCCGGTGTAATCGATGATGTTGAACCAGAGCTTGCCGTAGTCGTCGCGCACGCGTGTCCCACGTCCGATGATCTGTTTGAATTCGCTCATCGACCCGACCACGCGGGCTAGCACGACGTTCTTGCAGGTCGGCGCATCGACGCCCGTCGTCAGCAGTTGCGACGTGGTCAGGATCGTCGGCGTCTTTGTGTCGACATCCTGAAATCGGCTGAGGTGGCCACGGCCGATGTCCCCCTCGTCAGAGGTCACTCGGCACACGTAGTCAGGGTATTGAGCGACAAGGTCGCTGTTGAGATTGCTCAACAGCGTCCGCATTTCGCTCGCGTGTTCCTGGTCAACGCAAAAGACGATCGTCTTCGCGAATCGGTCTGTCTTTTTCAGGAAGTCAGTCAGGTGACGCGCGATCGTCTCCGTCCGCGCGCGCAATGCGACGACGCGCTCAAAGTCCTTCGTCTCATATTCATCATCTGGAATCGCCCGGCCATAGCGGTCGAGTTCGTCCTTGCTCGGCCGCCATCCGGCAGCATCCCATTCGGTTACAACGCGATGCACGCGGTACGGCGCAAGGAATCCATCTTCGATCCCTTGCCGCAGGCTGTACTCGTAAATTGGATTCCCGAAGTATCGATAAGTGTCGCGATTGTCCGCGCGCAGGGGTGTCGCGGTCATGCCGAGCTGATAGGCAGGTTGAAAGTATTCTAGGATCGCGCGCCAGGAGCTTTCATCCCTCGCGCTTCCCCTATGACACTCATCGACAATTACGAGGTCGAAGAAGTCCGGCGGATAGGATCGGAAGACCCCCTCCCGTCGCTCGTCTTCCGCGAGTGCCTGATAGATCGCGAAATACATTTCGCGACTTTTTACAATTTCCCCTCCCTCGATCTTGTGGCGCGCGTCACCGAAGGCGGCAAAAATTCCGTCCTTCGGTTGATCGACGAGGATGTTGCGGTCGGCGAGATACAAAATTCTCGGACGACGATATTCGCCCGTCCGGTTCCAACGCGCCGACCAGAGCTTCCAACAAATCTGAAAGGCGACGGCCGTCTTGCCCGTACCCGTTGCCATTGTGACGAGCAAACGAGACTTGCCGGAGAGGATCGCCTCGACCGTCCGGTTGATCGCGATTTGCTGGTAATACCGTTCGCCCTTCCCTACCGCTCGATTGAATGGCGTGAGCAGTCGACCGGCCGCGACTTCATCGGGCAACCCGCTCGCTTTTCGATAGCGCTGCCATAGTTCGTCGGGTGATGGGTATTCGGTGATCGGGCGTTCGAGTCCCGTCGTGTAGTCGAACTCGATGGCCTCATGACCATTCGTAGCGTAAGCGAAATTCAAGCCGAGCATCTCGGCATATAGCTTCGCTTGTTGCATACCGTCCGCTGCCGTCAAGTACGCGGCCTTCGCCTCGACGACCGCGAGTGGAAAGTCGCGCGTGTAGCGAAGCAGGAAGTCGACTCGCTTCGGCGGTTTGCGGACGAACCCTTTGCCAGCCGGAATGATCCGGCCATCAGTGATGCTTCGCTGTTCGGCGATCGAGTGGGGGTCGCTATCCCACCCGGACGCGACCAAGTTGGGCACAACGAATTTGCGGCACGTGTCCGCTTCGCTGAGGCCGTTAGACATATGATTGCCCCTTACCCGCCGGGTCTCTTGCCGATGTCGCGCTCTGTTCGTGCGTCATAAATTCTGATTCGGTTTCGCTTATCAATTTCACTATAGCACTCTGCGCAATTCTCCGCTCAGATTCCACGATGTCTCCCCACTACTCTCTCTTGCCGTGCCGTTGAATTGCAAGGTTTTCGAGTCCTGGGGATAAACACCTGCCGCCCCTTCGCAGCGCGCTAGACTGAATGCATGAGCGAAGACATGTCGCGACAAGACGCGACCAGCCCCGACAGCGAATACACCCTGACGATCGACGAGGCGTTGGAGCGCTACGATCGCGCAGGGCTCCCCCGAACAGCTCGCAGCGTTCAGCGCTATTGCGCCAAGGGTCATCTCGATTGCCGCCGAATCGAAACCTCGTTCGGCGAAAAGTATCTCATCTCCCCGGCCTCGGTTGCGAGGCACATCGCCTATATCGAAGAGGTTAACCCGACCGCGACAGGTCACGACATGTCGCGACATGTCGGCACAGACGCTGGCCTTGAAACTGGCCACGACGCGCCGCGACAACCCGCCCCGACCAGTCCCGACATGTCGCGACAAGACGCGACACATGTCGCGGCTGAAAACGAAGGCGACCACCAGCAACAGCCGACATCGACGAGCGACGACATGCCGCGACACGTCGCGACGACTCCCGACCTCGCCGAGAGATACATCGGCCGCTTGGAAGGGGAGGTGTCATTCCTTCGCGAGGAACTCACCACGAAGAATGCGCAGATCAAGGAGCTGACAGAACGCAGTCGGGAGACGAACGTTTTGATCGGCGGCTTACAGCGCTTACTCGCGCCGATGCTCGGTTCACCAGACCCGCACACGCCGAAATCCGACGACGCCCACAGAGGAGAATACGGCAACTAGAGCAGGGAAGTGTGCATAGCCCAATTTGCCCACTGCGCGTGCGCTATAATGCGAGGCATGGAGCACATCGCGGGGAACATCGCGAACATCGAACGCAACATCGAAATAGTCGGTGCCGATCCCGCGACGCTGCACGGATTTACCCAGGTGCCTAATTTCATACTAACCGCCACGGAGCTTTCTGTCGGAGCGAAGCTCGGGTACGCCATGTTGTTGA
>Ga0074044_10004058_pt1 | contig 12265 bp, 7 predicted proteins | sample BogForMeECP23OM1_FD_94443 | JGI IMG/M metagenome (GOLD analysis project Ga0074044, IMG submission 94443) | Bog forest soil microbial communities from Calvert Island, British Columbia, Canada - Bog Forest MetaG ECP23OM1 | ecosystem: Environmental > Terrestrial > Soil > Wetlands ...
GCCGATCTAACCACTAGGACGGTGTCTCGGATGTCTGAACTGGTTCGCGTCGCGGCATTGGAGTCCGTGAAGGTAGCGATCGCCCGCTGTCGCATTTGCGACGAGCAAATACAGGAAGCGAAACTCATCCAGTCCTCGCTGCTGCCCACGACCCTGCTGTGCCACGAGTCCGTCGAGATCGCGTTCCGCTTCATTCCCTTCTCCGACGTGGCGGGCGACTTTGCCGACTTTTTCCGCTTACCGGACGGTTGCATCGGCATCTACCTCGGGGACGTGGTCGGGAAGGGCTTGCCGGCGGCCATGTACAGCGCGCTCGTGATCGGAACCCTGCGCGGGATTCACAAGAGCGGAACGGACACCGCGCAGGTTCTTGCCCGGTTGAACGAGCGCCTGATGCAGCGCTCCATCAGTGACCGCTTCTGCTGCACTTTGTACGCCCTTTTCAACCCTGCTACGCGGGAACTCATCTTCTCCAATGCCGGGATGCCATTGCCCCTGCTCGTCTCCGGGGCCGCGTGCCGGCAATTGGGCGAGGGTGGATTACCCTCGGGAATGTTCCCGAACTCCACTTACGGACGGCATGTCGTGCAACTGAGTCCGGGAGACTGCGTTCTGTTTGCGACCGACGGTCTTCATGAATTGCACAACGGGGAAGGAGTCGAGCTCTACACTGCCCAAATGGAGGAGGTTTGGGCACAATGCCGGCACAAATCGGCAAGCGAATCGCTGGATTTCGCTTTCGACCGCCTGCTGGCGTTATCCGATGGCAGCCCGCCGCTCGACGATATTACTGCGGTCGTGCTGAAAATGCTGCCCTAGCCCACGGTCATGACACTTCGGTCTTCTCGTCCACGAATTTCTTGTCGTTCTCGTCGCTCCCCGTCAGTTCGAACGAATTCGTAATCGTCGCCTTGCCCTTCTCGACGCTCGTGATCACGTAGGAACAGCCGAACCAGTGGGCTTCCGCGAGGTCGGTGGGCGACCATTGCGCGGGGTGGTCGGGGTGGGAGTGATAAAAGCCGACGATCTCCTCGCCGCGCTCGCGGCCTTCGCGCTGGATGCGGATGAGATCCCTGGGATCGATGTGGTAGCGGTTGTGTGGCGAGTCCGCGCGCGTGTTGCCGCAGCGGGCGACGCGCGAGACGGTCTTCGCGCCGTCGCCGTCGAAGTGCCCGAGCAGCACGCCGCAGCACTCGTGGGGATAGGTTTCTTCTCCGTGCTGACGAAGGGAGACGTAGGCGGACTGAGAGAGCCTGATCATAAAGCAAAGTTTCAAGGTTCTATTCATGCCAGAAGCGCTCGCTCAGATATTTTTCGCCAGAGTCGCAGAGGATGGTAACGATGGTTGCGCGCTGATCTATTTTAAGGCGCTCGGCAACTTGCAGGCTGCCAACCACGGCCGCCGCGGCGGAGACTCCTACGAGCAGGCCTAGTTCACGCGCCAAGCGCCGGGCCATGGCGTGCGCGTCTTCGGTCGCGATCTCCAGATTTTCATCCGCCAGCGACGCATCGTAAATGCGCGGCACGATCGCCGAGGGCAAGTGCTTCGCGCCTTCGATGCCGTGAAAGGCGGAGTCGGGTTGCAGCGAGATGCAGCGGATCTTTGGATTTAACTCTTTCAATCGACGCGTGGTGCCGACGAAGGTTCCGGTGGTGCCGAGCATGGCGACGAAGTGCGTGATACGTCCTTCGGTTTGCTGCCAGATTTCGTTGGCGGTGGTCTCGTAGTGCGCACGCCAGTTGGCGTCGTTCGAATACTGATCGGCGTAAAAATAAAGATCGGGATGGCGCTCGGCGAGCTGGCGCGCGATCTTGAGGGCGCCGTCGGAGCCTTCAGCGGGGTCGGTGTAGATGATATTTGCGCCGTACGCCTGTAGAATTCGTTTTCGCTCGGGAGAAGCATTCTCCGGCACGCAGAGCGTGACCGGAAATCCGAGAGCGGCGCCGAGCATCGCGTAAGCGATGCCTGTGTTGCCGCTGGTGGAATCGAGCAGAGTTTTTCCAGGAGCGAGTTTGCCCGAGCGGCGCGCTTCGGCCACAATGCTGGCGGCGGCGCGATCTTTGACGGATCCGCCGGGGTTGTACCATTCGGCCTTGCCTAAGAGCTGTACTCTCGCTGGTTGACCATTGGCAGCTTGCACGTTGGGAAGATCGCGGACAAGCGCGTCCAGCGGCAACAGCGGCGTGTTGCCGATGCCTGCGAGCACAGCTTCTCCTTTGAGGCCAGCCGCGGCTTCAGCCTGCGAAGGCGACCGCGACGGCGCGGAGCCGGAAGGAGTTGGTTTCATTGAGTGTAGTGCCCTTGTGACTAGAGTAATGTGCCCGCAATCTTAAAAAGGTATATCTATACTATCGTTATTGGATTCCAACGTCATTAGATTTGCCGCGGGCAGTTTTGATTCCATCGAAACCGTGCAAGCCGCATCTAATCTGATGAGACGAGAATTGAGCTTATAAAATGGCAGCGAAAGTCGAACAACGAACCTACGAAGACGCAGTCAGCTGGCTGCGCGATAATGGCTTTGACCTGATTGAAGCTCCGGGCGCGCAAACGCGCGTGTTCCTCAAGAAGTACAACTGCTCGGCGGCGATCCAGAAGACGGACGGCGGCGGCGCGAAAATTTTCGCGTATCCGGGATACATGATTGGCAGCGAAATTTCGAAGCTGATCAATCGCGGCTATCAGCAGTTTATGAAGACGACGAAGACCGAAGTGCCGGCGACGGCCGACCACCTGAAAGCGCTGCAGCAGTTCTCCGAAGAAATGAAAGAAGCGCTGGCGCTGCCCAGCCTTTACAACGAGTCGCTCGGAACCGTCAGCGATTCGTATCAGTATGATCGCATCAAGGACCGCGACGAGCCCGAGGTGGATCGTCCGAAGCGGCCGTGGGAGACGGTCAAGGTGAAAGTAGTCGCGGCGACGAAAAAGAGCCAGGCGTAGGGCGCTGTCAGCTTTCAGCCGCCGGCCTTAGCTCTTGGCTTCTGGCTTCTGGCTTCTGGCTCTTAGCTTCTGGCAAGCAATATGCCCGGCGCTTGCTCCTCCCGGAGCTTCCCTGCTCGGTTGCGTCTTTTTTTCTCTCCTCTTCCTGCCCGTCTGTTGAGACCCTGAAACTCTGAGACTTGAAACTCTGAGACCTGTCTTCACCGCCCGCGATCCATCGCCGCATTGGCCAGTCGGTCGGCGGTCTGGTTGTGTTCGCGGAGGGCGTGGCGGATTTCGAAGTGCTCGAGCCCGCGAACCAGTTGCTGCGCCTGGTCGTAGAGCTTGCGCAGTTCGGGATGACGCACCTTGTAGATGCCTTTCATCTGCCGCACCATCAGTTCGGAATCGCTGATGACCTTGAGCGCTGTGACTTGGTTTTCGGCGGCGTAGCGGAGAGCGGCGAGGAGTCCCTGATATTCGGCGTAGTTATTGGTGTGGAGGCCAAGGTATTCGCTGAGCTCGGCAACCGGGTGGCCGGAGGCGTCCTGAATGGCGACACCATAACCGGCGGGGCCGGGATTGCCGCGGGCTCCGCCATCAACGTGCGCCGTGTGGGCGGCAGGCGCGGATTTCGGCGCGGGGAAAAGATTGCGGGAGCCGGGAGAGCGCGCAGACATGGATCGAGTTTACAAGATCGAGTTTACAACGTGGGTGTGAGGGCCATAAGAACAAATGCGGCCTGGGCCAGCCACCCGGGCCGCATTGTTATCGCGGACGTTCTGACTGCCGTCTTTCGCGCGGGCGAAAGGTCATCGCGCAACCGCACCCCTAAGAATGCTATGCATCGACGCCCACCTGAGGCTTGCGCCTCAGGGTTACGATTCAGCGTTTCCATCCTCCTTGGAAGAAGGATTTCTTAGGAGGCCGCGAAGCCCGGGCACCGGCACACTGGATATGCGCCGAATTTCCCCCGGTGATTCACTCTCGGTAAGTCACCGGCAACGCTGAACCCTTGTCGGAACAGCTTCAGAACATCTCACGCTTTTGACTGCAAGCACTTTGCGGCAGTGGAAAAATTAACGCAACGGAAAACTGCGGCTCCACTGTGTAAAAACTGTGGAGGAGCGAAATTTCCTGTGGAAAGGAAAGGAAAAAATGGATTCTTATTCGCGCCGCGTCCCAAGCTCAGGCGGCTAGTGGTGCCGTCTCAGGGAAACCCCGTGTAGCGCGGACACTCCTGTCCGCGTGCCAATCCCACCCGCCAGCTCAAAGTTCGCAAAGTCCCAACCGGGACGGGGATGTGGAATCCCAGCTTTCGAAAGTCGCGAAAGGTGCGGCACCCTACTGGGCGATCTTAGTATCTTAGTTTCGATCTGTCTTCCTGAAGAGTTTCATTTGGTCCTGACGGACCTCCTCTGCCTGGCCGACAACTTGGATGTCAAAAGCAGTCGCGCCGCGAATGTTGAATCCAACACCAAATTCGACGCGTGTGCCCGCGGCGAGGCTCCTCCACGTCGATTCATCGACGGTCGCTACATGCGAATAAACCCAATCCCCAGCGCCGTCTCGAGTGATGAAGCAGTAGCTAGCTTCCAGTTTCGAAACTCTTCCGGTGAACCTCTGGCCGTCGATCTTGTAGAGCAATTTGTTTCGGTATTGAAGGTCAATCTTCGCCTTTGATAATCGTTTGAAAACCTGTCTACTATTTTCGAAGTCTTTGTTCAAATACAACTGCCGCCCATATAAGACCTGAGCGTCATAATTCGAGTCACCTTCCGAGAATGACCTCTGTAGGTGGTAGAGAAGACTGTCCGCAGTGGCACTTGATTTCATAATGAGTTTAGCGAGAGCATAATGCAGACGTTTCTCGGCATTGTTCGCTGCTAGAGCCCTTTCGAGGATTTCCGTAGATTTTTGCGGCTCGTCCCGTCTCTCATAGACGGCGGCGAGGCGAAGAGCAACAAAACTGTTTCTGTTGTTAGCTGCGAACGCTTTTTCCAAAGAGCGCACCAGCCGCTCTGTGTCGCCGAGGAGGCTTGCCAGCCTAGATTCGGTCTCCAGTAAGTAAGCGTCACCCGGAAAACGTTGGAGCGAGTCGAAGAGGTTCTGTTCCAGGTCTCCTTCCTGAAGCTTGCGCAGGCCAACCTTGGCAAGTGTGTGATAGGGATACGAGTTGGTCTTATCATCCGAGATTAACCCAAGGGAAAGGCTCATCGCCTCCTTCAGTAGCTTGCCCTTCTCCAGCTCTGTCTTTCCGGAGTCGACCTCTCTCAATTTCAACTCTGCCATGGAGTGCTTGATCGTTGCATCGTAGGGAGCCCGTTCAGACGCCTGATTCAAGAGCCGCGCACCCTCCTGGAGGTTTCCCCCAGACCGATTCATTTCGTAGATGGCCATTTGGTGGAGAAGGTGGGCATCGTTGCCGACCAACTCTTGCGCAACTTCGAAAATCTGCTGCACCATCGCCTGATTTGGAAAAAGTTCCATCAGTGCCCGCCCTCTGACCATCCGCCAAAACGCCTTCCAATCCGAGGTGTACGCCAGTGAGAGCGCTCTGAGACAGCGGACGTACGCATCGAACCGCTCTTCGGGATTTGCGAGAATACGCATGAAAACGACGTCTGCAATGTGTGGGTGTCGCGCCCGATACGTGTAGTCCCGGACAACGGGGTCCTTCTCTGCGAACACAATGTGTTCCAAAGGAGCAAAAAAGCGCTCTTTGAACTCCCCGAACGGAACACCGTGCACACGAGCCACCAGCCCAGCTCGGACGGGGATGTTTAACCTATTGAGGACACAGATCGTGAGATAAATCCTCTGGGCCTCATACGGCTCAATTTTGTGGAATTCATCCACAAGTATCTCCTCAAAAGGCCTACCGGAGGTGGCCTCGTGGAGTGCAACCAGCAGTTGACGCCCCGCTCGCTCTGATAGTTCAGAACGTCGGCGATCTACGTCGAGGTGCTCCAAAGTGCCGAGAGAGTGATTCTTCTCCAGTAGCACAAGCAACTTGTCCACCTCCCCCGAGGTCAGATACTTGAGCTCATACTCCTCGGATACGAACTGCGCGATTGACTGAGCCTGCATATTCCATTCGTTAATCCTTTCGCCCAAGATCACGGTGAGGCGGCTTCCCTCGGGCCCTATGTTTTTGAACAAGGACTGTAGTTCGCGAACGCGATCAGCGGCGTCGTCAACGAAGAGGAAGAGTCTCTCCCGGCACAGAGTGATAAGTTCTTGGATCGCGAAGGTACTTATGACACCGTGTGGCTTGAGGAAAAGGCATATCCTGTCGTACACACGGGACGCATCCCATGCCACCCGCCGCAACAGGACGGACTTGCCGGCACCTGCGTGCGCCTTGAGCAAGAGCACCTCCATCTCGCCCGATTGTTCCTCTACATCGCGCAAGAAATAGTCGGCCAGTATAGTGTCGGCCATCTGTCGTCGGACATCCAGATCCTGCTCAATTGCAGCAAACCCCGGATTGAAGCCCTTGTAAAAGTTAGGAGGTTCGACGAACATCGTGGCGTCCAGAGAGTTTATATAGTCGACATCGGTCTCAAGAAACTGCCAGAGTGACCTACTCGGCACAGCCCCTGCAGCCCTGAACTTCTGCTCTATAGGGTGTACGGCTGTACGGAGCTTAATGGCGAGGGCGCGGAATCCAGCAGGAATGGCCGTGTCCAGAGACGCCATGAACTCTCCAAAAGACGCCCTCAAAGCCGCTACTTTCTTGGAGTCCCAGAACCGGGTGGAGATTTCATCTACATCGGGAGCCACTAGGTAGTATCGTGGCCGGTTGGCCTTCGCATTCTTCGTGAGGTCAGATAGCACTGTGCGGATGTCAGGATCTTGCAAGGAGTAGCCAACAACGATGGGATGCTCGTATCCCCAAGTTCTCAATACGTCAAACAGGCGATCGCGGCCCTGGCGGTGCTCGATGTACTGATCAGTAGTGAGTATCAACGGGCAATCTTGATTCGCAATTCGGGTAGTGCAACCATGAAGCTTTAGTAACAAAACATTCTCTGCCTCACGGAGATTGTCCTCCACCCGATCGCCGTTCTCGATCAGTGGCCTTATCGTTTGTTGGGGTCGCTTCGGTGCCTCCTCATAGGCCTTCTCAATGAGCCTTTCATAGTTCGTAGTCGCAATTCCATGCCAGATGAATTCTGTCATCTTGAAGTGAGCTTCAGTAGGCTGAAGCGGATCAACAACACCTCTGATAAACTCCTGGACGCTCGCTAGGTCGCTTTCCGATACCGCATACTCCGCTATCTGGTTAAGAGGATGGTCACTATATTTGCCACCGAGAAACCTTTTCGCGATAAGATCGCCAAGCTGCCTACCAGTTGGTCCGGGTATCCCGGACGCGGTTGTGGCCTCCCGCGAAGCACCAGCTCCCAGGAACAATACAGCCTTGCCCTCACGCACTTGCGACACGAGATAGTCAGGAATATTCATTCGCAGCTCACTTTCGCCTCTGCGCCCGGAAAATCATCCACGTGCTGAAGAACCCAAAACGAGAAAGGGTCACGGACATCCCCGTGACCCCCTCGGTCGGAATAATTATCTACCAACTCGTACTAACTATTCAAAGACCACTTGGTGCCACGTTACGAACACCCGCTGGTGCTTCCGCAGTTCATGCACATGTAGCAACCGCGGCATCGGCGGCTGCGCTTGCAAGAACACAAGGTCCAGAAAGATACCCATGCCTCCGGACTCCAACCTCGGAGGGAACACCCCTCCCACCGCCACCCTCCAAGAAATAATGAGCTGCGTAATACTTACAGTGTAATAACTACCCGACTGTGCCTATTTAGCCACAACCGACCCTTAGCATTATCAACGACTTACAACCACCCCAAGCGCGAAAATTATGACCGCGGATCACAGCCGGTCCCCACTGTACGCATGTCTGTGTACGTACATTATTACCTGCACAAAACGTTCCACGCGGTATCGTTCTAGCTGCACTTACCTCAGTGGCTAAAGCCGTCGAGGTTTGGTTCTTGTTTTGGCACCCTTCGACTTCGCGCAGGGCAGGCTATAAAGCTGAAGCCGTGCCCTTGCCGAAATCCTAGTAAAACTTCGACCGACCGGCCAGGTCGTCCAACAGCTAAACTATTGATTTATAAATACTTTACAGACAAGTCCTTTATTCTCAAAGACCTGGCAAATCGCTCCCGCTAAGTCTTTGATTTCAAAAGACCGCACTCAGGGGGCCAAGACACAACCCCTCTAGCTGCAGCCGCTGGTTGATCCGCAGTTCATGCACTTATAGCAACTGCCATTGCGGACCATGATGGAGCCGCAGAACGAGCAACTGGGAGCATCGCCCATGTCGATCATGCCAGCGAGCGCGTCGGCCGCGTGGATGGAACCAGATCTCAGCTCTCGGGTCTCAGGTGTCAGGGAACCCCCAGAGCCCGCGCCAGCAGAGCCATTCAGGTCGCCGACATCTTCAGCTGCGGGCCAGGACTTGGGTCGCAGGTTGTCGAAGAGCATCTGCTGCTGTCCCGTCAGAAAGCGCAGGTGCAGCCAGCGGAAGATGTAATCCACGATTGATTTGGCATAGCCGATCTCAGGATGGCTCGACCAGCCGCTGGGCTCAAAGCGCGTGTGCGCGAACTTCTCGCAGAGCAGCTTCAGCGGAACACCGTGCTGCAGCGCGATGGACGTGGTCAGCGAGAAACTGTCCATCAGGCCGGAAACGGTTGAGCCTTCCTTGGCCATCTTGACGAAGAGCTCGCCCGGCTCGCCGTTGGGATAGAGGCCGACGATGACGTAACCCTCGTGGCCTCCGATGTTGAATTTGTGAGTCACCGACATGCGCTCTTCTTTCAGCTTGTGACGCACGGCGCGCGGGGGAGCTTCAAGGTTGTCCTCGGCGGCGAGCGCCACGGCCGCTGCGTTCCGAGCCGCGTCGTCCTTGGTTGAGTTCGCGGTTTTGGTTCCGGCGGCGGAAAGCGGCTGCGACTGCTTGCATCCATCGCGATAAACCGCAACCGCCTTCAGTCCCAACTTCCACGCCTGGATGAAGGCCTCGGAAATATCGTCCACGGTAGCGGCATTCGGCAGGTTCACCGTCTTCGAGATTGCTCCTGAAATAAAAGGCTGCGCCGCCGCCATCATCTTCAGATGTCCCAGGTAGTGAATAGAGCGAGTCCCTTTCGCCGGCTTGAAGGAACAATCGAACACCGCCAGATGTTCATCTTTAACATTTGGAGCGCCTTCGATGGTTCCGGTCGCGTCGATGTAGGAAACGATGGCATCGGTCTGCTCATGCGTGTAGCCCAGCTTGAACAGCGCCGCCGGCACAGTGTTGTTGACGATCTTAATCATCCCGCCGCCAACCAGTTTCTTGTACTTGATAAGCGCCAAATCGGGCTCAATCCCCGTCGTATCACAGTCCATCATGAAGCCTATGGTGCCGGTGGGAGCTAGCACTGTTACTTGGGAGTTGCGGTAGCCGTGTTTTTCTCCGTGGGCCAGGGCCTCGTCCCAGCATTGCTTCGAGGCTTCGACTAACTCGGAGAGTTGAGCGGCTGCGGAGCTTCGCTCCGCTTGGACGGGCGAGACGCCCGTCCCTCCACGAGCACTTGCACTGCCTATGTTGTTTACGCTGGCGCGGTGCATTCTTATTACGTCCAAGAAGGGCTCGCGATTGATGTACCAGCCGGGGCAGGCTGCTCCGGGCATCGCTTCGGCGGCAGTTACTCCAAGGCGTGTTTGTACTGTGTCAGTGATGGGTACTAGGGGTTCGCAGAGTTCGGCTATGCGCGACGATTGCAGATAGGCCTCGCCGCACATGATTGCGGTTACGCAGGCGGCGTAGTCTCGGCCGGCGTCGGAATCGTAGGGAAGTCCGGCGGCCATCAGGAGCGCGCCTAAGTTCGCGTAGCCTAGACCTAGCGGGCGATAGTCGTGCGAGTTCTTGCCTATGATTTCGGTGGGGTATCCGGCGTTGTCTACCAGAATTTCCTGGGCGGTGATGACCACGTCGACGGCGTGACGATACGCTTCCACGTCGAACGTGCCGTTGGGCGCGAACTTCAGCAGATTCAAGCTGGCGAGGTTGCAGGCGGAGTCATCGAGGAACATGTACTCGCTGCAGGGATTACTCGCGTTGATGCGGGCTGTATTTTTCGAAGTGTGCCAGCGGTTGACGGTGGAATCGTATTGCATGCCGGGATCGCCGCATTGCCAGGTGGCTTCGGAAATTCTCTGCAGCAGGTCTTTGGCTTTGTAGGTGTTGACGACGCGGCCGTCAACTATGGCTCGCGTGGAAAAATCGGTGTCGCGCATTACGGCTACCATGAAATCGTCGGTAACGCGGACGGAGTTGTTGGCGTTCTGGAAGAAGATGGAGCTGTAGGCATCGGAGTCGGGATGCGATCCGTCGTAACCCTGCGCCACCAGCGCGTGCGCTTTTGCTTCTTCTTTGGATTTGCATTCTATGAAGTCGACGATATCGGGATGGTCGATGTTTAGGATGACCATCTTGGCGGCGCGGCGGGTTTTGCCTCCGGACTTGATTACGCCGGCGAAGGCGTCGAAACCTTTCATGAAGCTGAGCGGGCCGCTGGCAGTGCCGCCTCCGCTTAGAACTTCGGTGGAGGAACGCAGCGGAGAAAGATTAGTGCCGGTGCCCGATCCCCACTTGAAGAGCATGCCTTCAGTCTTCGCCAAGGTGAGGATGGAATCGAGCGAATCCTTTACCGAATTGATGAAGCAGGCGGAGCACTGCGGGCGGGTGTATCCGGTGACGCCGAATTCCACTTGCTGGGTGGTCGCGTTCCAATGCCAGTTGGTGGCGTCGGATTTCGGCTCCACTCTTTCGCAGCCTACGTTGAACCAGACGGGCGAGTTGAAGGCCACGTGCTGGCGGATGAGCAGGTGAACGAGTTCGTCGTGGAAGGTGGCGGCGTCTTCGCTGGTGCGGAAGTATCCATCTTTCATGCCCCAGTCGCGAATGGTCTCGGCTACGCGGGCTACCAGTTGACGGACGCCGGTTTCGCGCTCAGCGGTACCGATCTGTCCGTGGAGATATTTCGAGGCGACAATGTTGGTCGCGGTCATGGACCAGTCTTTGGGGACCTCGACATTTTTCTGCTCGAAGATCACGCCTGCCTGGGAGTCGGTGATCTGGGCGTCGCGCAGTTCCCACTCCACTTCGGAGTACGGGGAGACACCGGGTTTGGTGAACAGGCGGCGGAAGGTCAGGCCGGCGGCCTTCGTCTTGTTAGGGCTGCTGGCGGCGGTTTGACTTTTGATTTGGTCGCGCACTTCGGGCATTTCCTTCTCCTAGTTAGATGATGGCGAAAAGAGGTTGATCTAAGTAACAGGTTTCATGGTTTCATGCGGCGCGGCGAGTGCTAAACTCTGCGGCGCGGCGTCCAGCCCCTAAAGGGACTTCTGATTTCGAAGAGCTTACGGCGCGGCGACCCGCGCCCTTTCAAAGCAAAGTCAAAACCTAATCTGTTGAAGAATTCCCCCGGAGGGGACGCCTAGGACGGCCGGACCGGGGGGAGTCACCGCTAGTTTCCATCCACTCAGGAGGGATGGTTTCCCGTAAAAGGGGAAGACGCGAAGTCTCAACTTTGAGTCTCGCCCCTGTTTTTGCGGTCGTGGCCCCCTCAAGTGAAATGGGGGTCTGAAAAAAGTTCTCTGGGATCCTTAACGTACTCCCGTATATGGTGTCTGTCAAGAGCGAAACGCAACATCTTGTGGCCCGAAAGTGGTAAGGGTACTGAGTTGGGCAAGCCCAGTCTCTACGGGGAAGGTGCTCAATACGAAACCTGAGTTTTTCCAGGAATCGGTTCAAGCGGTGGCGCGGGCGCGATCGTCTGGCGAGGCGCGAGCTACGGGCCGTGCGAGGAGGCCCGGCGCTCCATCGGCTGAGACTCCGGGTTGAACTCTTGAGGCTGGGGGACGAAACTGGGTGGGTGCGACAGGCACGTAGATGTCTTCGAAGAGAACCTGGCTGGTGATCCGTCTGATGCCGTCAGAAGACTCGACGAGGTAATCGCCGGGGCGACCGGATTGTTCGCGGCCGAGAGCGTCGGTAAAGACGAGCGGTTCGGTGAGTTGACGAGCGCGCACCAGGAAGCGGGTGTGGTAGACGGTCCATTGGTTTTCGAGATTCATAAATACTTTCTTTCACCCCTCGGCAGTGCCGGGGGTCGTTTCTGGCATTCAGGTTTCAGGTTTCGTCCGAGCACGGATGCCGCTCGGCGAACTCTTGTCTCAAGCGGAGCGACTGTACGCGCAGAAAGAGGGCGGGTCAATTACATAAGAATTGTGCAACGGTGGAATTCCGGGTTGCGTATTGGA
>Ga0074044_10004060_pt1 | contig 12260 bp, 14 predicted proteins | sample BogForMeECP23OM1_FD_94443 | JGI IMG/M metagenome (GOLD analysis project Ga0074044, IMG submission 94443) | Bog forest soil microbial communities from Calvert Island, British Columbia, Canada - Bog Forest MetaG ECP23OM1 | ecosystem: Environmental > Terrestrial > Soil > Wetlands ...
CCGATATTCATAGACACGCGACTAACTCAATCCCTACGCTGAATGGCAATATTAAAGATGCGTGCATAGTAACCAGAGTAGTACCGTCTGGCAAGTGGAAATTCCTTGCCTCCCAACCAAAAGTGTTTTCCTGAATTTCTTTGGGAACTTTCCCGACTTTACAGGTTGCGAAAAACTCGTGTAGAGACGGGGCTTGCCCCGTCTCGGACTGCTTAATAATCTTAGCTCGCGCAAACACTTCTCACTCGCCAACTATCCAATCGGCCGCTTCACTTTTTCAATGTCGTGGCCAGAAACGCGACCGTCCGCTGCCACGCATCGGCAGCATCCTCGGGCCGGTATCCCTGTTTATTGTTGGGATTTTCGAACGCATGACCCGCATCCGGATAGATCTTCACCTCAATCTTCTTTCCCAGCGTTTCCATCGCTTGCTGAAACTTCTTCACATCCTCCGGAGTGATGCCCCGATCCTGCGCGCCAAATAGCCCCAGAATCGGAGCGTTGATCTTTTTCAGTTCCGCAGGCTCGGTCGCCAGATGTCCGTAGTTGATCACCGTTGCCGCCAATTGAGGCTCGGCGAGCGCCGTATCCAGTGCATAGCCCCCTCCCATGCACCAGCCAATCGAGCCAATCCGCTCTTTCTTCACATTCCCTTGCGCCGCCAGAAAGTCGTAGGCCGCTCGCAAATCTCGAGTAGCCCGGTCTTCGGCCAAGCCCCGCATCAGTTCGTGGGCCAGGTCTGGATTGTCGGCGACCTTGCCGCGATACAGATCGATCGCCAGCACAACGTAACCCTGGTCCGCCAGTTTCCCGGCTTGTTGCTTAACCCAGTCGTTCAATCCCCACCACTCGTGAATCACGATGAGCGCTGGAAACGGCCCTTTCCCCGCGGGAGTGTAGAGAATTCCATTGACGGTGTCGTCGCCCGACTTGTACGAAACCGCCTTGCCATCAACCGCAAAGGCCGAAAGAGATAAGCAGAGAGACAGAATCAGCGACAGGAAAAGACTTTTCATAGAGGGCTGAAATTGTAAACGGAAAAGTGTCAGCTGTCAGGTCTTAGGACTTAGGAAAAGCAGAACCTAAATAGGGTTTCCTGACACCTGAGACCTAAGACCTGCCTTTAAGGTGTTCCCTCAAACAGCGGCCAGAGCCCGTCGGCGGTGACACGGTAGATGGCGTAGGCGCTGCCACCGTCAAAGGTGCGGCGGAACAGCAATTCGCCGCGGCCGTCGCCGTCGGCATCGACGGCGTCGATCAGCTCCATCCGGGGAGCAACGTCGAGATGCTGCGAATCCGTCTGCGAGAAAAACAGTTTTTGTAACTCGTTTTCAAGATTGGTGCGGGCGATCAGCGTAATTTCTTTGGGTTCTTCGATGCTTCCGGTTGCGCCTGCGGCCGGCGGCCGGGTTTTCGCCGAGAGCACCAGCACCGGCTCGTTCGAATTGGAGAGATCAAAGATGCGCAAGCTCACATCGTCGAAGACAGGCTTGGGCAACTTGCCGGTTGCTTTGCCGGCAGACACTTTCTTGCGCGTGGGCGCAGCCTCTTGGGCCGCAGCGCTTGCCTGGGCCCGAAGCTGCGCCGAGGCCAGATCGAGCATCCGGCTGCGATAGGTGACTTCTTCCGCCGGCTTCAGATCATAGGTGTAGGGACGCGGATCAGGTCCGCCAGCATCGGAAATCGCCGGGATGATAACAATCTGCGGCAAAGCTGCGGCGTCCTTTGCAGTCGCGTCAGCCTTCCCAGTGCCCGGCGTCGTATCCGTCAGAGCGTCGAACGTCGTAAACGGCTCGCGGCGCGCAGTGGAGTCCGGCTTTCCGCGCCGCAGCCGGGGCCGATTCGGATCCTCGATCGGCTCGTCTGCCGCAGACGTCTTCGCGGTCTCCGGCGGCGCGGGCGCCTTCGCAGTTTCCGGAGCGGGCGGAGCGCTGGCCGGCGGCCCAGCGGGCTTCTGCTGATCTTTATCCTTGCCCTTGTCCTTGCTATCAGCGCCCCCATCCGAAGCGGCCTTTTCGCTGCGCCGGTGCAGCACCGGAGGCCCCTCCGTGTCTTCGATCACCGGCGCCGAATACTTCTTGCTTTTCTCCGGAGCTCTCATTCCCGCAGGCAGCCAAGTGCCTTCCGCTATCCAGACGTGGTTCAGTTGTCCCGGTTGCGTAATCGTGAAGACGCCCTGCGACACACCCGCCCGAAACCCCTCATACACGATGTCAAAGTCGAGAGCCATGGGAACAGGCATAGCTTTATACGAACCCGCGTCGTAAAATTTCCCGTCCATCATGATGGCGATGGGTGTGAGGCGGCCCTTGTTGCCTTTGGGTGAAAGCTGGACCAGTCCCAGGGCGCGCGGTCCTTTGTCGGATGGCGGCTTGCGCCCGTACCGCTGCAGCGGGCCCTGAGCTACCAGCAATGGACTGGCCAGCCAGGTCAAGGCGGCCAAGGTGACGGCCAACATCCCGTTGCGATATAACCTGCGATGTAACAGTAACCATGTTCGGCGAGGAGAGAATTTCATGGAAGTCAATGATAAATCCCCAGACTTCAGTACGACGGATGAGAACGGCAAAGAGGTTGCCTTGAAAGACTTCCGCGGCAAGACGGTGGTGCTTTATTTCTATCCCAAGGCCGACACGCCGGGATGCACCAAAGAAGCCTGCGGCTTTCGCGACAGCTACTCGGCCATCAAAAAGACAGGCGTGGTGCTGCTTGGGATTTCGAAAGACACAGCGGCGTCGCAGAAGAAATTTCAGGAGAAGTTCAGTTTGCCTTTCCCGCTGCTGGCCGATCCGGAAAAGAAGATCGCGAACCTGTTCGGCGTGATCAAAGAGAAGAATATGTACGGCAAGAAAGTGAAAGGCATCGCGCGGACAACCTTCGTAATCGGCCCCGACGGCAAGATCAAGCACATCTTCAATAACGTGAAGGCAGAAGGCCACGCGGAAGAAGTGCTGGCGTACTTGAAGAGCGCGTCCTGACGGCTCGTGGAGGGACGGGCGTCCTCGCCCGTCCAGGCCGAGCGCAGCTCGGCAGACTGCCCGCGCCGCAGACCGCGGAATCACTATAGCGTCATACACATGACTTCTCTTGTCCGCGTGACTCCGCTGAAAGCCGGGTTTTTCAACCGCGACCCGCGGCAAGTGGCGCGAGCGTTGCTCGGGAAGCTCCTAGTCCGAAAAACGCCTGGCGGAATCCTTGCCGGGCGCATTGTCGAAACCGAAGCCTATCTCGGCCAAGGCGATGCGGCGGCGCACGCGGCCGCGGGCAGGACGGCAAGGAATTCCGTTCTCTTCGGCCCTCCCGGCCATGCCTACGTGTATTTCATTTACGGCAATCACTACTGCCTGAATGTTTCCTGCCTGCCCGACGGCGTCCCCGGCTGCGTCCTTTTTCGCGCCCTGGAACCGGTAGCGGGCATCCAGCAGATGGCAAAAGCGCGAGGCATCGAGCTAGCGAAAGAATCCGACCTGAAGAAGATTTCTTCCGGCCCAGGACGCTTGTCCGAAGCCCTGCAAATCACCCGCGAGCATGACAACGGAAAAAGTCTGGTAAGCGCGCGCTCCAACCTCCGCATTGTCGATGACGGCTATCGCGTGCGCCGAGTAGCAGTCACGCCGCGCATTGGGATCGTGAAGTCCGCCGAACGGCCATTGCGTTACTTCATAGCCAGAAATCCGTTTGTCTCCGCGCGGAGCCGGTAGCGTCTCAAGACTCCAGCACAATATTGTCGATCAGCCGCGTAGTCCCGACGTAGGCGGCGACGGCCACCAGTGTCTCTTGCGAGATTCGTTCGACAGGGTCGAGCGTATCAGGATCAACAATCTCGAAGAAATCGAGCGTGACCTCCGGCGCGCGAGCGAAAACCTCTTTGGCGGCGGAGATCAGCTTGGCGGCGCTTCTTTCCCCGGCTTGAAATTGCCGCCGAGTTTCCTGTAACGACCTTTGCAGCACCAGTGCTCGGCTGCGTTCTTCCCGATTCAAGTATGCGTTGCGCGAGCTCATGGCCAAGCCATCCGGTTCGCGCACAATGGGGCAAGCGATAATTTCAACCGGAAAGTTCAAGTCCTGCACCATGCGCCGGATCACAGCGAGCTGCGCCGCGTCTTTCTGCCCGAAGAACGCCGCCTCAGGCTCGATAATGTGGAACAGCTTCGAGACAATCGTGGTCACACCGCGGAAATGGCCGGGCCGAGAGCGCCCGTCGAGTTTTTCGCTCAGGCCCTCGGCCACGACCCAAGTAGCTGGGTTATTGGGATTGGGATAGATCTCTTCGACTGGCGGCGCGAACACGACCTCGACACCTTCCTTTTCCAGCAACTGGCAGTCGCGGTCGAACTGGCGCGGATATTTCGACAAATCTTCTTTCGGGCCGAATTGTGTGGGGTTCACGAAAATGGAAACCACGACCGCGTCGCACCGCGCGCGAGCAGCGCGGACCAGCGACAAGTGTCCCTCATGCAGAGCGCCCATCGTCGGAACCAGGCCGAGCCGCTTACGACTCGCGCGGGCATCGCGGCAGGCCGCGCGAGCTTCCGGAATGGTGGCGCATATCTTCATGGCGGCAAGACTCGATTGTTGCACATTGATTTTGGGTGGCGCAGCGCTTCAGCGCTGCGGTAACTACATTGTCTTGAGTCCGGCTTTAGCCGCTGAGGTTGTGCTTTCTGCTCGGAATTTGCCTTGTCCGCAAACTGCCGCTTTTATTCGCATCTGCTAAAGGCTTGTCTTCTTACGGCACCTCGCGGTATTGCACGTCCAAGTCCTTCAGGGTTCCCAGCAGCAGGGCGCGATTCTTGCGCACGTCTTCTTTCGTCTGCTCGCTTGGAGCTTTGGGAACGGCTTCGGTAACCAGCACCACGCGCCCGTACGGCCAGGCGCTCGATGGCAGCGTGACCAACTCGGCCTGCACTTCTTCCGGCTTCAGCAGATGAATCTCGCGATTGGCAAGGTCGAGGAAGCCGATCCCATCGTCGCGAACGATTAAGTACGGATTCTTCCAGCCGCTCATGTTGCTGAACGGCGGATATTTTGTGGGATCCGCCGCGGGAATCGACTCCAGTCCGCTCACATGCGTCTCCGTGGGCTCAGGCGGTTGAGGTTTGGAGCACGCGACCAGAGTCACGACCAGAATGAAGGCAACGAGCGTTTGCACTATATCTCGCACAACGTTTTCTCCGACCGCCATTATCGCCGCATCGCCTGCTTGCGGTGGAGTACCGTTTCGAGTGCGGCCTGCGTTTCTTTCGGCAGGTGGTAGGACTCGGAATCGTTCGGGAACTGGTGCGAAACCACGTCGGCCTTGAAAGCCAGTATGGATTCCGTGATCAGCGCGGCTGCGTCTCCATAGCGGCGAACGAATTTTGCCGGATGTCCAAACGTCAGGTTGACCAGATCGTGGAAGACAAGCACCTGGCCATCGCAATCGGGACCGGCGCCAATGCCGATCGTGGGCGCTTCCACCTCGGCTGTGATCATGGCTGCGACTTCGCGCGGAATGCCCTCCAGATAAATGCAGGCCACACCGGCGCGGTCGAGCGCGACCGCATCGCGCATCAGTTGCTCGATCGCCTCCAGAGTCTTGCCCTGAACCTTGTAACCGCCCATCACGTTGATCGATTGCGGCGTGAGGCCAATATGCCCAGCCACGGGAATTTCGGCATCGATCACGCGACGGATCACGTCCACGCGCTTCTCGCCGCCTTCCATCTTCACGGCCTCGGCGCCCCCTTCTTTCACGAAGCGTGCGGCGTTGTGAATCGCGTCTTTGGGGTCAACCTGATACGACCCGTAAGGCATGTCGGCAATCAGCAGCGCATCCTTCACACCGCGGCGCACCGCCCGGACGTGGTGCAGCATCTCGTCCACGGTGACCGAAAGCGTGTTCTCGTAGCCGAGCATGGTCATGGCCAGCGAATCGCCGACCAGCGCAATGTCGATCCCGGCCTCGTCAACCAGGCGCGCGGTTGCGTAGTCGTAAGCGGTCAGGCAGGTGATGGGTTCGCGTTGAAACTTCTTCTCGCGGAGCGTGGCAATGCTGATCTTGCGGCTGTGGCCAAGCCCGCCGATAGGAGTGAGACTCACAGTGTCCTCCAGTGCCCCTCCGCAAACCAGGCGGATAGAGCCTGTACGCGTCTTTGGATGACGCTGGGGGGATTATAGCTGCAAAAGGGGCGTTGGTCGATAGTCGTTAGTCGCTGGGTGAAAGTTGCTTTTCGGGGTAGGCTGGTGGGAAGAAAGCCGATAAATGCAGCCCCGAAGGGGCGGCAGATGAAAGCCCCGGACGTAAGTCCGGGGTATGAGTGGGAAATGACAGGGCCCCTTTAGGGGCGGCACCTGAGGACCGCACAGCTCATCACGCCCTAGTTATCGCCCCCGTTTGCGCTTCGCATTCTCCCGCAGCCAAGCCGTGTAACCAGCTTCATCCAGCGTGCCCGCCGCCAAACCCATGACGGCTTGGGTAGCGTCCTCCTCGCTAGCCTTGAACTCGAAGCCGTGGAGCTCGAGGAAGAGAACGCCAATCACAAATCCCGTCCGCTTGTTGCCATCGACAAAAGGATGATTGCGAACGATGCCGGCGGTATACAGTGCGGCCATTTCGACGACATCCGAAGTCTTGGCATAGGCACAGTGCTGTCGGGGGCGCGCTAGAGCCGACTCCAAAAGGCCCCGGTCACGCAAGCGGGTGGCGCCGCCATGGATCGCCAAGACCCGGTCGTGGATCGCGTAAACATCGCGTTCTTCAATCCAGAGTGGCTCTTTCTTTTTCACTTTGCCAGTGCGTGCAGCGTGTTGCGGTAGCGGGAGATTATTTCTTCCGCCTTCGCCATTTTCTTCTCGAACGCCGGATCGTAGGGCGTAAGCCGGTAATCGCCGTCCCCCGACTCGACAAGAAAAAGCCGCTCCCCGTCGCTGGTCTGCAACCGGTCGATCACTTCTTTCGGAAGAACAACGCCCAGCGAGTTGCCGAACTTACGGATCTTGAGTTCAACCATGGCGCTCCCTCAATGTTATTACAATTGTAATAACCTATGGTAAACCATGCAAGTTGATTGTTGGATCTGTACGAGGGGGCCAGCGGCCAACGACTATCGGCCAGCGACCGCCCTACGCGCTGGCCGCGTCCTGTCCGCCCAGCGGCAGGAAGTATTGTGTGCCCTTGATCGGGGCGGAGACTTTTTTCAGCAGCTCCTGCAAGTCTTCATTGCGGTCCACAAAATCGATCTCGGACGTGTTCACGATCAGCAGGTCGGACTGCGTGTAGTGAAAGAAAAAGTGTTCGTAGGCCTTCACCACTTCCATCAGGTAATCCTCGCTGATGGCCTTCTCGCCGGCCATGTTCTTTTTCTTCAGTCGCTTCTTCAGCACCTCGGGCGTGGCCTGCAGGTAAATAACCAGGTCGGGCGTGGGGAGTTGTTCCCGAAAATAATTGAAGTATCGATTGTAGGCGTCCAGTTCCTGATCGGTGAGGTTGAGGCAAGCGAAGAGCTTGTCCTTTTCAAAAATGTAATCGGCGACGACGGTCTTACTCGACCGCGGCCCCAGATCGAGCGCCCGCAGCTGCTCGAAGCGCCGGATAAGAAATGCGAACTGCGCCTGGAACGCCGCGCCCGGCTCGCCTTCGTAGAATGCCTTCAGAAATGGATTGTCTTCCGGCTCAATCACGCGCTGCGCCGCCAGCCGCTCTCCCAGAACCCGCGCCAGCGTGCTTTTCCCAACGCGTATGGGACCTTCAACCGCAATGTAACGGGGAAGCTCGAAAAGCTTGGCCATAGACTGACAATTGTCGTGGGAACTGTTCAGCAGAATATATGGCTTCGGGCGTCTGCGCAATTGTGGATTGTGGGAAGTCAGAAGTTAGAAGTCAGATTGCAGAAGTGAAAACCTATGGGTCGTGGGTTTGGCTTTTACTTCTGCATTCTGACTTCTAACTTCTGACTTCCATTAGAATTCGATCATGCTTCCCGCTCTTATCGGCCTGACCGCCGCCGCTGCTGCCGCTTCGGCGGCGGGATATCAGTCCATGGCGCCAACCGGCCAGTGGTACGGCCGGACGTTCGTCGGAGGAATGCGCGGAAGCAAGCAAATCGCCCTGACCTATGACGACGGCCCCAACGATCCGCACACGCTAAAGCTCCTTGATGTGCTGGCGAAGCACAGTGTGCCAGCGACGTTCTTCATGATCGGCCGCTACGTGCAGCAGCGCCCTGATATAGCCCGCGCGGTGGCGGAGGCGGGACACGTCATCGGCAATCACACCCATACCCATCCCTTGCTCATCTTCAAGTCGGAAGCGCAGACGCGCACCGAGCTTTTGGATTGCCGGTCGGCGCTGCAGGAAACAATCGGCGAGCATTCGAAATCGTTTCGTCCGCCATTTGGAGGAAGACGCCCGGCAACGCTCAGGATCGCCCGAGAACTCGGACTAGAAACTGTGATGTGGAACGTGACCGGCTACGACTGGAATGCCCCGCCCGCCGCAGTGATCGAGAAAAAAATCGCGCGGCAAATGCGCGGCGGCGACGTAATTCTGCTGCACGATGGCAGCCATCGCGCCCTGGGCGCAGACCGCGCGCAAACGGTGATTGCGACGGAAAATCTGATCCGGCGATATCGCGATCAGGGGTATGAGTTTGTGACGGTCGAAGGGATAGCACCAGTCAGCCGGCACAGTTCGAATGGATGACAGGTTCGTGGGGTTCTCTGGCGTCCTAAAGGGGAAAGTTCTGCCGCACGTACTCCATCGCCGCCTCGCGCGAGGCGAGTCGACCCTCCAGTTGAGCGTCCTCGACCGTGGTCAGGATTTCTTTGAAGCGCGGACCCGGTTCATAGCCTACTTGGATCAGGTCTTGGCCAGTAATCAGCGGCTCCGGACGAATCGCTTCGGGCGGCAAGGAACGCAACTGCTCTCGCGAGTATTCATACGCGTCGAGTTGGCCGTGGCTGGAAAGACAGTCGATGCGGTGCAATTCCAGATGCTCGTCGAAGGCGGGCAAGCGAAGGAACTTCTTCAGCGTGGATTGATTCATGCGCTCGACGTCGGCGAAGCGCATGTGATTCGCTACCAGCGCCAGAATCTGATCGGTCTCGTGGTTCGAGAAGCGCAGACGGCGGCAGATTTCGGCGGCCATCTTTACTCCTACTTCAACGTGACCGTCGAAGCGGATGCGGTCGGGCGCCACGCGGAAGGTGGGCGGCTTGCCTACGTCGTGCAGCAACGCTCCCCAAGCCAGGGTCTTCGAACATCCGGCGGGAAGTTTTTCCAGCAGAAGCAGCGTGTGCACGAAGACGTCGCCTTCGGGATGGAACTGTGGCGGCTGCTCCACTCCTTTCATGGCGGCGATTTCGGGCAGGACTTCTGGCAAGAGGCGGGCTGAATCCAGCAACTGAAACGCGCGTCTGGCGCGGCCTTCCGTCAGCATCTTGGTCAGTTCTTCTCGTACCCGCTCGCAGGATACCTGGTGAATTTTGGGCGCTAATTCTTGGATTGCCGTCATGGTTGCGGGATCGATCTGGTACTCGAAGCGCGCGGCAAAACGCACGGCTCGAAGCATGCGCAGTTTGTCTTCGGCAAAACGGCGTTCGGGATCGCCGATGGCGCGGATGATTCCGGCTTTCAGATCAGCCTGTCCGCCGACGAAATCCAAAATCTCGCTGGTAGCCGGATCCAGCATCATGCCATTGATGGTGAAATCGCGGCGCTGCACGTCTTCTCGCGGGTCTTTGGTGAAGCGAACCTCGTCGGGATGGCGGCCGTCGGAGTAGCCCATGTCGGAGCGAAACGTTGCGACCTCTACGACCGTGCCTTGACGGGCGAGGGCGCCCGTCGCTCCACTGGAGTGTGGGACTAGCACTACTCCGAATTGTTCGCCTACGGCTAAGGTTTGCGGGAAGATTTGCATGACCTGCTGCGGCGTCGCGGTGGTGGCTACGTCGTAGTCGGCGGGCTCGCGGCCTAGCAGCAGGTCGCGGACGCAGCCACCGGCCAAGTAGGCTTGGTATCCGCGTGCTCGCAGGGTGCGAACGATTTCGGCGGCGTGTTGTTTGGCGGCGGACATCGGTAGTCAGTCGGTCATCGCGTAAACTAGAGGGCTGGCTGCGGAAAAACTGGTTCCGAGTAACAGTTGTGCGCTCAGCGGCTAAAGCCGTAAACAAAAAGAAGCCGGTTATCGCAGCGGTAAACCGCTGCGCCGCCCAAAATCAAGTGCAACACCGAGTTTGTCCGTAGCCTGCTAGAAGCCAAGAGCTAAAAGCTAAAAGCACATTATGCCTGACGCTACCATCCTCGGCATCGAGACGTCCTGTGATGAGACGGGCGCGGCTGTGGTGCGCTCGGGGGAACAGATTTTGTCGAACGTGGTGGCTTCGCAAATCGCCACTCACCAGCCTTACGGAGGAGTGGTTCCGGAACTTGCGTCGCGCGAGCACTTGCGGGCCCTGGTTCCGGTGGTGCGGCAGGCGCTGGCTGAGGCGGGACAGATTTACGAGTCGGTCGATGCGATCGCCGTGACGCAAGGGCCGGGACTGGCGGGCGCTTTGCTGGTCGGCATCAGCTTCGCCAAGGCGCTGGCGTTTGCGCTGGAGAAGCCGCTGATCGCCGTCAACCATCTTGAGGGGCATATTCATGCTGTGTTGCTGGAGCAGCGGCAAAGTGACGACGCCGACCTGCATTTTCCGGTGCTGGCGCTGGTAGTTTCGGGTGGACACACGCATCTTTATCTGGCCGAGGTGCAGGAAAATCTCTGGACCTACCGGAACATCGGACATACTCGCGACGACGCTGCCGGAGAGGCGTTCGACAAAGTCGCTAAGCTGCTGGCGCTGGGCTATCCGGGAGGGCCCGTCATCGACCGGCTGGCTCCGCATGGCGATCCGCAGGCGGTCAAGTTCCAGATGGCGCAGATCAAGCATCGCGACCGGCGCGATCATAAGCAACTCCAAACGGAGGAGGATGGGCCGCACTTCGATTTTTCCTACAGCGGAATTAAGACAGCGGTTTTGCGCTACGTTGAGACCGAGAACCTGAAGCCGGCGATTGAGGCGCGGCGGCAGGCGCTGGCGGGCATCGGCAAGCCTGCGCTTGAAGATGTTCTCGGACTCTGCGACCGGCAAACACTCAATCTGGTGGCTTCTTTCCAGCGCACCATGGTCAACGATCTGGTTACGAAGACGCTGGCGGCGGCGCGCGAGTATGACGTACAGACTCTGTTCGTCAGCGGCGGCGTGGCTGCTAACCGGGAATTGCGGGCTGCGTTTGAGCGCGAAGCAGGGATGCAGGGGCTTCCGGTTTTCTTTCCGTCGCGCGCGCTTTCCACTGACAATGCGGCCATGATTGCGGCGGCGGCCTTTCCGAAATTTCTGCGGCGGGAATTTGTTTCCGTGGATTTTTCCGCGGAGGCAGGGATGGCGCTGCGGTAACGCCCGGCGATTCGGTCGTCCCAACGGGACTTGAACCAATTCTTCCGATCCTGTCTGGTATCGAATTGAAACATTTCCCAGCTACAATGGTCGCGTGAAACCGACAATCTATGTTGTGGAAGACGATCCGGATATTTCCCGGCTGGTTCGCCATCACCTGGAAGGGGCCAGCTTCAGCGTGCGGCTCTACTCGACCGGCAATCTGGTGGTGACGGATGCCGAGCGCCAGCGTCCCGCGCTGTTTCTGCTGGACATCATGGTGCCGGGAAAGGACGGGCTGGAACTTTGCCGGCTGATCCGGCAGTCGGTGTCGCTGGCGTCGGTCCCGGTGATTTTCCTGACCGCGAAGAGCGGCGAGGCGGATCGCGTTCTCGGGTTGGAGTTGGGGGCTGACGATTACATTCCCAAGCCTTTCAGCCCCCGCGAATTGGTGGCTCGGGTCAAAGCGGTGCTGCGCCGGTTTGAGCGCCCGCTGCCGCCGTTGCCTACCAAAATTGACGAAATTCACATTGACCCTAGCGCTATGACGCTGACGGTTCGCGGGAAACAGGTGGGCACTACGGCCACCGAATTCCGGCTGCTTGACCACTTCATGCGGCACGCGGGACGGGTTTTTACGCGCGACCAGTTGCTCGACTCGGTGTGGCGCGATACGGCATACGTCACGCCGCGCTCGGTGGATGTGTATGTGCGGCGCATCCGTGAAAAAATTGAGCCCGATCCCGAGAACCCGCGTTACCTGAAGACGGTACGGGGAGCCGGTTACCGCTTTGAGGTCGCGCGTTGAGAAGCCGCATCTTCGTTAAATTGATGGTTGTGTTTCTGCTGGTGATTGGCGTAACCGC
>Ga0074044_10004061_pt1 | contig 12256 bp, 17 predicted proteins | sample BogForMeECP23OM1_FD_94443 | JGI IMG/M metagenome (GOLD analysis project Ga0074044, IMG submission 94443) | Bog forest soil microbial communities from Calvert Island, British Columbia, Canada - Bog Forest MetaG ECP23OM1 | ecosystem: Environmental > Terrestrial > Soil > Wetlands ...
GATGCTACAGGCTGGTATAGTAAGGTTCGTATTCCCGGAGCCGACTGCTGATGCGCTTACACGCTGGGCTGACGCCTTCGTGAAGACGAAGAAGTATATCACGGAATGCGGAGCGGAATATGAAGAAGTCCCGCGGGAGCTAGTCAACTAATGGGAGCCCCTGCCAGATTTGATATTGTAAAGGAAACAGAGGAATATATCATCATCCAAGATCTTGGTCCATGGGATGTCCATTACACCGTGACCAATGATGCCGAGCAGGTAGTGAAGAGATTGGCCTCTCATTTGGCTGGGCGCCGACTGTTCTACATGGATAGTGCAGGCGAGACCGATGAACTCCTGGTCAGAGATGGAGAGTTTGTAGGCTTCGCGCCTGGATCGAAAAGCGGCTTGCTATGAAAATAATCGAGCCTAGCTTTGAGGTCCTTCGGCCGCGCGACAAGGAAGAAGGAATCAATCAGCTGCGTTTCATAGAGCAGATGGCTCGTATCAGTCATCGATCGGAAGAATTACAGACTGATAATAGCTGGGAAAGATTCATCAAGTTCGTCGTCATGACTAAAGGCGACTGGAGTGTAGTGGAGCATGCGTATTCGACTGTGGTATTCAGGGTCGATCGTGGCGTTACGCACGAACTGGTTCGCCATCGACTCTTTAGTTACACTCAAGAAAGCACACGGTTCGTTAATTATCAGAAAAGGGGAGAAATGGAATTCATTGCCCCTTCATGGCATGCGGTGCCCTCGGTCGACGACGCCAAGCTGAACCAGTATCTCTTTACCTGGCAAGGGGCTATGAGCGACGCCGAAGATGCTTATACTAACCTCATTAAAGACGGTCTGAGCCCTCAGATAGCACGATCTACATTGCCCAATGCGTTAGCAGCGACGATCGCTGTTACAGGTAACCTCCGTAATTGGAGACACCTTCTAATCATGCGCACCACGCAAGAGACTCACCCGGACTTCAAACGGGTGATGATCCCTCTTCTCACTACAATGCAACAGAGGATCCCACTTCTATTCGATGATATTGTTCCCGGACAGAAGCAGAGCGAAGCTCTGTCTAAACCCCGTTAAGGAGCATAAATGGTAAACAAGTTGTACTCCGAGTTTGTGTATAAGAGTAGGTATTCCAGGTGGTTGTACGACCTGGAACGACGTGAAAACTGGGATGAAACTGTTGACCGTTACATGAAGTTCTTCGCTCCAAGAATTCCAGCCAAGCTACGGAAGAAAACGATATTGGAACTTAGGAAAGCCATTTTTGATATGGAAGTCATGCCCTCTATGAGGGCTCTTATGACGGCCGGCGAGGCATTAGAGAAGGACAACTGCGCAGGATATAATTGCAGTTATGTCTGTCTCAACGATCAACGAGCCTTTGATGAGGCGATGTATATCTCGATGTGCGGCACAGGTGTAGGGTTCTCAGTGGAGAGACAATATGTCAACGAACTCCCAGCGATCGCAGAAAACTTCTATCCTTCAGCAGTTGTTCTTAAGGTCAAAGATAGCAAAATTGGCTGGTCCACTACGTTTAAGGAACTCATTGCGTTATTATACACTGGAATGGTCCCCAGATGGGACCTTAGTGAATTACGTCCGGCGGGAGCCCCGCTCAGAACCTTCGGGGGACGATCCTCAGGGCCTGCTCCTTTGGACGAACTCTTTAAATTTACTGTCGAGACATTTAAGAAGGCAGCTGGGCGAAAACTCACGTCCATAGAATGTCATGATATCATGTGCAAGGTAGGGGATATTGTGGTTGTCGGTGGTGTCCGTCGGTCTGCCATGATATCCCTATCTAACTTGTCTGACGATCGCATGCGTGCGGCCAAGACAGGAGAGTGGTATAACAGCAATCCCCATCGTCGTTTGGCTAACAACTCCGCCGTCTATACGGAGAAGCCCGAGATGGGCATCTTCATGAAGGAGTGGCTATCACTATATGACTCTAAGTCAGGGGAACGGGGAATCTTTAACCGTCAGGCGGCTACCTTACAAGCTAAGGCTACTGGTCGTCGGAAGTGGGACAAGATCGAATTCGGAACCAATCCTTGTGGGGAGATCATCCTGCGTAATATGGGCTTTTGCAACCTTACTGAGGTTGTCATACGTCCAGAAGATACGGCGAAAACCCTACGTGGGAAGGTCCGTCTTGCTACAATACTTGGCACCCTCCAATCAACCCTAACCAACTTCCGCTATCTGCGGGCAGGATGGAAAAAGAATGCCGAAGAAGAGCGTCTCCTGGGTGTATCGCTTACCGGTATCATGGACAACCCGCTTACGTCTAATCCTCACGAATCACTACTTTCCTCCCTCAAAGAGGTGGCGATTCGAACTAACAAACTGTGGGCCAAACGGCTGGGTATCAACCAGGCAGCGGCTGTCACTTGTATTAAGCCATCAGGCACGGTATCCCAGCTGGTTAACTCGAGCTCTGGCATTCACCCGCGGTATGATACCTATTTCATGCGCGCGATCCGCCAGGATAAAAGAGACCCCATATCGGCTTTGCTAAGGGAGAATAAGATACCCAATGAATCCGACGTTACGCAAGCCAACGACGTGGATGTTTTCTATTTCCCGCTTAAGAGCCCGGCGCATGCAATCACTCGTTTGGAGTTGTCTGCGATCGGTCAGCTCGATATCTATCTCAAATATCGAAAGCACTGGTGCGAGCACAACCCCTCGTGCACTGTCTATGTTAAAGAAAGTGAATGGCTTGCCGTAGGAGCCTGGGTCTATGAGCACTTCAATGACATCGGCGGCATATCATTCTTGCCATACGACGATCACATCTATAAGCAGGCGCCCTATACTCCTATGACCAAGGAGGAGTATGAGAAGGCGGTCGCTAACTTCCCTACCATCGACTGGATGAAGCTCACCCAGTTCGAGAGGGACGATCGCACTTTAGGCGCCCAGGAGCTGGCCTGCACGGCAGGGTATTGTGAAATATAACCTTATTTTATGCGGTCGAGCGACCGCTCCCAGGAACTATACTAACCAGGAGAGATAATCCCCGACAAATGAGCAACATCTTAAGCAAGTACAATAGCGCGAAGGATCAACTTCGCGAGTATCTTGTGCAGTATTTGGAATCCCAGGGCCGCCATGTGGTCACTGGGAAGGTATTTACGTGTCTCAATCCTGAGCACGAAGACAGTACTCCATCCTGTGGTATAGTTCCCGACTCCCATGGTCGGTATTTTCATTGCTTTGGCTGCGGCTGCACCGGTGATATCTTTACAGCAGCCTCCTTCCTTGAAGGGCGCCAGCTCTCCGGCGCCGGATTCGTCCATGACAACTTAAAGTATCTTGCTGACATCTTTGGCGTTGAGGTTCCAGTAGAGGAACCCAACCCTGAGGAACAGTACGAAATGGATACTTACCGCGCCTACCGCGACGCGGCTCAGATTCTGCTGGTCTCTAACTTCAGCGACCGTGTGGCCGCTAAGCTCGCCGATTATGGCTGGTCTAAGGAAGTTCGCACCCAACTTGGAGTTGGTTCTGTGACTTCGTGTGAGGATTTTATCACTCGCATGAAGAAACAACACGGTTGGTCGGATGCTTTCCTCAAGGAAATCGACCTGCATCGTAGGAGCATGTTCAATGAAAACAATCTCATCTTCACTGTTAAGGATGAGAATTCCAACCCGGTTGGTTTCGCATGTCGGAACCTGTTATACGAAGAAGAAGCCAAACAGTACGAATCTGCTAAGGCCAATGTATTGGCTACGACTGAGGAAGGTAGCGACCTGCGTAAGGTGGGTCTTGCCGGACTCAAACATCCCAGTAAGTACATAAATTCAATGGAGTATAGTGGTGAAGAGACAGCCATTCGGAATAGGATTTACCAGAAGTCGAAACGGCTATTCGGATTGCACCGGGCCCGGAAGTATACTCCTCCGCTTTATGTGTTCGAGGGCTACTCCGATTGCGTCACCGCTGTCAATGCAGGATTACAGAACAGCTGTTCGATTGGGTCGACGTCATTCACGAGAGATCATCTCGAGCTTATTCTCGGTCTTGGTATCAAGCACATTATCTTCGTGCTTGATGCTGACGACGCAGGAGAAGCTGGAACAGATCGTTTTATCAAACTGTTGGAAGAGTGCGTTGGCGGGAATATCGGACTGCGTGTCGAAATAGTCGCAATGCCGGAGGGCACAGATGACCCGGATAACTATATTAGGAAGATGGGCGGTCTTAAAGCATTTCGTACCTTGGAGAAGGTGGATATATTTGGCTGGTCTTTACACAAGGCAGTCAAATCCGGTGAAGATACCACCAATCTCGCCGAGAGAATGGTCCCCCTCATCGTAAATGATCAGTCTAACTTCGTACGCCTTAGGAAGGCTGAGCAGCTGGCTAAGGCTACGGGCATATCTCAGGATGTCGTATGGCGCGAAATTACCCGACTCGTGGATTCGGAGATTTCCCAAATCAACGAGGAGAAAACACTTATCGCGCAGCAGACAGCCAAGCAACTCCAATTGAAGCCCTTGGATGTCGAAGTCATCTTGGCCAGTACGATCGACAAGATCGAGAAGGTCCAGGCTCGCAAAGCAGGGTATAGCGTGGCTAATACCATACGCTATATCGATGAGATCAAAACCGTCCAGGAACAAGACCACCATGTGGTGGAGTTGTCTACTGGGTGGCCTTTGTTTGACCAGTGGGTCGGTGGTATTCCCAGACAGGAATGCTTTGTCACCATCCCGGGCAAGATGAACCAGGGTAAGTCCAGTCTATTGGCTAACTTAGCCTGGCGCCTGATAGAACACAACAAAAATGAATGTATGGTGTTATACCATACGATTGATGACGCTATGTCTATCTTCCTGCCGCGCGTGTGGGCGTCGATGCTTCAGAACGATGAATCGTTCGACAAGAGTGCTCATTGCGAAGGGCTGTATAAGACCGGCTGGTATTCGAACGATTTCAAGAAGGCTGGATATGCGCTGAATGCTTATCCAAACTTCGGGGTCGTCTATCAGAAGGCTATTGCTTGGACTACAGACAAGGTGGAACGTGAGCTATTTATCCCGGAAGATATATCTACACTGGCTCCTTCGCTGCCGGCTCTTGAAAACCGCATCAAGGCTATACGACAAAAGTTTCCTGAACGAAAGCTTGTGGTTATCGGAGACAATTTCCATCTCTATGACTTTCCAGGATTCCAAGACGGGGAAGCCAAGACGAGACATATGTCTATGTTCGTCAAAGGGTTGGCAAATAAGTACCACGCTACCATGATTATGACCATGGAGTTGCCTAAGACTTCGCTTCAACCCGGGGTTCGCCCGCGCGTAAGGAATATCAAGGGCACTGGTGGCATATCCTATGATAGCTCCCTTAACATAGGCGTTTACAATGACATAAAGGACTTTGGTGAGGGGGCTAAACTGGTGGATCTGGATCATAATCATATGGATCCATCGACCAACTGTCAGCCTTATCACCGTCCCATCATTGAACTGGTATTTGATAAGTCCAAGATCAACTCGTTTGACGGGACTATCTACTTCCAGTTTGAGCCGCGGTCCGGGAGGTTCGATGAGTGTCCCTTGGATACCCAGGAAGGCCAGTTGGGCCAGAAAGATTGCCGTAAGTTGGCGATGGAATACAAAGCACAGGTGGTGGCTGAGGCTGCAGCTGCTCCCGGTGGATCAACAACTAAAACTGGTTCAGACCCATTCTAGTCTTTGGCTTGACCTTAAAATATGGTAGGATGGTATTATGACTGGCGATGAGATGGAAATTATCAGCCCCGAAACGGGGAAGAACAAAGGATTTGTGGATTCGGAGAACCGATTCCATGATGCGCACGACTGTACGTTCAAAGGCGATCACTCACAAGGTCTCGACGTGGATGACAGGTGCATAATTTGTGGGAAGACGCTGGGCGATTACATTGCAGAAGAATTCGATCCTCTCCGGCCGCACATTCCCATAATAATTGATCCCAAGGAGGACAATTAAATGAGTACACAAAACCCAGCGTTGGCTCGTTTGCGCGCCGCGCAAGGTAAAATAATAGTATGCTCGCGGTGTGGCAGTCATCACTTCCATGAAGTGCAAACTACCCGCTATTTATCTGGTGGATATGGTACTGTAGTCATTCAGCCGGATGCAGAGGCACAGATGTTCCCAGTGCTCGTCTGTATCTGCGGTTGGCCACAGATGCCGCCAGTGCAACCTGGACGCAAGGCTGGCGGAACTTATGAAGCGGCTAATGCCGAACTCCGTAATTCCGTTACAAGCTGCCAGGAGTATCTGCAGTCTCAAGATCCCAAGGCTGTTAGCGACAAGCTGTTGCAAGTTGCTGCTGCCAAGGGTGTTGAAGGGGCTGTTGAAACCTTGAAAGACAAAGTGAAGGTCTTGGAAAATGCTTCCGCAAGCACCAAGTAATGTACTGGAACTCCTGAAAGGTCGCAAGATCAATCAGGAGTTCCTCTCCAATCTGGAGATCACAGATGAAAAAGTTTACCCCATGCCTGGGTCGGTTACACGGAACCCGGGTGATCCGCGTATCAATCTTAGCTCCAATGTGGCGCGGCCGCATGATGAGCTCATTCTTGCAGAGCATCTTGCGACGATACAAGACAAGCGGACTAAGAGGGTCTTCATCGTTTACCGAGACACGGTTGACGCTCTATTCTTAGAGAGCCAAGACCTAACGAAATTCCCTAAGTGGTTGATGGAGGATCCCCGTAAGCAACAAGAGAGGTCGATCCGCATCAATGAGATGTTACGGCCGCCGACAGACAAGTATGATAAAGATTGGCTGTCTGACGACCTAGACGATCAAACATATGACACCTTGGCTTATTTCCTATATCAGTATCGGACGAGCTAAGGGGGAGGTCACATGTCGAGAGGCATGGAAGAAGAAGCAACAGTAGTGCATCTAAAGCAGGACTGGGAGGCAAGCACTCCCAAAGAAAGGAAAGTGTGGATCTATTCATTATTGGGGCATCGGTTGAGTTTACAAGCAATCGCTGAACTAATAGGTAGATCACTAGAGGAAGTCAAGGCGGCCTATAGAGGAGATATTCTAATCACTTCTGCAGCGTCGCCAATTGTCCCTGATTGTGGTATCCTGGAAGACTGCGGTCATTCGGATGCATATCAGGGGATCAAAGCTCCTACCTGCGCAGGCGGAGTAGGTTGCAAGAAATGCTGGGCTACGTATTACGTTGTGCACGATTTGGATGGCGACAATGTTGCTCCCAAGGTGCAGGCAGTGGCCCCATTCAAAGCAATATATGCTCTTTCCTTTGATGAGATATTAGAGAAGTACCGTGAGTGGATTGGGATGACAGCGAAGTCTGCTGCCACGCCGGCCGTGCCTCTAGCCGACGATGGATATCTGAAAGGTCTTATTGTTTCAGATCTTCATGCTCCTTTCCACGATGAGCCTCGATTTGCAAAGATGATCGAGGATACCAAAGGCAAGGTTGATGTTTGTATTCTTGCCGGAGACGGTGCAGACTTCCATAATTACAGCAAGTACCTAAAGTATGGGCAGCACTTCTCGATGAAGGAGGAGCACAAGGCTTATATGCTGGTGCTTCGGACCCTCTCGGAGGCCTACCCCGAAGTAATCGTGATGCCGGGCAATCATGATGAGCGCACAAGAAAGAAGTACGCTACTCTGTTACCCGCGGACCTGTATCAGTCCTTGCTAGACTTTCATGGTCCGAATGCGTTTGACTTTGCTGAGCTTATGACTGAGCAATTTCAGAACATTCTGGTCCCGACGATGCCTTCCAATGGTTTCGCCGAGTATCGCTTTGTATATCAAATCAATGATATCGTTATCGGTCATCCCGAACTTTATTCGAAGATCCCCAACAAGTCCGTTGGAGGGTTTATCGACTGGGTTATGAAGAAGGCAGTTCCTATGGGCCTGGTTCATAATCCTATCTCTGCGGCCGTTATGGGTCACACCCACATGGCTGGCAAGACTTGGAATGATTATCAAATCATTGGTATCGAGAACGGCTGTGTCTGTATGACACCTGATTATGACGCCCAGCCCAAACTAAATGGCGCTGCCCGTCCGCTAACCAGAGGCTATACGCTCTTCAAGACTAACAAGTTGACGAAGAAGACCATGCCTAACGATATCAACTTTGTCGAGATCCCGTAAGATGAGCGACGAGAAGCGCATTATCATGCCTGGCGATCCTGAGTGGAACAATCCTACTGTTCCATCTTTGGATCCGGAGTATTCTCCGGCGCCAGTGACTCCCAAACTCCCGGACGAAGTCCTGGAGAAGGTTTTTACCGAAGTCGTCCAGGAAGTCAAAGACAAACTGGCGACTGCCCCTGAGGAGGCTCCCGCGGCTACAATTCCCAAGGAGCCCGAGCCTCCAAAAGCTAGCTATCGCTTCCATAGTCCGGCACGGAATCGGTTCATCCCTATTCCGATGCCCAAGCCTATTGTGGTTACTCTGACCGAGGATCTTCCGAAGTCATGGGAACGTAAATGTTATGTAGGTGGTATAGACTACATTCCTGTCGAAGGGCAGGACTATAAGCAACGTGTTCGTAGACCTGGATTCAGAAAGGGTGATAGCATCACCCTTTCTTCCATGGTCTTCTTTCTAGGAGCAGGAGTTCTATATGGCTTTGAAGAAGGATCCCGACAAGGCTATGCCGTTCGTCAAGACCAGATTCTGTTTCCTGAGCCGATACCTGAGGCTCCGCCACCTAGGCCGGGCTCTGAGGCAGAGATACAATCTACAAGTGAGGTAACAGCGAATGCAACCGTGGCTGGATAAGACACTAAAATATGGGCCCCATGGACGTCCGATAACGGACAATCCAAAGGATAAGCTACCTGTCGTCAGCACTGATACGGATGGCGTCCTTGCCAACTGGGTAGATGCCTTCCTCGAGGTGTATAACCAGAAGCATGGCACGAACATTACCCACGATCAATGGACGAACGATCGGCCCTGGTTGGCAGAACCTGAGCCCTTGATGACCAAGGCTCAGTTTGAAGAAGCTTTTGACGCTACTCTGCACATCCCAGAGTTCTGGATGAAGCTTAAGCCCTATGATAACATAGACTTCAAAGCTATCAACAACGACTTGGATGACGCTCTATACAATCTGTATGTTTTGACCGGGCGAGTAAACCTTTTGGCTGACGAAGGCATCAAAGATACTACGCAGATGCTTTCACGCTGGATACGCATGGCAGGCGTCCCATTAGTGACCGGTTGTAATGCCGGCGCAGACGACAGAGAAGACTTATTAGCCAATCTGGACGTCGACTTCCACCTGGATGACTTTATTGATCACGTGGAAGAGATCAATAAAGGCAAACATACCAAGGCATACTTGATGGATCGCCCTTGGAACAGGCAGTATGATGTCGGAGACCTACGCTGCACATCGTTCGACGATTTTCTCATGAAAACGGTGTTCGCCGATCGGGAGTTTGAAGCAAAGAGCAAGTAAGAGGTTTTTATGCTACCACCTCAGGTGATAGTGGATGTATTTCAATGTTTGGCAGATCTTCTGATTGTAGTATTCTTTATCATAGAGCTCCGGGGTAGTAAAGAAGAGAGAGAGCTTAATAAACAGCAAATCGCTGCCACAAAGAAACAGACCCAGGTCTTGGAAGATCTGCATAAAGCTCTTCATAAGAGTGCAGAAGCAGAAATAGAACTATTGGAAGATGTGCATGCCGAACTGGCGGACATCAACGACAAACAACCGGAGATTCTCAATGAAGAACAAGAAAAAGAAAGTACTCTCACCTCGGGAAGCTAAAACCGACGCACAATTTGACAAGCTCGGCCGCGACAATATCGATACAAAAGATGCCTGGATATTAGTCGATGCTGAAAATGTGCATATTTGCAACCAGCGTGATGGAGAATCCTCCACAGGCGAGGTAAGTCTAAGTCGCAAGGACTTTGAGAAGTTCATTGATTGGTACAACACAGGAGTGTATAAACGTGGCCGATAAGCCCAAGAAACTACAAACCTATTGCATCCAGGCAAAGCTAAGCCTTATCGTTTCTACTGAAGTCAGTGCTCATGATCTTGATGAAGCACTGGCTAAATCAAAGGAAATGAATGAGGATAATTTCGTCGAGATCCTCGGCGAATACATGGATGGCAATCATACTATCACTGGTGTCTATTTATCTGATTTGGATGTATAAGGAGAGCAATGCTGACATTCGAAGAAGTAATGGAATGCGTTCGTAAGGAAGGCGAGTATGCCCAAGGCTGGAGCAAAGGCTCTCGCAAGATCTCCAAAGTGGAGGGCGTTAGTGACGCAGACGTCCATTGTGGACCCTCCGGCTGGGACGGAATACCATATAGCCTTTGTGACTGGTGGGTATTCGCCAAGAAGTATTGGGATGAAATCCCTCTGTCATTGTCTAATTTTACTCCGGATGGCGGCTCGGTTCGCATCCGTATGATCAAGGTAGTTTCCTTGCTGGTGCGTGGCCTTATGTTATACGGCAAGCCTAGTGACCTAGAACGCTTGGCTGGTGTCAGCTCAAGCAAGTTCCCTATTCTCGCCGGCGGTCTGCAGACCTTTACGGATCTAACGAATGAAGAAGGTTGTTTGATCCCAACGAGCAAGACAGGCGCTCTCAGGAATGAGTCGCCTCATTGTGATCCACTGAAGAAGTAAGGAGAGTATATGAAACTCGGTATTAAGAGGCTCCCTCAGACAGCTGAGCTGACCAAGCGTCAGCGTGCCGCGGCTACAAAGCACGGCTTAGCTTTATTGGCAATACTAAGGTCTGTTACCTGTGGTGAGAAAACCATTGAAGACAGACTATTTGCCAACACGATGAAAAAGCTCCGGGATGAAGTAGATCCTTGGGGTTTCGACCTGTACTAATATGTATTTCACCTACACCGGCCAGCAGATATCCCCCACGGAGGGTGCACCTTCGCTGGAGGATATCGCCTGGCAACTCCTGCATGTCTGTAGGTATGCAGGTGCCTGCCGGGTCAACTACACAGTAGGGATCCATTCTATGCTGGTGGCCGACCTCGTTCCCAAGAGGTTGGAATTTCAGGCCCTACTACATGATGGTACCGAATCTTGCGTTGGAGATATCCCCAAGCCTTTTAAGTCCAATGAGATGCGTAAGACTGAGGATATTTTGGAAGCAAGAATCTGGGAGAAGTTTGGTCTCCCGCAGTGTACGGAAGAGGATTACAAAATCATTAAGCACGCCGACATCTTAGCCTTGTGCGCTGAAGCCGACTTGATCGGTCCGCCAGGACTAGTAGAAGACGGTGTCAAAGAAGGGTGGTACAAGCATAATGATGGTGTGGTCTCACGACTGAAGAACTATCTCTCCAAGTACAAAGTTCATGCTTGGGGAATGGAAGAAGGCGATCTAGCGCAGTGGGAGTTTATGGCCCGCGCGCGGCATTGCCTCGAGTATCAGCGGGCGCTAAAGAATGGAGAAGTTGTACATATAGGAAACAATGAGGTACCTACCGGAACGACAACCAATCATCCAGTCGACACTTCCTTTGAATAACATGGTTCTCGGAATCACAGGGCATTTATGCCTTTGAAAGATAAAGCAGCGAATAGAACTTATTGGAAAGCCTATCGACGCGCTCATAAAACAGCGATGCAACAAGCGTATCAACGCTACGTTACTAAGCTGAAGATGGAAGTGCTCACATACTATAGTCCAAATCAAGTTCTTCGTTGCAGTTGGAGTGGTTGTGGTGTAACTGATATTGATGTGCTTTCTTTGGATCATACCAATAACGATGGAAAAGCCGATCGTGAGATGAGAAAAGCACATTCAAGAACTGGAACTAAGTTCTATGCCACGTTGCGACAAGAGAAATATCCAGAAGGTTATCAAACCTTGTGTTTCAATCACCAAATGAAGAAGGAAATTCTGAGAAAACGTAATGAGGTATCTTGAAGAGAGAAAACCTATTCTAGATAAGGTTGATAACATGGTATTAGGCATAACCGGGCACCGGCCCCATAAACTTGGTGGTTACAACGATGCCACGAACAAGTCAAAAGACATAAAGCGTCTGATGAGGACAGCTTTTGCCCAGGCTAAGCCGGCTTGCGTGGTATCAGGGATGGCCCTGGGAGTTGACCAGTGGGCTGCGGAGGTTGCACTCGAGCTGGGGATTAAGGTCCTAGCCCTTATCCCCTGCACGGGACAAGATTCGCAATGGCCCTCATCTTCGAAGAAGAGATATGCAGAGCTGCTCGA
>Ga0074044_10004062_pt1 | contig 12256 bp, 7 predicted proteins | sample BogForMeECP23OM1_FD_94443 | JGI IMG/M metagenome (GOLD analysis project Ga0074044, IMG submission 94443) | Bog forest soil microbial communities from Calvert Island, British Columbia, Canada - Bog Forest MetaG ECP23OM1 | ecosystem: Environmental > Terrestrial > Soil > Wetlands ...
GGCGGGATTCGGGCTGAACGCCGCCGTTACACCACTCGGCAAAGCCGATGCGGAAAGAGTGACACTGCCACTGAAGCCGTTCGAGGGGTTGATGGTGATGGTGCTCGTCCCCTGAGCACCCTGAGTGACGGTGACGCCGCTCGGGCTTGCCGTAAGCGTGAAGCCTGCCGGCCAGTTATTCACGAGGTTGTAAGCATTCACGGTCCCGATTCCGGTCGGGAAATCCCAGCCAACGGTCGTACCGTAAGCAGGCTGATAATCACTGTTGGAAGTGGAGAGCACGCCATTCGCCCCTGAGGGCAGAAAGCAGTCGATTAGGGTACGGGTGCCAACGCAATCCACATCATTGTCGCCTTGCGTCACGTCATAGAAAATGCACGAGCTGCCAGCGGTTTTTCCCAGGGTTGAATTGCAAGCACTGTCGCCGCTGGATCCATACTCGGTGGCCGCGAGACTGTAATACACAAAATTTGGATTGCCTTGCCGTGCGCCGGCTTTCTGATTCACCAGAGCTTGAATGCCCGCCATGATCGGCGAGGAGAATGAAGTGCCTCCTGCTCCGGGCCATTCAACGGGCGCTTCTGTACAGGGAGTTCCTCCAGGTCCGGAAAAACAGTAAGGATAATAGTGCAACCAAACTCCACCGCCAGCAAAGAGCGATACATCCGGAGTGTCCCGCACTCCGTCATTTGGGTTTCCCAACACCGACTGATACGACGGCTTGGGCCAGCCGGCACAAGTTCCGCTGACCACGCCACCTTCGGAGGGGGTTCCCGTCGCGCACCCGCTGGGGCCGCCACCACCCCCAACCGTGTCCAGATAATCCGTCTCTCCTTTGTTGCTATTGCAAAACCCACTCGTTCCGTAAGTTTGGCCGAAACCTTCATACTCCGCCAACAATAAGCTGGCGCAGGAATCGTTCCAAGGAATCTCGGGTATATACGACTTGGCCGATTCAAACGTCGACGAATTAGTAGTTCTCCAGTAAGTCTTGTTGGTCCGAGCAAAAGTGTCGCCGAAGTCGGTACCTCCGACGGACACGTTATAGGGGCTCGATCCCCAGCCATTGACTCCTACCCCATAAATGGCATCTTGGTCGTATATGTCGCAGCCTGCTGCCGCATGATCGCCAGCGGAAACAAAAACCGAGACACCTTCGGTGACCGCCTGTTGGAAGGTTGCATTGAAAGCCGCGTTGGATGCCGCACCGTTCAGGGCTTCGCACGTGCCGTAACTCATGCTGACAAGCGCCGGCGGTGCGCTGGTTTCGTTCAGCAGATTTTGCAGGGCGATCAGGCCACCAAATGTTGTTGCCGTGTTAGAGCACGAAGCGAGAACGATCGCCGCGCTGGGCGCGGCCGCGCTGGCGTATTCGGCATCAACGATCGCCTCTCGATCGTCGCCGTTCACTCCCGGATCAGAGCAGTTATTCGAACCGGTCGGGGGTGCCGGGTGGATCTGTGTGAGTGATCCGTCGGTATAGGACGATAGGCCGAACACGGATCGGAACGACGTCCAATCCGCGGCAGTGTAAACGTCTGTGTCCTCGACGGCTACAATCGTCTGGCCTAGTCCTGAAATCCCGGCGCTGAAAAGAGGATTCAGGTTGTAGATTGTCGCCAGGTCGCCTGGGACCACGAGGTAATTTGTTGTTCCGTCAATGGCGACGGTGTACTCGGACCGGGGCCTCAACATGGGATGGGGCGGAAAGTCATGCAATGAAACCACTCCGGCTATCGCCGGCGCGAGGGCTACCGGGATTTGTGGATCGCTCATGTTGGCGCGGTGCTTCGCGCCGTTCACGTTTAAGTTGTGAATCTCGGTGTGGAAGGCCTCTCGCACTTGACCAGCTGTAGCGGAAAAGTCAATGAGCAGGTTATTGGTGTAGTCCACATTGACTTTGAGACCATGTGATTGCAGCCAATGCTTAATCGTTTCGCGATCCTGCTCGGCCACCCCAAACTTCTCCCCAAATTCCTCGGCCGTGAGCCAGCGATGAAAGTTGGGCGACGAGGAGTCGTGAAGTTCATCAATGAACCGTTCTAGCTCTTGTTCCTGCTCTGGGGAGCGCTTCAAAAGGAGAAGTAGGTGCTCCATCAAAAAATCGTCGGCGACGGGTCCGAGATCGTAAGTTGCGTTTGCCTCGGGGCGTGTATTGCCCCTCAAGGTTGTCAAATTGTTTTCATCCACATCATCTTGTTTGATCAGAATAGGGGGGACGTTCTCTGCCCCCGCACAGGGAACGCCAAACTGGAGTAGGAATGCGAAGACGGCAAGTAGACAAAATCCACAAAGTCTTTCTCGACGCATAGAACATCCTCTCGGGGAGGAAAAAGCTCAAGGCACGCCGCTATCTCCGAAAAGAGCAGGGCTGTCCGGTGCAAACGGTTGCTGCGGCTGCGCAGAGAATACACCACAGGAAGGTTGAATAGCCCCGGACAGATGAACTAACCCAAACGAAGGTGAGTTCTGGAACGGAATTCCATTCAATACTCCGTCCACATTCATCTATTTTGCCGAAAAGCCAATGCACTCGCGCGCTCGACACTGCAAAGACATGTCATGAAGCCGGTGCAGGCGGCGTAGGAGTCAAGGCGCCGGAGAAGCATCAGCGCCGCTGGAAATGGTATCAGGCATAATGTTTCTAGTTACCGGAGCCACAAGTACAAATGCCTTGGCCGCTCCCCAACTGCTGCACCACGCTGCACTCTGTGGGCAAAACGATTGCTTCCGAAGTGCTTAGGGGGGCCTGCCCAGACGTTGCTTCTGTGACCTGGTAACTGCCTTGTGAGCCCTGAACGCTCGTAGCCCATCCCACCAGTACGCCATTCGGAGTTAACGAGCCAGCGTTACATTGCCCATTCTGCCCGACATCAGATGCAACGATCTCAATCGCACCGGCTGTGGGTTGTATGCCGGTTAAAGGATTGGAGGTGAGATCGTGGATCAAAGAGAGGGTTAGCAAGCCACTGTCGGAGACGAAACAACCACAGCACTCATTCAAGTCCTGCTTCGAGTCAAATACATAGATCATTGCGCAAATGCCTCCGGATGTGACGCCAGGATTGGAAAGTCGAATGGTGCCGTCTATACCTGAATTTTGCGAATTGGCGAGATTGAAGTAGTTCACGAGGAGTAGCGGCGTCACCGTTAAACTAGCCGACGCCGTAAGATCGCTCGTCTCCGCGAGGATCGTCGTTGATCCAACCTGATTGGCGATCACCAGTCCGCCGGTGCTCACACTGGCGATGTTTGGCTGTGTCGAACTCCACGCAACGTTTCCGGTCATATTTTGCGTCGTCCCGTTGCTGTAAGTCCCAATTGCCTGGAATTGATCGTTACTCTCCAAGACCATAGTTGAGGTTGTGGGAACAATGTTCAATGCGACCACTACTGCGCTAGTCACCGTCAGGCTGGCGGATCCGACAACACTGCCCGCAGTTGCGCTAATCATATCGGTTCCGACTGCATTCGTTGCAACCCAACCGCTGGAACTCACACTGGCGACTGTCGGCTCAGATGAAGTCCACGTCGCCGACTGGGTCAAATTCTGCGTGGTCCCGTCGGTAAAATTTCCGGTCGCGGTAAACTGTTCAGATTCCCCAACAGGCAGGGAGGACGAATTCGAGCTGACCGTGATACTCAGCAACGCTGCTTGTCCTATGGTGAGCGATCCGCTACCCGTGATCCCTTGATAAGCCGCAGACACCTGTGCGACACCGACAGCCATGCCCGTAGCAACGCCTTGAGCATTCACGTGGGCCACTGCTGGCGCTGACGAACCCCATGTCGCGGATTGAGTTAAGTTCTGCGTGGTCCCGTCGGAAAAGTTTCCCGTCGCGGTAAGCTGCTCGGATTCACCAACAGGTAAGGAAGACGCGTTCGGACTCACTGTGATACTGAGCAGTGCTGGTTGTCCCACAGTGACGGCTGTGCTGCCCATTACCCCTTGATAAACCGCGGACACTTGTGCGACGCCTTGTCCGACGCCGGTCACTTTTCCATTCGTGGTGATCGTAGCGACGGTCGATGGGCTGGTTTGCCATACTACTGAAGCTGTTAAGTTTTGCGTGGTCTTATCGCTATAAGTCCCGGTAGCGCCGAGCTGAAGAATTGCCCCTTGCGAAATAGTCTGGTTGGCAGGAGCAATTGCAATTTCTATAAGTTTTGCCGCTCCTTCTGTTTGTGATGCACCCCCTGCGCCGCAGCCCGACAGCGAGAACAAACAGCAGAGCACGGCGAAAGGTACAATTGAGCAAGTCAATAGGTAGAATCTCATGGCGCCAACCTTGCATTAAAAGGGGGAGAGAGACTAGCCAGTCGAACTTTGCAAGGCTAACTAACCTATTAGAACTAGACAATTGCTATTTGGCACTAACCCATTGGAACTAGACTAGGCAGGCTAGGCTAACCGCAGGTCAAATGAAGACGATCTATTACACGCGGACTAGACTACAAACTGAAGGCCACTAATATAGCTTGCAGAATTGTTTCCGTGTTTGGTAGTCCACCGTACTTGCATGAGAGTGGGAATCGATACGGGAACGTCGAAAAGCTGAAGGTCGCAGCACACAAAAGTATCGGCTTGAAGGGGACTCGAACTCAGAATGCAAATACCGCCATTGCTGAGATTATGTATCCGGCCATCGAATTGCTTCGGCCGGGCACTCGTCGTCCGATTCGATAGCAGAGTCCGTGCGTGCACTTCAAACACTTGGGGAAAACGCTCATGCTGGCGTCGCTCGCGGTCTGAGAGATGGTCCACAGCATGCGATCATGCACGAAATCACCGCGTTCGTAAATTGTTCAATCGGATTAATTCGCGACTAACCCAGGTGGAGCAACCTAATGACTGGACCTTGACGACGTTGCGATCTTCCCAGCAATGCCAGAACGAGTCGAAACCTTCATCTTAACCATCACTAGCCGCAGGAACGCCTTGACTGTGTTCGGGCTGATTGCCATCCTGGTTGCAATCTCTTTGCTTGTCAACCCTTGTAATAACAGTTCAACCGTCTCCCGCTCCCGTTGAGTGAGGTCAAACTGATCAGAGATTTCTGTCAGCGTCGACTGACTGCTCGCCGGATTTCGCTCCAGCAATAAGGCAAAAGCAGGACGAGAGGGATAGTGCCCGTTGCAGTCTAGCTCGAAGTTCTTGCAGATGTAGCGACGCTTACCCGATTTAAACTCTCTCACGAAAACCGGCAGCTCTTCGCGACGATGGTCGATAAGCGCGGAGCGAACACGATCCGCGATAAATAATCGTGGTTGCTTTATCCGTTCCACCGCGCTCGGAAAGCACAGAATCTGCAGAGCGGGAGCATTGGATGCGATTAAATTCAATCCTGCATCCAGAAGCAAAAAGCCATTGTTGCTCGGAGCCATCGTCACAAGGGTCTCCAATTCAACCGGCATCGACATGTCGGCCCTAACCGTCATGCTGTCACCTGGGCCTGACCGGTCGAAGGGGTCGAAAACATTAATTTGTTCTTAAACAACTCCACACTTAGCAGGGGGAAATCATGACCTCTAGAGCCACGATACGTAACGCATGAAGTTGCGCAAATAGTATGGTGATTCGCCTCGTCGCTGTCAACAGGTTTATCGACCAAATCAGAATGTGCGCGGGAAGACAACACCTCAAAGAGGTATGGGACATTTGGACCACTGCATTTGATTTACTTCGAAAAGATTAGTCGGGAAGATCATTAAGCAATCCGCCGCTTCTTAACCAGATTGACTAATCCAATAGTGGAGTTGCAGTCGGATGACCTTTTTGGTTAACTGGCGAAGCTAGGCGGTCTCTCCCCCACGCAGCCGCCTACCGCGAGTTTAGCGGGTTGCATGCAGATCGGTCTGATCATGCCGTCGCGAGAATAGCGTAGTGGCAGAACAGAAGTGAGGCCGTTATGCTCATCAACATTCCAGCGAGATGCGTTCAGGACTTGATTGGTTCGCGAAAGCGAAGTCCGTGCGAAATGTTTACCCAGATTCTAGCCAAAATGCGCGTCGCGATTGTTGTCGGCCTTTCAGCCTGTTTGGGATGGGCATCTCCGGCCATTGGCCAGAACGCTGCCACAGGAGCTCCAGTGCTGCCATTCCCGGATGACGCGAACGTCGCACCTCCAAAAGCGGGTGTCGCTAATCAAAACGCGCCGACAGTAGTCTTTCGGGATGGCCAACTGACGATTGATGCGCAAAACTCCACCTTGGCCGAGGTGCTGAAACTGGTTGCTGAGACAGGTGGCGCGACCATAGATGTTCCGAACGGAACAGGCCTCGACCGAATTGTAGACCACGATGGCCCAGGACCTGTTCCAGATGTTTTGGCGCGCTTGCTCAATGGTTCGGGCTATGATTTCATCATCGTGGGCTCGCTGGCGGGGGTGAAAGGCCCGGCACAAGTATTGCTATCGCTGCATCGACCCGATGAGTCTGGAGCTTCGCAACTGCAAGGTCCCAATCCGGTCGCTGTCTCAACCTTCCTTTCGACTCCTCCAGAGGTTGCTTCGGCTCCCGCGCCATTCTCGCCCTTTCCAATCGACCCGGCCAGTTTGCCTCCGAAGGAGAAGCTAACGCCAGACGCTCTCGGTAAGCTGATGAGAGACAGAGCTGAACAGCTACGCGACGAACTCAAAAAACAACAACCGTAGAGATCGTGAACACAAACAGTACCCGGACGATGACAATGACCTTGCACTCGCCTCGATATGAACAACAGTTTGATCGACCATACACTTTGAGAACGCGAGTCGACCGATACACCGATAACTAGTCTATAAGTTCATAAAGTACTTCATAAGCAGTAGCTATAAGATTTAGCGTTCTTGGCTAAGCCACGTGGGTACTTGTAAAGAATGTGCGAAAGACTAAAGTTCGGCCAGCGCCCATCGCTGAAACCCTCCCCGCAGCAACGAGGCGCACCACTAAAACAGGAGGATGAAATGAAAAAGCTCGGATTGGTTTGTTTTCTGGCGTTGGCAGTAGGTCTGCTGGCAGGAAATGCCTTCGCACAGGGTGACAACAGCGTCTATTTCACCACTTACTACTCAAATGCGAACACGACCGGTGCCCCAGATGGAACCGTGCGTATCATCAACGACGGCGACACAGGCGGAAACCTGTGGGCAGCCATCTATGTATTTGACGACAGCCAGGAACTGCAGGAATGCTGCGCCTGCGTAATCACCCCAGACGGTCTGCTCTCGGAATCCGTGGATAAGAACCTCACGGCCAACGCGATCACCGGCAAGAAACCGACACGTGGCGTAATCAAGGTCATTTCGTCTTCAACGAGTGATCCGACCAATACCGTACCGACGGCTGGACTTCGTGAGTGGGCTACGCACATTCAAAAGGCCGCCGGGACCGCCTTTGCGGTCACCGAAACCACCGCGGCAGACTCAAATCTCGTGGCAGCCGAACAAGCGTTACTGCAAAACCTGTGTTACTATGACGCGCTGTTGAGCGGGACTCCTTGCTCCTGCACGCCGGAAGATAACGATTTTTAATCTTTCGACGTAGCTTAGGACGGCTGAAGCGGCTTCGTTGTGAGTTGTTAACCGGCGCCGCAGCGAAAAACAACCCGGACGCAGAGCTTAAAACTCTGCGGCCGGGTCCTCCCCCTTTGATTCATCTGCATTCCGAGAGTGAAGAGAGGAACTTTCAACCATGTCTACTAAAAACGCGCTGATCGCACTTGCAGTGGGAATGGCACTCAGTTCGTTTCCCCTTCTAGCCGTTGGCCAAACAGACGCGAGCGTTGTAGCCGAAATTGCTGGTCACAAGGTAACGACGGACGAGTTAGAGCAAAAGGAAGCTGGCAAATTACTTCAAGCCAAATACAAGTATTACCTCGCCGAGAAAGATGCCCTCGAGCAACTGATTGATGATCAGCTACTGGAGATGCAAGCCAGTAAAGAAGGAGTGACTCTTGACGAGTTATTTAAGCGTCACATTGCTGTGAATGTGCCGGAACCAACCGAGGATCAGCTCCGCTTCTACTACGAAGGTGTGCAAACTGACGAATCCTACGAAGCGGCACGAGCCAATATCATTGAAACGGTGCGTCAGCTGCGCACCAAAAAGGCGCGGGACAAGTACGTCGCCGAACTCCGGGGACAGTATAGCGTGGTTGTCGAACTGAACCAACCAAGCGCCCGCGTTGAGGTGGGGACTGCGCCAAGGCTTGGTCCCGAGACTGCTCCAGTTCAAGTCATCGAGTTTGCGGACTACGAGTGCCCCTACTGTCAAAAAGTGAATGCGGACCTCATCCGATTGCGGGAACAGTTTGGCGATAAGGTGTCGCTAGTCTACAAAGACTTTCCCCTCCCAATGCATCCGCTTGCTCCGCGGGCTGCAGAGGCTGCCCACTGTGCCGGCCAGCAAGGCAAATTCTGGGAGTTTCATGATGCTCTATTTCAAAACAAAAGGCTGCAAGTCTCTGATCTGAAACAGGAGGCGCGGGCTTTGAAACTCGATGTCGCACGTTTCGACCAGTGCCTGGATGGTGGAGAACAGATAGCGCCGGTGAAGAATGATGCCAAGGAAGGCCAGCGACTGGGGTTGCAGGGAACGCCGAGCTTTTTTATCAACGGACATTTCATGAGTGGTGCCATTGGATATATGAAGTTGCGGGATACAGTGCTCGAAGAATTAGGGGCTGTCACCAGCGCCAGAAAACAGCACGCTGAGCTCTTGCCGTCGGAGGATTTACAGAAAAAGTAGCGCGTCGGGAGGGCGCACGCTCGCATCTTGCGTGCGCTCCACCACCGTGTTCTTAGTAAAGAAGGTTCGGTTTCAACTGGGGCCTACCACTTAATCCTTGGTCTATTCACGGCTTGCCGCGACCTTAAAGGCTGCGACGCTCATGCAGAACTCAGCTCCTGACTTCGCCCCTGTTAATGTCGGTTGATAGGTTCCAGGCAACGCGTCCAAGACGTAAACATAAGAGGGGTTATATTTCCATCCCGAGGGAGCCACGCCAGTCGGCAGAGGAGGGACGGAGAAATAGCGAGCGATAATAAAGTCTTTTGTGTCTGTCGTAATACGAGGACCCGCAGCCAGACCCGCGCTCGTTCCGGTTCGCTTGCTTACTTGTGAACCGTTTCCGTCCAGAACCGAAGAGAGAGCCGTACCTGAGATTTCCAAAAAGGCATTGAGGCTGCCTCTGACGTGACCTGACAAATGAAATTTGAGTTCTGTCACTCCTGCATTGCAATTTTCGCAGTACCAGATATCAAGAGACTTGTTCGCACACGAAGCACTTGTTCCCGGAACCTGCTTGTACGTGTTGCCCCCAGCGGGCGCATTGTCTGTAACACTCAGCACCTTGACGCCAGGAGACAAGAGAACCGGCATCGCGATAAGCACACTTTCCCCGGCGGATGGCTGCGGAAGATCCATGTCAGATACCGTACCGGCCCCGCTACTGATCGCGGTGAACTGTTGAACTATGGTTTGAGCAGATAGCTCGATATTTCCCCATAACAGCAAGACGATTAATAATATCTTGTTCATATCCTGCTCCCTCGTGTTTGCGAAATGACATGATTGTTTCTATCGATAAAGGCTGCGATTGTCGCAACGATAAGCTCGGGGAGAGGGAAGGAACGCAGCGAGCCGTATCGTCTTCATGCCGTGCGGGTAAAACAACTTTACTGCTTATTGTCCGCTTGGGGCTTAATTTGGGAACGGTCAGCAGCCAGGATGAAGGGCCCACTGGATGCCTCTGTTATTTTTCCGGTCACACATACAAGCTTGCCTTGGTAGGCGTCAATGACTTCTTGCGCTCCTCCAGCCTGGGATCCGAATGCCACGAAGTAAAATACGGGGCTCGGTTCGGGTTGATCAAGATCGAAGGATACCGGCTTGCCGCGGCCCGCGATGCCATATTTGGAAACTTTGGCGTCTACCACCTTGCCGCACACAACTACTGTTTCGCCGATGTGGTTCTTGGCATCGGAGGCGGTTATGCGAGGCGGGGTCGAACTCTGCGCAAGTACGAGAGGCAACAATCCAGCTATACACAGCGTAATGATTGGAGTCTTCATGATTCTCACTTTCCAGTCCGTGATTCAGCCTGAGCGAGAAGATCGGCCCTAGCGTGGCAACTGACCACCACGAACATGTAAGCTCAGACGCCTTAATCAGTCAATCCTCCGCTGGGCTAATCCGAAAGACTAACTCGTTCGGTTAAGCCAGGTGGGTAATTGAAAGTATGTGGCATTAGCACGTAATTAGAGTGAGCACGAAGCCGGTTCGGAATTAGAAATATCTATACAGATTGTTTCATCCATGCTGGATGTTTTTGTTCTTCCGGCTGGTGGCGTTCAACTGTCGCAACTCTTGACTACTTGGGTGTCGGCGACCGAGGTCGTGTCTCTTCCTCCCCAACCGCTTAGCCGATTCCCTCAATTCGGGGGAGGTCGTTGTGAGACTCGTTCGCGTTTTCGGTTGTATTTTCACGGTCTGTACAATTGCCGGCGCATTTGGGATGGCGCAAGAGCATGTACAGAATTGGCCCTCTATGTCCTCAAGAATAGCTGTGCCTCGCTTGATTCGGGTACGGGGAGCGGTTCTCAAAGTGCCAGGGGAGTCTCTCGCGAATGATATCGAAATAACCTTTGCCTTATACAAAGACGAGAACAGCCAGGATGCGGTTTGGCAAGAAATTCAAACTGTGCAACTGGATTCGACAGGAAGGTTCAGTGCCCTACTGGGAGCAACAATTGAAGGAGGAGTGCCGCTAGAGATTTTCTCGGCGGGTGAGGCGCGCTGGTTGGGCATTCGACCCGATGGGCAGGCGGAGCAACCGAGGATTCTGTTCTTGAGCGTCCCTTATGCACTTAAGGCAGCAGATTCTGAGATGTTGGGAGGCAAGCCGGCGTCAGCTTTTGCCCTCGCCGGCAATCAATTCCCGTTAACGCAGCCAGCCTCCGGGGTTGAAGCAGACTCTGCGAGTCCGCTGCGCGGCTCCCAAACTCTAAACTGGAACTCAGGCGAGTTTCCTCTCACGGCGTGTACATCGGTCACCAGCGATGGAACTGCCAGCGCCAATCAGGTGGCCAAATTCACCGCGGCCTGCAATATTGAAAATTCTGCAATCTTTGAGTCAGGTGGCAACGTCGGTATCGGCAACGCCAGCCCAGCCGGTACCCTTGATGTATCGGGAACAGCCTTCATTCGCGGTTCACTGTCGGCTCTGGGAGGCGCAGTTATGCCCCCGACGGGGACAGCCACACCCGCACAAGCCTTTATCTCCAACCCACTGGAACTCGAGGCATCGCTATACAACACAACCTTGGGGAGAGCGGCCAATTACATCTGGCAGTGGCAGGCGGAGCCCGTGGGCAACGATTCTTCGGCCACTAGTTCAACTCTCAACTTACTGTACGGCGTGACCGGAGACATAACGGAAACCGGGATATCGATCAACAATAACGGGATCATTAGTTTTGCGACGGGGCAAACGTTTCCGGGGACGGGAAGTGGAACGGTCACGAGCGTGGGCACAGGTGCTGGTCTGACCGGGGGACCGATAACCAAGAGCGGCACGATCAGCATTCCCGCGGCCGGTGTAACCAACAGCATGCTAGCCAATTCCTCGGTCACGGTGCAGGCCGGATCGGGATTGTCGGGCGGCGGAACCGTAGCTTTGGGCGGCAGCATCACCTTGACCAATTCCGCTCCGAGTTTGGGAGGTACGGTAACCAGCGTCGGAAGTGGAACAGGCCTTACCGGCGGCCCGATTACGACTAGTGGAACGCTGAGTCTGAACACGGGTTTCACCGACGCGCGTTATTTACAGCTTACTGGAGGCACGTTGACCGGTGGATTGAGTGGGACGACCGGAATGTTTAGCGGCACTGTGTCCGAAGCAGGAGCATTATTGCCACCTACTGGCATGGCAACTGCCAATAAGGGCTTCATCTCGAACCCATTTGATTTGCAGGCCTCATCGTTCAACAGTACGACTTCGTCGGCGGTCGCGCAGGACTTTCGCTGGCAAGCGGAGCCTGTGGGGAGTGACACGGCAAATCCTTCGGGGTCCTTAAATCTGCTGTTTGGTTCGAACGGAGGTACGCCGGCGGAGACAGGCCTTTCCGTTGCGAACAATGGCATGATTACCTTTGCGACGGGGCAAACGTTTCCGGGGACGGGAAGTGGAACGGTCACGAGCGTGGGCACAGGTGCTGGTCTGACCGGGGGACCGATTACCAAGAGCGGCACGATCAGCATTCCAGCCGCCGGTGTA
>Ga0074044_10004064_pt1 | contig 12253 bp, 10 predicted proteins | sample BogForMeECP23OM1_FD_94443 | JGI IMG/M metagenome (GOLD analysis project Ga0074044, IMG submission 94443) | Bog forest soil microbial communities from Calvert Island, British Columbia, Canada - Bog Forest MetaG ECP23OM1 | ecosystem: Environmental > Terrestrial > Soil > Wetlands ...
ACACGCACATGATACCAATGAAGAAATGTGCAACTTCTTTCATTTAGCGGGGTCGGCCGCCGGCCGGTGCTCAACTCGCAATGACGGCGGTGGCCTTCAGCTGTCGACACCCGCGCTCGCCTCTCACCCCCTCCACCATGCTTCGCATGGTTCCCCTCCCCCGCTGTGCGGGGGCGGATGGCGGCGAACGTCCCTCACCTGAGCCGCCGCCTCATGCACATCCTCCGCATCGAGACGCGCTCGCTCGACGAAACGGCCGGGGCGGTCGATCTCGGCCAGACGCCGGCGGATGTGGTCTTCCTCTCCTTCTCCGACAGCGACCTCAATGCGCTCGCTCGCGCCTACGATTCAGCGCCGGAGCCGAAGCCGACGCTGCGGCTGGCGAGCCTCGCGGCGCTGAGGCATCCCTATTCGATCGACCTCTATCTCGAGCGCGTCTGCGCGCACACGAAGTTCATCGTCGCGCGGGTGCTCGGCGGCGCCGATTACTGGCGCTACGGCGTCGATGAACTGGCTGCGCTGGCGCGAAAGGAAGGAATCAAGCTCGCCCTTCTGCCGGGCGACCGGCGCGCCGACGCCCGGCTCGATCAGGCCTCGACCCTTGCGCCCGACGCGGCCGCCGAGATCTGGCGCTATTTCGACGAGGGCGGCCCGCGCAACATGGCCGCCTGCCTCGCCCGGCTCGCAGCTGAACTCGGCGCGGCGAAGCCGGCGCCGAGCCCCATGCCGGTCAGCGCTTTCGGCCGCTTCGAGGCGGCGTGCTTCGACGCCGCGCACGGCGCGCCGCGGGCGCTGATCGTCTTCTACCGCTCGATCTATCTCGCGGGCGACCTCGCGCCGATCGAGGCGCTGGCGAGCGCGCTCGCCGGCAGAGGTTTTGGGACGACGGCGGTCTATGCGACGAGCCTCAAGGACGAGGCGGCGATCGGGCCGTTGCGCGGGCTGATCACGGCGCAGGCCTTTGACGTCGTGCTCAACGCGACCGCCTTTTCCGCCCGCCTCGACGACGGCGCGGGAACCGTTCTCGATTCGATCGACGCGCCGGTGCTGCAGGTCGTGCTGGCCGGCGTTGCGGAGGACGCCTGGCGCGCGTCGGCGCGCGGCCTTGGCCCGGCGGATCTCGCCATGCATGTCGCCCTGCCGGAGATCGACGGTAGGATCCTGACTCGCGCCGTCTCCTTCAAGGCCGCGGGCGGGCGCGACGCCGCAACCGAATTCGGCGCAGTCTTCCACCGGCCGCTCGCCGACCGGGTCGCCTTCGTCGCCGAACTCGCTTCGGCCTGGACGAGGCTCAGGCTGAAGCCGCCCGCCGACAAGCGCCTCGCCTGCGTGCTGCCGGACTATCCCGCGCGCGGCGGCCGCACGGGCTACGCGGTCGGCCTCGACACGCCGGCGAGCGCGGCTGCAATTGCCGGAATTTTGCGCGCGGCGGGCTACGACGTGACCGCCGACTGCGACGCGGCCTCGCTGATCGAAGGGCTCTCCGAAGGGCCGCTCGAGCCCACGCTGAGCCTCGCCGAATACCAGGCAGACCTGACCGCGGCGCCCGCCGAATTCCAAAACGCCATGCGCGCCGCGTGGGGCGACCCCGCCGGGGACCCTTGCCTGATCGACGGCGCGTTCCGCTTCCGCTTCGTCCGCTTCGGCAAGCTGATCGTCGCGGTTCAGCCGGACCGCGGCGAATCGGCTCGGCGCAAGGGCGACTACCATGACCTGACTCTCGCGCCGCGCCATTCCTACATCGCGTTCCACTTTTGGCTCACGCGAAAGGAACGGATCGACGCCCTCATCCAGCTCGGCGCGCATGGCACGCTCGAATGGCTGCCGGGCAAGGCCGTCGCGCTGTCCAACGCCTGCGCGCCGGAGATCCTCGTCGGTCCGACGCCGGTCATCTACCCATTCATCGTCAACAATCCCGGCGAGGCGGCGCAAGCCAAGCGACGCATCGGCGCGGCGACGATCGGCCATCTGACGCCGCCGCTGATCGCCGCCGGCTCGCACGGCGCGGCATTGGAACTGGAAGGGCTGTTCGACGAATATTCCGAGGCGCAGGGGCTCGATCCGCGCCGCGCCCGCGCGATTGCGGCGCTGATCCTGGAGCGCGGCGGCGAGACCGGGCTCCTCAGCGAATGCGCCGCCGAGGGCAAACCGCCGGAGGAGGCGCTGATCGCGCTCGACGCCTGGCTGTGCGACCTCAAGGACATGCGGGTCGGCGACGGCCTGCACGTGTTCGGCCGCTCGCCTGAGGCCGCCGAAAGCTTCGCCGCCGGGCTCATGCTCGACGACGATGCGTCCGAAACGCTGAACGAGCGCGTCGCCGCCTGCGGCGGCGCCGAGTCGCTCGGCCTTTTGCGCGCGCTCGGCGGCCGTTTCCTGCCGCCGGGGCCGGCCGGAGCGCCGGCGCGCGGCCGTCTCGACGTCCTGCCGACCGGGCGGAACCTTTACGCTATTGACCCGCGCTCCGTCCCGACCCGCAACGCCTGGGAGATCGGCCGGCGCGCTGCGGAGGAGGTGCTTGCGCGCTATGCGCAGGACCACGGCGAATGGCCGAAGCGGATCGTGCTCGACCTCTGGGGATCGGCGACGATGCGCACCGGCGGCGACGACCTCGCGCAGGCTTTCGCTTTGATGGGCTGCCGTCCGACATGGGACATGGCGTCGAACCGGGTCGGCGGCTTCGAGATCCTGCCGCTCGCGTCGTTGGGGCGGCCGCGGATCGACGTGACCCTGCGCATTTCCGGCCTCTTCCGCGACGTCTTTCCGAGCCAGATTGCGCTCTTTTCCGCCGCCGTCCGGGCGGTCGCCGAACGCGCGGAAAGCGCGGAGGACAATCCGCTCGCGGCCTTGCGCGGGACGGCGCTTGCGCGCGTGTTCGGCGCGGCGCCCGGCGCCTACGGCGTCGGCCTCGGGCGGCGCATTGCGGAGGGCGGCTGGTCGGAGCGGGCGGAACTGGCGGACGCCTATCTGGCCGCGACCAGCCACGCCTACGACGGCGAGGGCGAGGGGCGGGAGGCGGCGGCGGCGTTCCGCGAGCGCGTCGCCGGCGCCGAGGCGTTCGTCCACGCCCAGGATCTCCCGGGCCAGGACGCGCTCGACGCCGACGCCTTCTCCGAGCACGAGGGCGGCTTCGCCGCCGCCGCCGCGCGCCTCGGCGCGCGCCCGACGCTCTATCATCTCGATTCGACCGCGCCCGGCACGCCAAGGGTCCGTCCGCTCGAGCAGGAGATTGCGCGGTCCTTGCGCGGGCGGGCCGCCAATCCCCGCTGGCTCGCCGGCCAGATGCGCCACGGCCACCGCGGGGCGGCGGAGATCGCCCAGTCGCTCGACAATCTCTACGCCTTCGCCGCGCTGACCGACGCGGTGAGCAGCGACCAGTTCGACCTCATGTTCGACGCGACGCTCGGCGACGAGACCGTCCGCGCCTTTCTCGTCGGAGCCAACCGGCCGGCCGCGCGCCACATGGCGCGCGTGTTCGAAGAAGCGGCGCGGCGCGGCTTTTGGCGCTCGCGCCGCAATTCGTGCAGGTCTATTCTGGCTTCCTTGCTGAGGGAGGCCGCATGAGTCCGATTGCGCCGCGCCGCGAGAGTTCCCTCCCCCCCGGAGCCCCGCGTCGCAAGGGCTGGTGTCCGGGGGCCTTGAGGCCGATGGAGACCGGCGACGGGCTGCTGGCGCGGGTCCGCGGATCGGGCGGGCGGCTGGCTCTCGGCCAGGCCGCAGCGATCGCGGACGCCGCGCTCGCCTGCGGCAACGGTGCCATCGGACTGTCGTCGCGCGCCAACCTTCAAGTCAGGGGCGTCAGCGAGCGGACCTTGCCCGATTTGCAGGCGCGGCTCGCGGCGGTCGATCTGATCGACGCCGACCCGGAGGTCGAGCGGCTGCGCAACATCGTCGCGAGCCCGTTGAGCGACGTCGATCCGGCCGCCGCGCTCAATCTCGCCGACAGCGTCGCCGCGCTCGAGAAGCGTCTCGCCGACGACGTCTCGCTCAGGCCCCTGCCGGCGAAGTTCAACTTCGTCCTCGACGCGGGCGGCCGTCTGCCGCTCGCCGACGTCGACGCGGACGTCCGCTTCGAGGCCGAGCGCGGCGCCGACGGCGCGGTCTTCGCCGCCTATCTCGCCGGCGAGGATGCGATCCCAGCCATGTGCCCGTGCGGCGAGGTCGGCGAGGCTGGGGCGCGGCTCGCGCGGGCCTTTCTCGCGCTCGCCGGAACGGGCGAGCGCGGGGCGCGGCGGATGCGCGCGCTCATCGGGCGGCACGGGGCGAAAACGGTGTTCGCCGCGGCGGGGCTCGAGACCAGGTCCCGGCTGCGCTCGCAGCACCATGCCCCGCTGCATCACGTCCTCGGCGGCCATGTGTTCGGCTCCGCGATCGTGGTCGGCTTCGCGGCCGCGTTCGGGATCATCGACGCGGGCCGGTTCAAGGCGCTGATTGAACGGGCGACGGAATTGGGCGCGAGCGGCCTCAGGCTCACACCCTGGCGCGCATTTTTCATCGTCGGGCTCGACCCGCGCCGCGCGGCGTCGATCGTCGCCGCTGGCGCCCGGCTCGGCTTTGTCGCAGACGCGAGCGACCCGCGCCTGCGCATCGCCGTCTGCCCGGGCGCGCCCGCCTGCATGCACGGGCTCAAGCCCTTGCGCTACGACGCGGAGCGCTTTGCGACGCAGCTGCCGGAGGGCGAGGGGATCGCCCTCCATGTCAGCGGCTGCGCCAAGGGCTGCGCGCGGCCTTATCCCACCGCGGCGACGCTGACGGCGACGGAATGCGGCTACGACCTCGTCGTGAATGGGAAGGCGGACGACCCGCCCGCGCGGCGCGGCCTGTCGAACGCGGAGGCCGCGGCGCTGCTCGCCGCCGAGGGCGACAAACTCTTCGCCGACATGAGACCGATGGCGTGACGCTTAAAAAATACGACTACGAAAAGGACGGGGCGGCGATCTACCGCCGCTCCTTCGCCATCATCCGCAGCGAGGCCGACCTCGCGCGCTTCTCGCCGATCGAGGAGCGCGTCGCGGTCAGGGTCATTCATGCCTGCGGCATGGTCGAGGCGGCGCGCGACCTCGTCTTTTCGGCCGGCGCAGCCGAGGCGGCCGAGCGGGCGCTGCGCGCCGGCCAGCCGATCTTCTGCGACGCGCGCATGGTGGCGGAGGGCGTCACGCGCGCCCGCCTGCCGGCCGGCAACGACGTCGTCTGCACACTCGTCGATCCCGTCGCCCCGGCGCTCGCCGCAAGGCTCGGCACGACCCGCACAGCGGCGGCGATCGACCTCTGGCTGCCGCGGCTCGCCGGCGCCGTCGTCGCGATCGGCAACGCGCCGACCGCCCTCTTCCGCCTGCTCGAGCTGATCGGTGCCGGCGCGCCGCGCCCGACCGCGATCATCGGCATGCCGGTCGGCTTCGTCGGCGCAGCAGAATCGAAGGAGGCGCTGATCGCGAGCGGCCTGCCGGCGATCGTCATGCGCGGGCGAAAAGGGGGCAGCGCGATGGCGGCGGCGGCGGTCAATGCGCTGGCGAGCGAGGCCGAATGAGCGTCGGCCGGCTGTACGGCGTCGGCATTGGGCCCGGCGATCCGGAACTTCTGACGGTCAAGGCGACCCGCGTCATCGCCGAAGCGCCGGTCGTCGCCTTCTTCGCCAAGGCGGGACGGCGCGGCAACGCGCGCGGCATCGTCGACCGCTGGCTGAAGCCGTCGCATGTCGAGCTGCCGCTCTATTATCCGATGACGACGGAGTCGCATTTCGACGATCCGCCCTACCGCGAGGCGCTGAAGCTGTTCTACGCCGAGAGCGGGGCGGCGATCGCGGCCCATCTCGAGGGTGGCCGCGACGTCGCGCTGCTCAGCGAGGGCGACCCTCTCTTCTACGGCTCGTTCATGCATCTCTTCGTCCGGTTGCGCGAGCGGTTCGCGGTGACGATCGTGCCGGGCGTCTCGTCGATCTGCGGCGCATGGGGCGCGGCGGAGACGGCGATGACGTGGGGCGACGATTCGCTCGTCGTGCTGCCGGCGACTCTGCCGCTCGAGGAGCTGACGCGCCGCCTGACGCTCGCCGACGCCGCCGTGATCATGAAGATCGGCCGCAATTTTTCGCGCGCCAAGCAGGCCCTCGCGAAAGTCGGCATGGCGGAGCGCGCGATCTATGTCGAGCGCGCGACGATGGACGGCGAGCGCGTCATGCCGCTTTGCGCCAGGAGCGACGAGGCTGCGCCCTACTTCTCAATGATCCTCGTGCCCGGCCGGGGCAGGCGGCCGTGAGCGGGCGCTTGGCGATCGTCGGGCTCGGCCCCGGCCCGGCCGAGTGGATGACGCCCGAGGCCGGCGCCGCGATCGCTGCGGCGACCGACGTCGTCGGCTACGGGCCTTATCTCGAAAGGCTGGCGCTCGGACCCGGCCAGCGCGCGCATGCAAGCGACAATCGGGCCGAACTCGCCCGCGCCAGGCTCGCGCTCACGCTCGCCTCGGAAAGGCGCGCCGTCGCCGTCGTCTCCGGCGGCGATCCGGGCGTGTTCGCCATGGCCGCGGCGGTGTTCGAGGCGCTCGAGGAGGAAGCGCGATGGCGCGCGCTCGATGTCTCCGTCCTCCCCGGCGTCTCGGCCATGCAGGCGGCGGCGGCGCGGCTCGGCGCGCCGCTCGGCCACGATTTCTGCGCCATCTCGCTCAGCGACAATCTGAAGCCATGGTCGATCGTCGAGCGGCGCCTCAAGGCGGCGGCCGAAGGCGACTTCGTCATCGCGCTCTACAATCCCGCGTCGAAGGCGCGGCCTGCCCGGATCGTCGAGGCGTTCGACCTGTTGCGCAGCGTCAAGAGCGCGGCGACGCCGGTCGCCTTCGCCCGCGCAGTCGGACGCGCCGAAGAAGAGCTGATGGTCACGACGCTCGGCGCGGCGGACACAGGCCTCGTCGACATGGCGACCCTCGTCATCGTCGGCTCGAGCGAAACGCGTCTCATCCCTCGCGATGGCGGCGCCCCATGGATGCTGACCCCGCGCTCCTACGGAGCACTGCGATGAGCCGCGACCCAGGCGATCACGCTGTCGAGATCGTACAGAGTTTCCGCTTCCGGCGGCTTCGGCCGCTTCACGATGACGACCTCGACGCCGAGCATGCGGGCCGCCTCGATCTTGGCATAGGTCGCGCGGCCGCCGCTGTTCTTGGTGACGAGGGTCTCGACCTTCTCGGCCTGCATCAGCGCAAGCTCGTCGGCGAGCGCGAACGGCCCGCGCGCGAGAATCAGCCTGCAGTCGACGAGGGCCTCCGCCTCGGCCGGAGGGTCGATCGCGCGGACGAGGTAGCAGTGCTGCGGCGCGCGGGCGAAGGCGGCGAGCAGCAGCCGCCCCTGGGTCAGGAACACGGTCTTCGACGAGGCCCCCAGCGCGTCGACCGCTTCCGCCATCGTCGCGACTTCGATCCAGCGGTCGCCTTCCTGGCGAGCCCATGGCGGGCGGGTGAAGACGACGAGCGGCGTCGCGGTCGCGCGGCAGGCGGCCATCGCATTAGCCGACATGCGCGCAGCGAAGGGATGGGTTGCGTCGACGACGGCGTCGATCCGCTCGGCCCGAAGATAGGCGGCCAGGCCCTCGGGTCCGCCGAAGCCGCCGATGCGCTGCGGGACCGGCGAGGGCGCGGGATTGGCGGTCGCGCCGGCGAGCGACAGGATGGCGTCCACATCCGCATCGCCCGCGAGGCGGCGCGCCAGAGCGCTCGCTTCCGACGTTCCGCCGAGAATGATGAGGCGAAGGCGCTTCAGGGGTCGGCTCCATGACCGGGGACTGTTGGCTCGCGATCGTCGGCCTCGGCGAGGACGGGATCGACGGCCTCCCTCCTGCCGCGCGATCACTGGTCGCGCAAGCGGCGCTCGTCGTCGGCGGCCGGCGGCACCTCGCGCTCGTCCAGCCGATCAGCGGCGAGACCTACGCCTGGCCGTCGCCGATCGAGGATGCGCTCGACGTTATCGAGGCTTGGCGCGGCAAGCCCGTTTGCGTGCTGGCGAGCGGCGATCCGTTCTTCTTCGGCGTCGGGACGATGCTGATGCGCCGCTTTTCGCCGTCCGAGATGGTCTGCCTCCCGGCGCCCTCGGCCTTCGCCCTCGCCGCGGCGCGGCTCGGCTGGAGCGAGCAGGATTGCGCGACGCTGTCGCTGCACGGCCGGCCGCTCGAGGCGATCATTCCGCATCTCCAGCCTAGCGCGCGGATTCTCGCGCTCTCGTGGGACGGGACGACGCCCGCGAAGCTCGCGTCGCTGCTCGCGGCCCGCGGCACGGGGCGATCGAAACTCACAGTCTGCGAGGCCATGGGCGGCCCGCGCGAGCGCATCCGGACATGCGAGGCGGGGGGCTTCGCCCTCGACGACGTCGCCGCGCTGAACACGATTGCGCTCGAGGTCGCGGCCGACCGAGGCGCACGCGTGCTGCCGCGCGCGCCCGGGCTGCCGGACCACTGGTTCGAGCATGACGCCCAGATCACCAAGCGCGACATAAGGGCGATCACGCTCTCCGCCCTCGCGCCGCGGCGCGGCGAATTGCTGTGGGACGTCGGGGCCGGCTCGGGATCGGTGGCGATCGAATGGCTGCTCGCGGACCCAGCCAATCGCGCGATCGCGGTCGAGGCCCGCGCCGACCGCGCGGCCCGCATCGCGCGCAACGCGCTCGCTTTGGGCGCGCCCGCCCTTTCCGTCGTAACGGGGAAAGCGCCGCACGCCCTCGAGAGCCTGCCCGCGCCGGACGCGGTATTCGTCGGCGGCGGCGGAACCGCGGCCGGAGTGATCGACTGGGTCGTCGACGCGCTTAAGGGCGGCGGGCGGCTCGTCGTCAACGCGGTGACCTTGGAGACGCAGGCGGCGTCGGTCGAGTGGCGCGCCTGCTGGGGCGGCGAGCTCGTGCAGATCGCGATGGCGCACGCCGAGCCGGTCGGGCGCTTCTTCGGCTGGCGCGCGGCGATGCCGATCGTTCAATGGCGCTGGACGAAGCCATGAGCGGCCAAGCTACCAACCGGTATGTCGCGATCGGCGTCGGCTGTCGGGCGGGCGTTTCGGGCGAGGCGATCGCCGCGCTTCTCCGCCGCGCGCTGATCGAGTTCGGCGCGCCCGAGGGCGAGCGGCGCCTGTTCACGCTCGCGGCCAAGGCCGAGGAGCCGGGGCTCGTCGAGGCCGCGCGGCTCATCGGCGCCAAACTGACGCCGCTGCCGCTGGCAGCGCTCGAGGCCGAGGTCCCGCGAATCCTGACGCCGTCCCCGGTCGTTCAGTTGCTCTTCGGCGTGCCCGCCATCGCCGAGGCCGCGGCGCTCGCCGGCGCGGGCGCGGGCGGAAAACTGCTCGGGCCGCGGCTTGCAGCCGACGACGCGACCTGCGCCGTCGCGCTGTCCGCGGAGTTTTCATGACCGTGCATTTCATCGGCGCCGGACCCGGCGCGCCCGACCTCGTCACAGTGCGGGGACGCGACCTCATCGCCCGCTGCCCCGTCTGCCTCTATGCCGGCTCGCTGGCGCCGAAGGCGCTGCTCGATCATTGCCCGCCCAGCGCCGCGATCGTCGACACCGCGCCGCTCGATCTCGACGGGATCGTAAAACTCTGCGTCGAGGCGACCGCCGCAGGCAAGGACGTCGCGCGACTCCATTCGGGCGACCTCTCGATCTGGAGCGCCATGGGCGAGCAATTGCGCCGCCTCGACAAGGCGGGCGTGCCTTATACCGTGACGCCCGGCGTGCCCGCCTTCGCCGCCGCCGCCGCGGCGCTGAAACGCGAACTGACCCTGCCCGGCGTCGCCCAGTCGTTGGTGCTGACCCGCACGCCCGGCCGCGCCTCGCCGATGCCCGAGCGCGAGACGCTCGCGGCCTTCGCCGCGACCGGGGCGACGCTCGCGATCCATCTGTCGATCCACGCGCTCGACCGTGTCGTCGCGGAGCTCACACCCTTCTACGGCCGCGACTGCCCGGCCGCCGTCGTCGCCCGCGTCTCCTGGCCGGACGAGCAGATTGTTCGCGCGAGCCTCGGCGACATCGTCGAGGCGATGCGCGAGGCTCGGATCGAGCGCACCGCGCTCATCCTCGTCGGGCCGGCGCTCGGCGCCGAGGATTTTCGCGAGAGCGAGCTCTACAATTCCGATTATGTCCGCCGCTTCCGCGCGGGCTGCGGGCGTGAAGGCGAATGAGCCTCTTCCCCTCACCCCGGCCCTCTCCCGCATAGGGCGTTCCCCGTCTCTCGACGGGCTATGCGGGAGAGGGGGCGACGAATCCCTTCTCCCGCTTGCGGGAGAAGGTGGCCGACGAAGTCGGCCGGATGAGGGCAAGCGCGCTGACTTAAAGTGCGCGCTGGACAGGCGGCGCGCTCCGGCGGATCATACGGTCGGGGCGCAAGGAAACGCGACCATGGACGTGGGAGAGTGGCTGCGGAGCCTCGGGCTCGGCGAGTACGAGCCGGCGTTCCGTGACAATCGAGTCGACGGCGAAATCCTCCCCAACCTGATGAAGGAGCTCGGCGTGGCGTCCGTCGGACATCGGCGGAAGCTGTTGTCGGCCATCGCGAAACTTTCGGAGCGGTCTGCCGAGGCGCCCGCCGTCCCGGAGGCGCACCGCGCCGGACCTCTCGCCCACGACGCCGCCGAGCGCCGCCAGCTGACCGTGATGTTCTGCGATCTCGTCGGTTCGACCGCGATGTCGGCGCGGCTCGATCCCGAGGACATGCGCGGAATCATCGCCGCCCACCACAAGTGCTGCGCAAGCCTGATCGAACGCAACGGCGGCTTCGTCGCCAAATACATGGGCGACGGCGTGCTGGCCTATTTCGGCTATCCGCAGGCGCACGAGCATGACGCGGAGCGCGCCGTCGGGGCTGGGCTCGCGATCGTCGAGGCCGCGCCGAAGCTGGAGACGTCAGCCGGCGCGCCGCTGCATGTCCGGATCGGGATTGCGACCGGCATCGTGGTCGTCGGCGACCTCCTGGGTTCGGGAGAGGCGCAGGAGCGCGGGGTCGTCGGCGACACGCCGAACCTTGCCGCGCGCTTGCAGGGCATCGCCGAGTCGGACAGCGTCGTCATCGCCGACGGCACGCGAAAATTGCTGGGCGACCTGTTCGAACTGAGCGACCTCGGTCCCCAGAACCTCAAGGGCGTCGCCGGACCGACGCGCGCCTATGCGGCGCTGAGGGAGAGTTCCCAGGAGAGCCGCTTCGACGCGCTGCACGCGGGCGGGCTGACCGCACTCGTCGGGCGCGAGGAAGAAATCGAACTTTTGCTTCGGCGCTGGGCGAAGGCGAGGGCGGGCGAAGGCGCAGTCGTGCTGCTCTCGGGCGAGGCTGGCGTCGGCAAGTCGCGATTGACGGCGGCGTTCCTGGAGCGGCTGTCAGGCCAGCCGCATACGCGTCTGCGCTATTTCTGTTCTCCGCAGCAAACGGACAGCGCGCTCCATCCGATCATCGGCCATATCGAACGTGCCGCCGGTTTGGCGCGCGACGATACGCTGCAAACGAAACTCGACAAACTCGATGCGCTCCTCCAAAAAACTTCGACGTCGGGCGAGGACTCCGCGCTCTTCGCCGAAATGTTGTCGCTGCCAAACGTCGGCCGCCATCCGTTGCTCGAGCTCGCCCCGCGGCAGCGCCGGCAAAGAACGATGGACGCGCTCATCAATCAAGTGGAAGTTCTGTCCAGCTCTGTTCCCGTGCTGATGGTCTTCGAGGACGCACACTGGGCGGACCCCACGAGCCTGGAACTGTTCGGGCGGCTGGTGAGCAATATTGCAAGGCATCGCGTGCTGCTGATCGTGACCTTCCGGCCGGAATTCGAGCCGCCCTGGATCGAGCAAGCGCACGTGACCGCCCTCGCCCTCAATCGGCTGGCGCCCTGCGAAGTCGACATCATGATCGATCATATCGTCGGCAACAATCCGCTGCTCGCCACTGTCCGCCAGGATATCATCGAGCGCACGGACGGGATCCCGCTGTTCGTGGAAGAAATGACAAAAGCGGTGCTGGAGGCGGTGTCCGAGGATGAGGCCTGGCGGACCGCCGCTCTGGTTCCGTCTCCGACGATGGCAGTCCCCGCGAGTTTGCACGCATCACTGATGGCGCGGCTAGACCGACTCGGCCCCGCCAAAGAACTTGCCCAGATCGGGGCGGCCATCGGCCGCGAATTCTCGCACGAGCTCCTAGTCGCCGGCGTCATTGAATCTGTGGTGTTTTTCTGAATCTCTGTCACCGCAATGCGGCGATGGAGGTGATTCGTGGCGGGCAAGGAGATTGCGGTCAAGAAGTATGTTGTGAAGTTGAG
>Ga0074044_10004065_pt1 | contig 12252 bp, 10 predicted proteins | sample BogForMeECP23OM1_FD_94443 | JGI IMG/M metagenome (GOLD analysis project Ga0074044, IMG submission 94443) | Bog forest soil microbial communities from Calvert Island, British Columbia, Canada - Bog Forest MetaG ECP23OM1 | ecosystem: Environmental > Terrestrial > Soil > Wetlands ...
ACTAGCAGCAGAGCAGCGGCGGGGAAATGCGGCTATTGCGCCTTGCCGTTCATCAGCGCCAGCAATCCTTTGAGCAGCGTCGCCGGGCTCGGCGGACAGCCCGGAATGACGAGATCGACGGGAACGACGCTCGAGGCGCCCCCCGCCACCGCATAGCTGCCGGCGAAGACGCCGCCGTCGGCCGCACAGGCGCCCGACGCGACGACCCATTTGGGCGCGGGCGTCGCGTCATAGGTGCGCTTCAGCGCTTCGCGCATGTTCAGCGTCACTGGGCCCGTCACCAGGAGCACGTCGGCGTGCCGCGGCGAGGCGACGAAGCGGAAGCCGAACCGCTCGAGATCGTAGAAGGCGTTGCTCAGCGCGTGGATTTCGAGCTCGCAGCCGTTGCAGGAGCCGGCGTCGACATGCCGGATCGCAAGACTTCGTCCGAGCGCCCGCGCGGCGGCCTCGCTGACCGACGCCGCGAGCGCGGCGAGCTCCGGATCGTCGATCCCGGGCGCGGCTTCCGTCACCGGCGGCCGCAGGCCCTGCAGCAGCGTGTTGCGCATGTCATACCGAATCCGCGTTGTCGGCTCGGGATCGCAAGGGTTGTCTCGCACGCCAGCGGGCCCGGGCGGGTTGGGGTGGGGGGTCGCGCGGACCTTGCCGATTTGCGCTATGAGGCGACCAGCAGGAAAAGCGTGGCTCGACCCCCCTCCCTAACCCTCCCCCACAAGGGGGGAGGGAATCCGTTCCCTCGCAAGCCGACGGATGGCGGAGAGCGCATAGCGCGAGCTGTTCAGTCGGAAACCGTATCAAAGGTCGCATCCCGAGTAGGAGCAGTTGAACGACTTGTTGCATAAGGGGAAGTCGGCGACGATGTTTCCCTCGATCGCCGCCTCGAGAAGCGGCCACTGGAGCCACGAGGCGTCGCGCAGATGGCAGCGCGCGATCGCGCCGTCCGCGGCGAGGCGCACATTCGCGAACACGTCGCCGCGGAACGCTTCGACCAGCGCGAAGCCCTCGCTCGGAGCGCCCAGCGGGGTCAGCGCAGCGCGAACCGGCCCGCCGGGCAGGCGCGCAAGCATCGTCTCGAGCAAATCAAGGCTCACGCCGACCTCTTCGATCCGGACCCAGATGCGCGCGTTGACGTCGCCCGCGCGCCGCGTCGGAACCTTGAAGCTGAGACTGTCGTAAGGCGGATAGGAATGGTCGCGGCGCGCGTCGAAGTCGCGGCCCGAGGCGCGCCCGACCACGCCTCCGGTCGCGTAAAGACGCGCGAATTCGGCCTTCAGGACGCCGGTTCCGACCGTTCGGTCCTGCAGGGAGGCGGTGTTGTCGTAGAGCTGGACGAGCTTCGGAAAGGTCTTTCGCACCTCGCGCGCAAGCGCAAGGATCGCCTGTGCGCCCTCGGGAGCGAGATCGACCGCGGCGCCGCCGGGAACGACCGCGTCCATCATCAGCCGATGGCCGAAGGCGGCTTTGGCGGCGCGCAGGGTCCGCTCGCGCAGAATGCCGCAATGGGCGTGCATCAAAACAAAGGCCGCGTCATTGCAGATCGCGCCGATGTCGCCGAGGTGATTGGCGATCCGCTCGAGCTCGGCCATCACGCCGCGAAGAAAGTGCGCGCGCGCCGGCGGCTCGATCCCGAGCGCCGCCTCGACCGCGCGGGCGAAAGCGACGCCGTAGGCGACCGTCGAATCGCCGCTGACGCGCGCCGCCAGAACGCCGGCGCGCTCGACGCTGGCGCCGCGCATGAGGGCGTCGACGCCCTTATGCACATAGCCCAGCCGCTCCTCGAGTCGCACGACCGCCTCGCCGCCCGCATGGAAGCGGAAGTGGCCGGGCTCGATGACGCCGGCATGGACCGGCCCGACCGGAATCTGATGCAGGCCCGGACCCTCGGCCTTGAGGAAGAGATACGCGTCCGGCGCGCCGTCGTGCGCTTGCGTTCGTCCGAGCGGATGACGCAGAGGCCATCGGCCGTGATCGAGCCAGCGTCGGTCGTCGGAGGCTCCGATCGCGGCGAAGCCGAAAAGATCGCAGGCCGCCCGCTCGAGCCGGCTCGCCGGAGGATGAAGCGCCGCCACGGAGGGAAACGCGCCGCGCTCGCAGGCGACGTCGACGACAGCGAGCGCGCCGTTCGCCTCCCTCAGCGCCGCTCGCATGCGGCCCTCGTCGCCCCACAGGCTGACGAGCGAAGCTTCGCCCGCGGCCAGCCGGCGCGCGGCGTCGCGCCAGGCGGCCTCGCCCTTCAGAATGATCGGCGGTTCGCTCCTCATGAGGCCACCCTTAGCGCAACAGTTCCGCGACGTGCTGGAACCACGTCACGAGCGGGGGCGGCAGATAGACGCCCGCCATCAGCACCAGGGCGAAATGGGCGAGGATCGGCAAGGCGGAGGATTTGGCCGCCGCGGTCGAGCCGGTCGGCGCGCCGAAGGCCATGCCCTGCATGCGCAGGACGAGGGCGCCGAGCGCGACGAGAAGGCCGAAGGCCAACAGCAAGGCGAGCCAGGGCGCGCGCTCGAAAGTCGAGCTGACGATGAGGAACTCGCTCATGAACACCCCCATCGGCGGCAGGCCGACGATGGCGAAGACGCCGAAGACGAGGCTCCAGCCGAGCAACGGATGGCTGACGGTGAGGCCGTGGATGTCGGCGATCCGCTGCGAGCCTTTGACCTGGGCGATCTGGCCGACGGTGTAGAAGATCGCCGACTTGGTCAGGCTGTGCATGGCCATGTGCAGGAGCGCGGCGAAGTTGGCGAGCGGTCCGCCGATTCCGAACGCGAACACGATGACGCCCATGTGCTCGATCGAGGAATAGGCGAACATGCGCTTCACGTCGCGGCGGCGATAAAGCATGAAGGCGGCGAAGACGGTCGAGATCAGGCCGAGCGTCGCCATCAGCGGCCCAGGCGCGAACGCGTGCGCATTTGCGTCGAGCAGGAGCTTGAAGCGAAGCACGGCGTAGAGCGCGACATTGAGCAGCAGCCCGGACAGCACAGCGGAGATCGGCGTCGGGCCTTCGGCGTGCGCGTCGGGCAGCCAGGCGTGCAGCGGCGCAAGGCCCACCTTCGTGCCGTAGCCGAGCAGAAGGAAGACGAACGCGAGATCGAGCAGCGACGGATCGAACGCGGCGACGTTCTGGATAAGGCTCGTCCACAGCATGCCCTGCACGCCTTCGCCGACGACGGGCCGGGCGGCCATGTAGACCAGGATCGTGCCGAACAGCGCGAGCGCGATGCCGACGCTGCCCAGGATGAAATATTTCCACGCCGCCTCGATCGCCTCCGGCGTGCGGTAGATGCCGACCATCAGCACCGTCGTCAGGGTGGCGAGCTCGATCGCCACCCACATCAGGCCGATGTTGTTGGCGATGAGCGCAAGGTTCATCGAGAACAGGAGGAACTGATACATCGCGTGATAGAACCGCAGATGCGTCGGCGTCAGCCGGCCGGTCTCGATCTCATGCGCGATATAGGTCGCGCTGAACACGCTCGCGGTGAAGCCGACGAACGTGTTGAGCACGATGAAGACGACGTTGAGGTCGTCGACGAGAATGTAGGCGTTCGGCGGCGGCGCGACGACCAGCAGGGAGGCCGACGCGAGGAAGGTGACGAAGGCGGAACCGACGTTGAGCGCGGCGGAGAGCCGATAGGACGGCAGAGTGGCGAGCAGCGCCGCGGTCGCCGCCGGCAGGGCGAGAATGACCAGAGTGGCGTTCGGCGCTCCAGTCATCGCCGGTCTCCCCGAAATCGGTCGAGCGCCTGCGCGTCGACCGTCTCGAACCGCTCGCTGATGCGGAACAGAAAGACGCCGATCACGACGAGCGCCACCAGCACGGAGAAAGCGACCGAAATCTCGACGACGAGCGGCATGCCCTTGGCCCCCGTCGCGGCGAGAATGAGCCCGTTCTCCAGCGACATGAAGCCGACGACCATCGAGACGGCGTTGCGCCGCACCACCATCATCAGCATGCCGAGCAGCACGACAGACAAAGCGAAGGCGAGATCCTCGCGCGCGAGCGCATCGGCCTCGCTGGCGATGCGGAGCATTACGACTTCCGACAGCGCGACCAGCGCCAATCCCACCAGCATTGTCAGGCCGACCCCGACTACATTCTCGACGTCGCGGTCGATGCCGAGCTGCGCAATGATTCGATGAAGAGTGACAGGGATGACAATCGCCTTGAAGGCGAACGCAATCAGGGCGGTCACGTAGAGATGGTTGGCGTCCTGCACGTAAGCCTGCCAAGCCACGGAAAACGACAGCACCACGGCCTGCAGCGCGAAGACGTTGAGCAGCGCGTAAAGGCGGTCTTGGTAGAGCAGCATAAAGCTGATCAGCACCAAGCCGCCGGCCAGCAGATGGGAGACGTCAAAGGCGAGGCCGTTCATTTCAGGGTCCTCGAGACGAACAACAGCAACGCGCCGAGGAAGCCGAGCATCAAGGCGGCGCCGACGAAATCGGGCACACGGAAGACGCGCATCTTTGCGATGCTCGTCTCGAACACGCCGAGCGCGACGCCCCCGATCATGAGCTTGGCGAGATAGGCAAAAGCGCCAAGCAGGCGGTCCGCGACGCCCGCGTCTGCGATCGCGATGCCCCAGGGGGCGAACACGCAAATGATGAGCGACACGTACAGCACGAGCTTCAGCATTGCGGCGAGTTCGATCACCGCCAGATGCCGGCCCGAATATTCGAGGATCATCGCCTCGTGCACCATGGTGAGCTCGAGGTGGGTCGCCGGATTATCGACCGGAATCCGCCCGTTCTCGGCCAGCGCCACGATGATGAGCGCAACCAGCGCCATGCCGAGCGACACGCGCAGGCCAACGTTGCTCGACACCATGTGGGCGACGACGGTCGACAATTGAGTCGAGCCCGCGACCAGCGCCAGCGTGAAGACGATGACGATCATCGCCGGCTCGGCAAGCGCGCCGAAAAGCGCCTCGCGGCTCGACCCGAGCCCGCCGAAGCTCGTGCCGATGTCCAGCCCGGCGAGCGCGAGGAAAAATCGCGCCGCGCCCAGGAGCGCAATGATGGCGATGAGATCGGCCGACCAGGAAAACAGGAGCCCCGTCGCGAAGGTCGGCACCAGGGCGGCGGCGACCCAGGTCGCGGCGAACACCAGATAGGGCACGAAGCGATAGAGCCACGAAGCGGTGTCGGCGACGACCGCCTCCTTGCGGGCGAGGCGGACGAGATCGCGATAAGGCTGCAGGAGCGGCGGCCCTCGCCGCCGCGTGAGGCGCGCCTTGGTCACGCGGACGAGGCCGGTCAACAGCGGCGCGACTGCGATGACCAGTGTCATCTGCAGGAGCTGGAAAATGAGATCGACGATCAAGGCCATGACGCGAGCACGACCAGAAGCGTGACCAGCGCGCCGAAGACGACGCCAAGGTATTGGCGAATGGTGAGGAACTGCAGGCGGTTGAGCCTCAGCGACGCGCGCTCGACGAGGCCGACCAGCGGTTGGTATACAACGTCCCAGATCCTGTCGCTGAGCGTCAGATCGAAGCGCGCCGGCCGTGTTTCGCCGGGCGGCGGCATATCGATGCGCTCGCGCGCGACGAATGCGACGGCGCCGAACACGCGCCGAATCGGCTGCGCGAAGCTCTCCGCCGAATATTGCGTCGCGGGCGACGGATCTGGGAAGCCGCAATCCCAGGCAGGGGCGCGCCGCAACGCAGCGGAGGCAAAGCGGTGGATGAAGCTCGCGGCCAGAGTGGCCGAAATGACGATGAACAGGAAAACCAGGAGCCCGTTGTAGGAGCTGCGGCTTTGCGCGATCGGCGCGATCGAGAGCCACGCGATGGTGCTCTGGCCCGGCATCCGAGCGCCGACGGCATTGAACACGACCGGCGCCAGGGCGTCGATGAATAGACCGGGAAAAACGCCCACGAGCAAGCACAGCGCGGCGAACGTCAGCATCGCCGCAAGGGTCAAGCGATCGGTCTCGCGTGCGCTCTTGGCCGCGTTCGTGCGCGGGCGCCCAAGAAAGGTCATACCGAACGCCTTGGCGAAGCACGCGGCTGCGAGCGCGGCCGAGAGCGCGAGCAGCGCCCCGACCGCGGGCGCCAATATCTTCAAGACCCAAGACGACAAGTAGGGGCTCAGCAAGATGGCTTGGAAGGTGAGCCATTCGGAGACGAAGCCGTTGAACGGCGGCAACGCCGAAATGGCGACGCAACCGACGAGAAAAGCGAATGCGGTCAGGGGCATATTGTGAATGACGCCCCCCAGATGATCCATGTCGCGCTCTCCCGTCGCCGACAGCACGGCGCCGGCGCCGAAGAACAGGAGACTCTTGAAGAGGGAATGGTTGAACACGTGCAGCAGGCCTGCCGTCAGGGCCAGCGCCGCGACGGAGGGCATGCCGAACACCTCGAACGCCAGCGCGAGCCCGAGTCCGATATAGATGATCCCGATGTTTTCGACCGTGTGGTAAGCCAGCAGGCGCTTGAGATCGTGTTGCATCAGGGCGTAAATCACGCCGAGCAGGGCTGTCGCGGCGCCGACCGTCAGAACCGGAACGCTCCACCACCAGCCCGCCGGTCCCGCGAGCTCAAAAGCGATCCGGACGAAGCCGTAGACGGCGACTTTCGTCATGACTCCGCTCATGAGCGCGGAGACATGGCTTGGCGCTGCGGGGTGGGCGAGCGGCAGCCAAACGTGCAGCGGCACGATCCCCGCTTTCGACCCCGCGCCGATCAGGGCCAGCATGAAGGCGAGGCCGGCGACGCCGGGCGACGGGGCAGCCGCCCGCATGGCGTCGAAGGCGTAGCCGCCGGCGGGGCCGGCCAGCAAAGCAAAGGCGAGCAACAGCGCGAGAGTGCCGAAGCTCGCCATCAGCAGGTAGACGTAGCCTGCGCGCGCGTTGTCGTCCTCGCGATGGTGCGCCATCACCAGCGCCCAAGACGCGAGCGACATGGACTCCCAGGACAGGAGAAACGTATAGGCGTCGTCGGCGACGAGGACCAGATTCATGCTGGCGAGAAAAGCCGGGAAGAAGGGCAGCACTCGCTCCGGCGCGCGCTCGGTCCGGCCGTAGCCGAGGCCGTAGAGGCTGGCCGCCGCGCCGCCGAGGTTGACGACGACGAGAAAGAAGGCCGACAGCGCGTCGACGCGAAATCGCGCGCCGATCCAGGGAAGCCCGAGCGGCAGGACCAGCGCTCCGCCTTTCGCCCCGCCGAGAAGCTCGACCAGGGCGAGGAGCAGCAAAGCCGCCGAAATCGCGAGCGCGCCGCCGTAGACGAGCGGACGGCCGAGCGGGCGCCGCCCTGCCAACGCTCCGGCGACGGCGAGCGCAAGCAAAGCCGCGTCGCCTGAAAGGAACAACGCCTCCGCGCTCATCTCGGCTCGCTGCCAGGCCGAGAAACCCGACGCCTGCTCACCGCCCCATCACACCCCAGACGAATCACGCTCCGCGCCTCACAATTCCGATCGTAGCAGAAATCCCGCCCGTCAAGCGACGCTCTTCAGGAGCGCCAAAAGGTCGCGGTGCATGACCTCGTTGCCGCAGCAGATCGATCCCGTCTCGAGGAAGTTGGCCTCGCCGTCGCAGCCGGTGACGAAGCCGCCCGCCTCGCGAACCAGCAACGAGCCCGCTGCGATATCCCAGGAGTTCAGGCCCCGCTCCCAGAAGGCGTCGAACCGTCCCGCTGCAACGTAAGCCAGATCAAGCGAAGCGCAGCCGAGCCTTCTCACGTTGACCACGCGCGCCATCACCGCCGCGAGCTCGGCCTTGAAGCGGGGATGCTGCGCCGCCTTGCCGAGATGGGGGATGCCGCAGCCGAAGAGCGCTTGCGACAATTCAACGCGGGCCGCGACCCGCAGACGGCGATTGCCGCCGAAGGCCCCCTGGCCCTTCTCCGTCACGTACATGTCGTCGTCGGCCGGGTTGTAGATCACGCCGGCGACGATCTGCCCTTCGCGCTCGAGCGCGATCGAGATGGCGAAGATCGGAATGGCGTGCAGGAAGTTGGTCGTCGCGTCGAGAGGATCGATGTGCCAGGTGTGGCTCTTGTCGGTTCCCTCGACCCGCCCGGCTTCCTCCATCACGAAGCCGTAGCCCGGACGCGCCTTGGAAAGTTCTTCGTAGAGCGTCTTCTCCGAGCGCTTGTCGGCGAGGCTGACGAAATCGCCGGGCCCCTTCATCGACACCTGCAGCTGGCCGATCTCGCCGAAGTCGCGTTTCAGCGCGCGCCCCGCCCTGATCACGGCGTTGGTCATTACGGTCATGAGGGCGGAGCGGATCATGGAAGGGGTTCCGAGCGCGCGGCGGAGCGAGCGGAGGTTTAGGTGATGCGCGGCGCCGAGGCAACCTTTCGACAAGCTCAGTAGACGTGGGGAATGAGACGCCAGGTGCGCGCGCGATAGGCTTCGTATTCGGCGCCGAACGTTTCACCGAGGAGCCGCTCCTCCGGCTCGATGCGGGCGATGACGACGGACAGCATCAGCGCGGCGATGACGACGCCGACGCCGGCGCGGAACGCCAGGCCCCATCCGAGCGCGCCGACCACGAGCCCCAGGTAGCTCGGATGACGTATGACGCCGTACATCCCGTCGGTGACCAGGCGATGCCCGGGCTGGATCGCGACGAGTCCGCTGAAGCGTCGGCCGAGCACGAACACCGGCGCGAGCCTCAGCACGCCGCCGACGGTGTAGATTGCGACGCCGAGCCACCGCACCTGCTCCCCGCCGTACGTCAGAATGTCGATGCGGTCGGTGAAAGCGGGCAAATAGGCGTCGATGAAGCCAAGGACGCCGAACGCGGCAATCACCCAGCGGTTCGAACGGTCTTCGCGCAGGCCCGATCCGATATGTCCCTCGGTGAACAGCGACGCAACGCCGAGAACGGCGGTGACGAGGGTCAACGCGACCAGGGGCACATGCGAAAAATAGCGTCCGACGCCGCCCTCCCCGACAATCGCCAGTCCGACGTAGAGGGCGAGACTGACGAAGATGAGGAGGGCGTGGCGCGGCGTCGTCATCGCTCGATCTTTTTTGCAATTGCGCGCCGTCCGCATCGGCTCGCGGGCCCGCCAAATCGCGCCTCGCGACAATTACCGCCTCGGCGCCGACGACGCAAAGGCGCGCGCAAAAAGATCATCCGCCACCCCCGCCGTCAGCGCCCTGAACGAGCAGCTTCCAATCAGCGGAAACCGCGCGGCGGCGCGGAGGAATCGATCTTGCAAATCGTCGCAGATCGGCCGATCTGTGCGCGCATGGCCGCGCTCCTCCGGGCGCCAGGCAACCGAGGGGCAAATGCTTTCCGACATCGAAATCGCGCGCGCCGCACGCTTGCGGCCGATCACCCAAATCGCAGCCCAGATAGGGATCCCCGAGGAAGCGCTCTACCCCTACGGCCGTCATATCGCCAAGCTCGAGACCGCGTTTCTCTCCCCGCTCGCGGAACGGCCCGACGGAAAACTGATCCTCGTAACCGCGATGAGCCCGACGCCGGCGGGCGAAGGCAAGACGATGACCACCGTCGGTCTCGGCGACGCCATGAACCGCATCGGCAGAAAGACCGTCGTCTGCCTGCGCGAGCCCTCGCTCGGCCCGTGCTTCGGCATGAAGGGCGGAGCCGCCGTCGGCGGCTATGCCCAGGTCGTGCCGATGGACGCGATCAATCTTCATTTCACCGGCGACTTCCACGCCATCACGACCGCCAACAATCTCCTGGCCTCGATGGTCGACAACCACATGTACTGGGGCAACGGGCTCGGCATCGATCAGCGCCGCATCGTCTGGCGCCGCGCGCTCGACCTGAACGAGCGGGCGCTGCGCGATACGGTCGCCGGGCTCGGCGGCGCGGGCAACGGGTTTCCGCGCGAGGACCGGTTCGACATCACGGTCGCGTCCGAGACGATGGCGACGTTCTGCCTCGCCGCCGATCTCGACGATCTCGAGGCGCGGCTCGGCCGCATGATCGTCGGCTATAGGCGCGACAGGCAGCCCGTGACCGCGGCCGACCTCAAGGCCGAAGGGGCGATGACCGCGCTGCTCAGGGACGCGCTCAAACCCAATCTCGTGCAGACGCTCGAAGGATCGCCTGCGCTCGTCCACGGCGGTCCGTTCGCCAACATCGCCCACGGCTGCAATTCCGTCGTCGCGACCCGCGCCGCGCTCAAGCTCGGCCACTATGTCGTGACCGAGGCCGGATTCGGCGCCGATCTCGGCGCGGAGAAATTCTTCGACATCAAGTGCCGCATCGCCGGGCTGAGGCCCGCCGCGACGGTGATCGTCGCCACCGTGCGCGCGCTCAAGATGCATGGCGGGCTCGCCCAGGATGCGCTCGGCGCGGAAACGCTTCCCGCATTGAAAGCAGGATTCGCCAATCTGGCGCGCCATATCGCCAACCTGCGCAAGTTCGGCGTGCCGGTCGTGGTCGCCATCAACCGCTTCGCTGCCGACACTGACGCCGAACTCGATTTCGTCAAGAACGCGGTCACTGCCAAGTTCGGCGTCAAGACCTTCGTCTGCGACCATTGGGCCAGGGGCAGCGCAGGCTGCGAAGACCTGGCGCATTCCGTCGTTGCGCTCGCCGACAGCGGGACGGCCGACTTCCGGCTGCTCTATCCCGACGCGATGAGCCTGTGGGAAAAGACGCGCACGATCGCGCGCGAAATCTTTGGGGCCGACGACGTCGCGGCCTACGATTCGGCGCGCGCGCAATTTTGCGACCTCGAGGCCGCAGGCTGGGGAAGCCTGCCGATCTGCGTCGCCAAGACGCAATATTCGTTCTCCGACAATCCAGCCCTGCTCGGCGCGCCGAGCGGATTTACGCCGACGGTGCGCGAGTCGCGCTTGCGCGCCGGCGCGGGCTTCGGGGTCGTGCTGATGGGCGACATCCCCACCATGCCGGGCCTGCCTCGGAGCCCCGCGGCGGTACGGATTCGCGTCGTCGACGGCGAAATCCACGGCCTCTTCTGACGGTTCGGAACGCTCAGCGCGGAGCGGGCGCGTCGGCGCGTATCAGTTTCTCGTCCTTCAGCGTCCGCCAAAGCGCGGGGGGGATTTTCGCGCTCATCATTTCCGCATTGCGCTTGGCCTCGCTCGCGCGCTGCGCGCCCGCGATGACGCTGACGACCGTGGGATGACCGAGGGGAAAACGCAGCGCCGCTTCCGGCAGCATGACCTTGAACGCCTTGCATATCTGCTGGATGCGGCGCACGCGCTCCTTTACCGCGTCCGGCGGCGGCCCATACTCGTAATGCGCGTCGGCCTTCACGCCCGTCGCGAGGATCCCTGAGTTGAACGGGCCGCCGACGACGACGCCGATGCCCCTTTTCGCGCAGAGCGGCAGAAGGCTCGTCAGGGCGTCCTGGTCGAGCAGCGTGTAGCGCCCGGCGATCAGGAAAATGTCGAATTCGCCCATGCGCGCGAACTGTTCGGCCGTCTCCCAATCGTTGACGGCGGCGCCGATCGCCCTGATCGCTCCGGACGCGCGCAACTCGTCGAGCGCGCGGTATCCGCCTTTCATGAAATCGGCGAGGCGCGCGTTGGACGCCTCCTTGCTGCCGTGGGTATCGATGTCAACGTCATGAACGAACACGATGTCGACGGCGTCGAGGCCGAGACGCTCGAGCGAGAATTCGAGCGATCGCATCACGCCGTCGCAGGTATAGTCAAAGCGCTCGCGACGCGACGGCGTTTCGAAGAATGCGTTCTGCAGAGAGCGCTCCAGCGGCTTGCAGACGTCGAGCAGCCGGCCGACCTTGGTCGAGATCAGATAGGAATCGCGCGGCCTCGGACGCAGGAAACCGTTCAACCGCGTTTCCGACAGTCCAAGACCGTAGAGCGGCGCCGTGTCGTAATAGCGACAGCCGGAGGCCCATATCGTCTCGAGCATCAGCCGCGCCTCCTTCTCGGTCATCGGCCGATAGAGGTTGCCGAGCGGTCCGCCGCCAAACCCGAGTTCAGTGAAGCAAAGCTCAGCTCCGCGACGGGTCACGAGCTTCCGGACGCGCGCGCTTCGCCCATTCGCGGTCGCCATCGAGAACCCCCCTCCCCCAATCACTCGGACAGCACGATCCGCGCGTCGAGCGGCGGCAGCGCCCTCTGCCAGCGCCGACGCTCAACTGCGCGTGCTCAACCCGCGTCTCGCCGACAGTCGAGACCGCAACGGACGCGCTGATGCATTATTTGCCAAAGAGAGATTGTTCTGCAGTCGCCGCAGCGAGTCAAGGGAGCGCGCGAAAGAGTTTCCTGCTTACCCACCATCCTCAGCTAGCTTTAGCATTGTGTATGGCATTGGCACGGTGC
>Ga0074044_10004066_pt1 | contig 12249 bp, 11 predicted proteins | sample BogForMeECP23OM1_FD_94443 | JGI IMG/M metagenome (GOLD analysis project Ga0074044, IMG submission 94443) | Bog forest soil microbial communities from Calvert Island, British Columbia, Canada - Bog Forest MetaG ECP23OM1 | ecosystem: Environmental > Terrestrial > Soil > Wetlands ...
CACGAACACCGGATAAATCAAATCGTCGCAGCTTAAACGATGTTCGCGCACCAACCGGCGCGAGAACTCGTCACGCCGGTTACGGCGCATACGACGTTGTGGAAATTGGCCGAGAATTTTCATGGGTGGTTATTAACATTTTGAAACAAAAACGTTTTCCTTGAGCATGGAACTTGGTTTCGCTGCCAGGGGTCTCAAGAAAAGACGGCTTAATCGTCTCCCGCTTCTCCTCCCTGAGCGGGCGCCTTAATGCTAATTAAGGCTTCTGCCTCCGGCTTATTCCCCTTAACCGGGGGTTTTTTTATGAGCCTTCAGTTTAATCGGCTATTTATTCTATCGACACCCTACACAATACCGATTTTGTGCGCACTCGAAAAGAGTTGTTCATAAATTTGCACGGCTAGGCAAAGCCACTTCGGTGTTAGGTGGCACGGCGATAGTTTGTTGCTAGTCGACTATTTGATGGAGGCAAAGTACTCGCGCGCGGCCGCAAGCGTTTGCTCTAGCTCGCCGGCACTGTGGGCAGCTGAAACAAAGCCGGCTTCATATGCCGATGGTGCGAAATAAATGCCGCGCTCAAGCATGGCGTGAAAAAAACGGTTGAACGCCTCCTTGTCGCACTCCATAACCTCGGCATAGCTGCGCGGCGGCGCGGATCGAAAATAAATGCCAAACATGCCGCCGACCGCCTGCGCTGAAAACGCAACACTGTATTCATGTGCAAGCGCAGACAATCCATCGGTTAGCTTCAAGGCGGTGTTCTTTAGTGCCTCAAAAAACCCCGGACGTTGCACAAGTTTGAGTGTTGCAAGTCCGGCAGCCACTGCAACCGGACTGCCCGATAGCGTCCCGGCTTGATATACGGGGCCTAGTGGCGCGACACATTGCATGATGTCGCGCCGGCCACCGAAGGCACCGACCGGCATGCCGCCACCGATGACCTTGCCGAGCGTGACGAGATCGGCAGTGATGCCGAATAGACCTTGTGCACCCTGCGGCCCGACGCGGAATCCGGTCATCACTTCGTCAAAAATCAATACGGCACCGTACCGTGTACAAAGGTCACGCAGTGCCTGTAAAAATTCGCGGCTGGGCAGCACAAGATTCATGTTGCCGGCAACTGCTTCGACAATGACACAAGCAATGGTATCGCCGGCGCGTGCAAATGTCGCTGTCACGGCTTCGATATCGTTATATGGCAGCACCAAGGTCTGCGCGGCGACCTCCGGCGGCACGCCCGCAGAACTCGGATTGCCGAACGTTAAGGCACCGGAACCTGCTTTAACCAATAGCGCGTCAGCATGGCCGTGATAACACCCCTCGAACTTGATCAGCGTAGTGCGGCCGGTAAAGCCGCGCGCGAGCCGAATCGCGCTCATGGTTGCCTCGGTGCCGGAGCTGACGAGGCGTACTTGTTCCATGCCAGGTACCGAACGGCACAATAATTCTGCAAGCTCGGTTTCCGCTGCGGTCGGTGCGCCAAAACTCAAGCCTTGGCTTGCCGCATGCTGTACGGCGCGCACGACTTCTGGATGTGCGTGACCCAGGATTAGCGGCCCCCACGAACCGACGTAGTCGATATAGCGTTTGTCATCAGCGTCCCAGACCAAGGCCCCATTGCCACGTGAGAAAAAACGCGGTACGCCGCCGACCGCACGGAACGCACGCACCGGCGAGTTGACGCCGCCTGGAATTACGCGCTGAGCGGCGGCGAAGAGTTCATCGTTATGCGAGATCATAGTTTTCCAAGGCGAACAAGCTGCAAAATTCGCGTGCGGCAGCCTCGGTGTCGGCCGCTGCGAATAATGCTGAGATTACTGCGACTGCGTCGGCGCCAGCTGTAATCACCGAGCGCGCGCTCTGCAGATCAATGCCACCGATCGCAACCAGCGGTAATGAAAGTTGTCGTCGCGCCCGTCGTAACAAGTCAAGCGAAGGGCGCGCCGCGCCGGGTTTGGTTGGCGACGCGAAAAAACTACCGAAGACAACATAATTTGCACCCCGCGCCGCCGCGTCGTGCGCGCGGTTGAGGTCGTCATAGCAGGAGACCCCGATAATTTTATCGCTCCCGAACGTTGCGCGCGCACTGGCAATAGTTGCATCCTGCGCGCCGAGATGTACACCATCAGCGTTAATCCGGATCGCAAGGTCGATATCGTCGTTGACGATGAATAATGTTTCGCGGACATGGCACAAGGCGTTTAGCGCACTCGCTTGTTCAAACCGCAATGCTTTGTCAGCTGTTTTGTTGCGATATTGGAGGGTCTGCGCACCGCCCAAGATCGCAGCATTTGCCTGTCCAAGCAACAGGGCGGTATCGGCACAATCAGGCGTAATCGCATAAAGTCCTTTAATCATCATTGACTCGTTCATCGTCGCGTGCCCAAAACAAACGGTCTGGAATATTTTGTCCCATGCCGGGACGAAATGCCGCCTTTAGTGTTTGCCAGGTATATTCCTGTGCGTCCCTGACCGCTTCGCCGATGCCGAGTCCGCTTGCGATGGTTGCGGCAATTGCGGAAGCAAGCGTGCAACCCGATCCGTGGTAGCTGCCGGCGAGTCGCTCCCAACCGTCGGTGCGCACCACGCCGTCGTGGTTGTAAAGAGTGTTGATGACCTGCGGCGTACTTTCATGCGTGCCGGTGATCAATACGTACTCGCAACCCGCCTCGATGAGCCGGCGTGCACATTCGGTGGCCGCGATTTCGTCCGGGGTTTCATTTTCTGTCAGCACCATACGGCGTGCTTCGATACTGTTTGGTGTGACGATAGTAGTCTGTGGAATCAGCAATTCGCGCAGCGCGCCGATGATTTCATCGGTGGCCAATTCATCACCGCGTCCCGATGCGAGCACCGGGTCGAGCACCAGCGGGATTTCTGGGTAATCGGACACGATTTCGGCGATGGCCGCAATGTTTTCAACGCTGCCAAGCAGCCCGATCTTGAATACCGCGACCGGCATGTCTTCGAGTACGCAACGCGCTTGGTCAACGACCCATTCGGTGTCGAGTGGCAAAACGTCTTCAACACCCATCGTATCTTGGATGGTCACCGCGGTTACTACCGACAGCGCGTGACAGCCCATGCTCGACAATGTCACGACGTCAGCCTGCAGCCCTGCACCACCGCTCGGATCGGTCGCTGCGAATACCAAAACGATAGGCGGCGGCAGGGCGGGCGTTGGTTGATCCATCGGGAATTTGTTGTTGAAAAGCGGGCAAAATCGCTAAAATCGCATTTTAGCTCAGATTGAACGTTTTCCCCATGACCAGCGACGTTATTAATTCATACAAAATCTATATGTGTCTCATCTGTGGTTTTATCTACGACGAATCTGCCGGCTTGCCTGAGGAAGGCCTCGCACCCGGCACGCGTTGGGAAGACATACCGATTAACTGGACATGTCCCGAGTGCGGCGCACGTAAGGAGGATTTTGAAATGATACAAATTTAAGCTGTGGCCCATGAGGATCTTGCACACCATGTTGCGGGTCGGGAATCTTGAGCGCTCGCTCGCATTCTATACGCAGGTGCTCGGGATGAAAGTATTGCGGCAGCAGGACTATCTCGAAGGACGGTTTACGTTGGCGTTTGTCGGTTATGGCGCTGAGACCAAAGAAGCGGTGCTCGAACTTACCCATAATTGGGACACGAATGCATATCAAATCGGCACCGGTTATGGGCATATCGCGATTGAAGTCGACGATGCTTATCGAGCATGCGAAGAAGTCAAGAAGCGCGGCGGCAAAGTTACGCGCGAGGCCGGGCCGATGAAGCACGGCAAGACCGTGATTGCGTTTGTCGAAGATCCCGACGGTTACAAGATCGAATTTATTCAAAAAAAGACTGCTTGATCAGGTGGTGCGTGCGTTGACGTGATTGGCAATCGCGACGAATTGCGCGATGCTTAATTCTTGACCGCGCGCTTGCGGATCAATGTCGAGTGTTATGAAGTCCGGTGCGGTAAGGTAGCCCTTGAGAGAGTTGCGCAGCGTTTTGCGTCGCTGCGTGAATGCAGCGGCCACGATACGCGCAAACGATATCTCGTCGTGCGCCGGCCATGGCAATGGATCCCGCGGTGTCAACCGAATTACTGCGGATTCGACTTGGGGTTGTGGAGTGAATGCTTCTGGCCCGACGCTGAACAGCTTTTCCACTGTAAACCGGTATTGCAACATCACCGACAGCCGGCTGTAGTTGCTGTCTGCCGGCGTGGCGGCCATGCGATTAACCACTTCCTGTTGCAGCATTACGTGGATATCGCGGATGCGCGCAGCGAAATTTTCCAGATGAAACAACATTGGCGTTGAAATATTGTAGGGTAAGTTACCGATGACCCTGATTTCTTTTTTGAATTGTGCAAAATCGAATCCCAGCGCGTCGCAGGTATGCACGGTCAGCTGTGGCTGCTTTCGTTGCAAATCGGCTGCGAGATCGCGGTCGATTTCTATTACGTGCAACTCATCAACCAGCGCGAGCAGCGGCTTGGTAAGCGCACCTAGTCCGGGGCCGATTTCGACGACCAGATCACCGCGCTTGGGGCGCAGCGCAGCGATGGTCGCAGCGACTACCGACTCATCGACCAGAAAATTCTGGCCGAATCGTTTGCGCGGCTGATGTTTCACTGTGAGGCGCCAGGGATTGTCGCGCGAGCGCGGTGGCCAAGTCGATCGCGGCGTAGATGCTGCCAGGATCCGCTTTGCCGGCACCGGCGAGTTCGAGCGCGGTGCCGTGGTCGACTGAGGTGCGTATGATCGGCAGGCCGAGTGTGATGTTGATACCATGACCGAAGCTTGCATGCTTGAATACCGGTAGCCCTTGGTCATGATACATCGCGAGTACGCAATCGAATTCGGCCAGCCGCTCGCGCTGAAATAATGTGTCCGCTGGCAGCGGCCCGCTGATTCGCCAGCCCTCAGCGCGCAATTGTTTAATCAATGGCGCGATAATTTCAATTTCTTCACGGCCGAGATGACCGCCTTCGCCAGCATGCGGATTAAGCCCGGCGACCGCAATGCGCGGGGCCGTGATGCCGAAGTGCATAGTTAAATCAGCATGTAGTACGCGCAGCGTTTTTTCCAGATTTTCGCGTGTGATATGGCGCGCGATGTCCTTGACTGCAAGATGTGTGGTCGCGAGCGCGACACGCAGGTTGCCGGCGGCGAGCATCATCACGACATGCGAAGCCCGGGTACGTGCGGCCAGAAATTCGGTATGCCCCGTAAACGCGATGCCCGCCTCGTTGATTATGCCCTTGTGCACCGGCATAGTTACCATTGCGTCGAAGTGTCCATTCAGGCAACCTTCGACCGCGGTCTCAAGCATGTGCAGCACGTAAGACGCATTCGCCGGGTCGAGTTTGCCTGGAGTAACTGGCGTTGCGACAGGCACTGGCAGTACCGAAAGGATGCCCGGTATAGAAGGCACTTCATGCGCAGACTTGATTGGAACCCCACGCCAGGGAAGACCAAGCAGCTGCGCGCGCTGCACGAGTAAATCCGGATCGCCGATGATGATCACGCGCGCTGTTAGTGTGCGTTGGGCCAGCAGCACACACAGATCGGGTCCGATACCAGCGGGCTCGCCCGCGGTAATGGCAATTAGAGGCGGTTGTGGCGGGGAGAGTAAAATATTGGCAGCCATGCGGTGGCCGCCAGAAAGCAATTGGCTTCCACAGATCTTAAGAATTAGAGTAACTATTTTTTGTCTAGATAATATTCGACGTACGCCTTGTCGCGTAGTTCATGCGACCAGTTTTGATATGCTTCATCGGATTTCTGCGCGCGCAGCGCCATACGTGCGCGCAGACGTTGTTGGTCTTTTGTCATATCGGCGTCGCGACGCTCCAGCACTTGAATCAAGTGCCAGCCGAATTGAGTGCGAATCGGCACGCTGATTGCGCCGGGTTTCAAGGCAGCCATCGCTTTTTCGAACTCAGGCACTGCGTCGCCGGGTGACATCCATCCGAGATCGCCGCCACGTGTGGCGCTCCCGGCGTCTTCCGATTGAAGCCGTGCAAGATTCGCGAAATCTGCGCCGTGGTCCAGACGGTCCTTGATCTTAAGTAAACGGTCTCTTGCTTCATCTTCCGACACAATTTCGTTGGTTTTGACCAAAATGTGGCGGGCGTGAGTTTGCTGCACTATCAGCGGCGCGTTTTGCCCACGCCGGTCGTTGACGCGAAGGATATGAAAGCCATTTGGACTGCGCAGGATATCGGTCACATCACCAGGGTGCAGTGATGCAATTGCTTCGGCAAACATTGTTGGCAGTTGATCGGTTTCGCGCCAGCCGAGCGCGCCACCCTGAGTTGCATCAGGCGCATCGGAAAAACTCGCTGCCACCAGACGGAAATCAACCCCAGTCTTGATCTGTTTGATTGCATCCTCAGCGCGCGCCCGAGCCTGCTGAACCCGTTCTGGTGGCGCCTGTTCCGAAACCCGAATCAAGATATGTGAGAGGTCAAATTCCTCAGCGTTACCGCCTTTCCCTTGTTGAACTTTCAGGAAATTATCGATCTCGTTGTCGCTGACCACGATCTTGTTGTCAACATCACGCTCACGCAATCGCGCGAGCGTGATTTCATTACGTACTTGCTCACGGAACCGCGCAATATCAACGCCATCTTTTTTCAGTGACTCTTGCAGTTGAGCGGTCGAAATATTGTTTCTCTCTGCTATGCGCTCGATGGCTTTTTCTACCGCGATGTCGTCCACGTTCAGACCGGTGTCTTTTGCCTCCTGCAACTGGGCTCGGGAATTAATCAGTCGCTCGAGGACCTGTTTTTCCAGCACATCGTTCGGTGGTAGTGGAACGTTCTGTTGCTGGAGTTGTACCGTCACGTTTTTGATCGCGTCATCAAGTTCGCGACGCGTAATCGCTTCGTCGTTTACAACCGCCACGACCCGATCGATTACTGTCGCCGGTGGCGCAGCGATGGCAGTCGCTGCTGGAGGTTGTACAGGCTGTGTGACTGTCACGGGTTGTTGCACAGGCTGTGCGACCGCAGCAGGCGTGACCACGATTAACCCGCATCCGACGGCAATCAATAGGTGTCTCAAAAATAATTTCATTGTTTAACTAATGCACTGAATCAATGCAACTCAAGTGTGTTATCCGACGGCGATGCCGATTGCTGAGAGTATCCGCCAATGTTACGTCGCAAAGTTTGCGTCGGATTGGAGCCGAACTGAGAAACCCCGGTCAGCTCTAGTTGAATCATAATAGCGTCTGTCCGGCTCGTTGAGGTGGTAACGAGGCTGTGAGCTACAAATTGGAGTGCCCAGCAACATCCATTTTTGTACTCAAATCCCGCCAATCCTTCTAATAAAGAGTGATCTTCTAATGAATAATTCCAGCGACCGAGTAAATCCCAGTGCAATGAAATCGGCCACTGGGCCGAGATGTTAATCTGCTTTTCTACGCCAGTTTGACCGCCGATATTTGTTAGGCCTAACTGGGCGCTTTCTGTGGCAGAAACATAGCGATAGCCGACGTTTAAAACTGCGCCCGGATTCGGCTCATAACGGGTATCTAGCGAAAGCCGTTGGGTTTGGGCCACATTGGTCGTATATTGCCAGCCGAAATCGGTGGTCCAATGTTGAGCAATGGTGCCACTGACCAGCGCCAGCAAATCCGATGCGTCACTGGCGCGTGGCGTGGCACTGGGCAGCGTTACTTCTTGGGTGCTGAAATAATATCGCTGAGCGAGTCCAATCCGCAATCGCTCTTCGCCGTCTTGCTCGAGGAAGCGTGAAGTGATGCCGGTGGTAACCTGATTGGCGTCATTGATGCGGTCGTTACCGCTGAACTGGTTTTCGGTAAACAGCGTCGCAAAACTTAGGTCCTGTACCCCGCTGTCAAAGTTTGGCAATCCGTTCTGGTTACGGTCCGGGATATAAACGTAAAAAACCTTGGGCTCTAGGGTTTGCGTCATATCTCGGCCGGCAATTGACATACTTCGATCGAATATCAAGCCGCTTTCTGTCGAAAAAATCGGTACGGTACGGTTCTGGTCTGTGGCTAATTGAGTCGTCGATGCATCAAGGTCGTAGTGGGTGTAATTCACGCCAATCTTTGGCGTAATGTAAGCGAAAGATGTTTGCAGCGGCAAGCTTAGGCTGGGATAAGCAACATAACGAATACCGTTGACCAGCGTCGGATGCGTGAAATCCGTGACATTGCTGTCAAGATTGAAATCCAGCAGATTAAATTCCTCTTTCGTTGCCGTGAACCCGAGTTGCGGCGAGCGGCTGTAGGGGACGCCTACAGGCTGCAGTGGGTCGGGTTGTAGCGTTTGCCAATGCTGGAAGATCGCAGAGAATCCCCAGATGCCATCGTTTTCCCAAGTTCCGCCGCGGCTGACCGAAGCTTGGCGCGGCAGCACTGTCTGTGAGGTGAGATTAATCTGGTTCGATAGATCGGTGAAGTAGGTGTTATCAGAGACTTTTTCGATATCAAGCGCACCGCTCCAGCCGTTCCATGTCTGGTTATGTTTGAGAAAGATGCTATAGCGGTTCTGGCCATCGTCAACTCGATCATCGGGCAGAATCGAATATTGAAATTCACCATGGTAGGTTGGTTCGAGGTAGCGGAAATCGGTGTTGAGTTGCGTGCCGCGTTTCGACATCTCGGTCGGCGTTATCGTCGCGTCGTAATTTGGGGCAAGATTCCAGTAATAAGGTAATGAAAATTCAGCACCGGAGTTTCCGCTGCTGCCCATTGTCGGCGCCAAGAATCCTGACTTGCGCTCTTTATCAAGAGAAAAGCTCAGGTATGGCGTATAAAAAATAGGCACGCCCAGAAATACGATACTTGCATTGTGTGCGGTCCCGATTTGACGCTGCTTGTCGATTTCGAAATCTTTGGCGCTGATTACCCAAGCGGGGTCGTCCACTGTGCAAGTCGTATAATTGCCATTGATCAGCCGGTACTTGCCCTCACCCTCTAGCAGCAGCTGGTCGGCCACCCCGTGGCCACGGGTTGCTTTCACCACCACTTCGTAATTGGGCTTATCCAACTCCCCGCGTTCAGTTCCGAGGTTGAAACGTAATTTACTGCCATTGAGTGTGTCATTGTCCTGCTCGATCCGCACATGGCCGCGGGCATTGATTTCGTTCTCGGGCTTGTCAAAACGCAACCAGTCGGCGTAGAAGGATTGACCGCGCCGCCAGACCCGCACTGCGCCTTCCGCTTCGGATTCCTGCTCTTGATGGCCTTGCAGCTGGTCCGCTTCAAAAAATAGCGGCAGGTCTTCGCGTTCGCTCGGCACGAACGGGATCAGCGCGGGCTGCAGCTTGAGACGTATAGCATTGTCGTTGGGGACAGGCGACAAGTCGTCCGCGGTAGCGCAGATACACCACAGCAACAGCATAAACGGCTCGACACGAAATGTTTTCATTATCATTATGGGCCGGAGGGAATGATAAAATCGCACAATTTCTCGAATAAGGCAATGCGCGAAGTGCCTCGGCAGCAGCGGCTTCGGCAGTGGGTTGAAGCGCAATTGAATGCCACGGTGTCGGCATTTGAACTGGCGTCGCAGGACGCGAGTTTCAGGCGCTATTTCCGGGTACGTGCCGATGACCAATCATTCGTCGTGATGGATGCGCCCCCCGAGCGCGAAGACTGCCGCCCATTCGTGCGGGTCGCCACGCTGATGACGGATGCCGGCGTGCATGTGCCGCGCGTAATTGCCCACGATTATGAGCATGGCTTCCTGCTGCTTTCCGACCTCGGCACCACGAGCTACCTGCAGACGTTAAACCAAGACAACGCTGACGACCTGTTCCGCGACGCGATCAACGCACTGGTGCGTTGGCAGCTTGCCAGCAAACCCAGTACGCTGCCGCCATACGACGAGGCATTACTCCGGCGTGAGCTTGAATTGTTCCCCGAATGGTATGTACAGCACCATCGCGGCATGAGATTGAGCGCCGCCCAGCAGCAGACACTCGATGATCTGTTTGCGCGGATCCTCGCCAGCAATCTCGCGCAGCCGTGCGTTTATGTGCATCGTGACTACATGCCGCGCAATCTGATGATCTGCGATCCGAACCCCGGGGTGCTGGATTTCCAGGATGCGGTATTCGGGCCGATCACTTATGACGTTGCATCGCTGTTCCGGGATGCATTTATCAGTTGGGACGAAGAGCGTGTGATTGATTGGACGGCGCGCTATTGGGAACAAGCTCGGCACGCCGGTTTGCCGGTCGAGCGCGATTTCGGCGCGTTCTATCGGGATTGCGAATGGATGGGCGCGCAGCGCCATTTGAAAGTGCTGGGGATTTTTGCGCGGCTGCATTACCGCGATGGCAAAGCAGGCTATCTGGAGGACACGCCGCGTTTTATCGGCTATTTGCGCGCCACGGCTGCGCGCTACCGCGAATTGAACCCGCTGCTTGCCTTGCTCGACACCATCGAAGGTGACGCCGAGCTGCGTGTGGACCGTAAGCTTTGAAAGCCATCTTGCTTGCGGCCGGACGGGGCGAACGCATGCGCCCGTTGACCGATACCACGCCCAAGGCGTTGCTCGTGGCTGGCGGCAAGCCGCTGATCGTCTGGCACCTTGAAAAGTTGGCTGCCGCGGGATTTGAAGAGGTCGTGATTAACCACGCGCATTTGGGGGAGTTGATTGAACATAGGCTCGGTGACGGCGGCCGCTTTGGCATTCGGATAATTTACTCGCGTGAAAGCGTAGCGCTTGAAACCGCGGGCGGCATTGCCAATGCACTGCCACTGCTTGGTTCTGCGCCATTCGCGGCGGTCAATTCCGATGTCTTCAGTGATTACGATTATGTGCAGCTCGCGCGTGCGGTCCGACAACTCGCGGCGGCGAAATTTCTCGCGCATCTGGTCATGGTGGACAATCCGGAACATCATCCGGCGGGCGACTTTGCGTTGCACGATGAGCGCGTCGTTCTCGTCGGCAGCAAACTTACATTTAGCGGACTTGCCGCCTACCACGCTGAGCTATTTGCCGACATCGCGCGCAGTACCAAGGCCAAACTTGCGCCGCTATTGGTCAGGCAGGCCGGACGGGGAATGATCGGCGGCGAGCATTTTCGCGGCCGCTGGTGTGATATCGGCACGCCGGAGCGGTTGGCCATGCTCAATCTCGAGCTCACGGGGCAATGACGGGCGGGGTTTATAATCTCCGGCATGTCCGGACCCCAACCGACTCTTAACGTGCCTGCGGTGTACGCGGCGCGGCGCCAGCGCCTCGCCCAGCTGATGCAGCGGGGTATCGCCGTGGTGCCGACGGCACGCGAGCAGCCGCGCAGCCGCGATTCGCATCATGCGTACCGCTACGACAGCTATTTTTACTATTTGACCGGATTTTCCGAGCCGGAGGCGGTGCTGGTCATCGTCGCCGGCAAGCCGGCGAAAAGCATCCTGTTCTGCCGTGAGCATGATGCGGAACGCGAAATCTGGGATGGTTTCCGCTACGGCCCGGAACAGGCGCGCATCCAGTTCGGCTTTGACGAAAGCCACCCCATCAGCGCGCTTGATGCAATGATGTCGCAATTGTTTGCCGACCAGCCCCAGCTTTATTGTCATCTTGGTGGCGATGAGGCGTGGAACCGCCGCGTACTCGGCTGGATCGATGCGGTGCGCGCGCAGGCGCGTAGCGGCGTCACGGCGCCCGCCGCAATCCACGATGCGCGCGCGCTGCTCGATGAGATGCGGTTGGTCAAGGATCCACATGAGATTGCAACGATGCGCCGTGCGGCGCAGATAGCGGCCGACGCACATCAACGCGCGATGCACGCCGCCAAACCCGGCCGCGCTGAATACGAAATCGAAGCTGAGTTGCTGTACGAATTCCGCCGCCGCGGCGCGCAGTCGCCTGCCTATACGCCGATTGTCGCCGGTGGCGCCAACGCCTGTGTGCTGCATTACGTGCGCAATGACGCGGTGCTCAAGGCTGGTGAACTGTTGCTGATTGACGCCGGTTGTGAGCTCGACGGCTACGCATCCGACCTGACACGCACGTTTCCGGTCAGTGGCAAATTCACGCCGCTGCAGCGCGACCTTTATCAAGTGGTGCTTGCCGCGCAGGCGGCGGCGATTGCCGCGGTCGAGCCGGGCGCGGCATGGATTACGCCGCACGATGCTGCGGTGCGCGTATTGGCGCAGGGGTTGCTGGATTTCGGTTTGTGCGCGGGCAGTCTGGAGCAAGTCATCGAGTCCGGTGACTATAAACGGTTCTATATGCACCGCATCGGACACTGGCTTGGACTCGACGTAC
>Ga0074044_10004067_pt1 | contig 12248 bp, 12 predicted proteins | sample BogForMeECP23OM1_FD_94443 | JGI IMG/M metagenome (GOLD analysis project Ga0074044, IMG submission 94443) | Bog forest soil microbial communities from Calvert Island, British Columbia, Canada - Bog Forest MetaG ECP23OM1 | ecosystem: Environmental > Terrestrial > Soil > Wetlands ...
CTCCCCGCGCACGACCGCCGAGGAATACGTTAAAGGCCAGTACGGCTATCAACACTGCGGTCAAGGCGGCCTGAGCTGGTCAATCCCTTACTGCGCCGGCGTGCTCGCCCTGGGCTGGGAAGCGCGACCCGAGCTGAGCGGACAGCAGGTGCGCGAGCTGCTCTTCCAGTCCGCCCACAGGACCGCCGATGGCTGGCTCATCATCAACCCGCCCGAGTTCATCCGTATGGTCAAAGCCTATCGTCTTTGATGCTTCAAGCGAAAGCACGCTGCTGCGGCTTTTGTTGTTGCTGTGCACGCATGTGGGAAGCCTGGCTTCCCACCTTAGGGGTGACAACTATGATCAGAACGAGCCGGCAAACCCTTGCGCACGATCGCTCAGATGGATGGCGGGGATGGCTTGTTACCCCCAGTAACAGGTTTTGTGGACCTATACAGGGTGAAATGAATATGATCAGCGTCATGGCGAGAACACAGACGACAATCGTTGCGCTTCTGCTCGGAAGCCTATGTGTCAATGTCTCCGGCGCGCCGGCTCGGTCGGCGGGCGGCTGGAAGCAGAAGGAATTCATCATCACCTTCTGGTGCGCGCCGCCTGCCACCGACGAAGCGTTGGCCCGGACAGCGGCGGAGGGCTACAACCTGACCTGGGTGCCGGCGGAGGGCTTGGACGTGGCCGCGCGGCACCACTTGCGGGCCATGTTGACGAGCGACCTGCTCAAACCGGAGGTGCTGGATGACCCCGGCAAACGGGCTCAGTTGGATGCCCTGATCGAGCGGGTGAACAAACACCCGGCGCTCGAGGCCTACTTCCTCACCGACGAGCCGGGCGCGGGAGCTTTCCCTGCCCTCGGCAAACTGGTGGCCTATCTGCGCCAGCGCGACCCCATCCATCTCGCCTATATCAACCTCTATCCCAACTACGCCAACGAACAGCAGCTTGGGGTCAGCGCCGAGGCTGCCGAGCGGGCCAAGGTCAGTTACCCCACGAACTTCGCCGGTGTCGGCACCGACGACAAGACGGTGCTCCGGTACCGGGAGCACGTGAAGAAGTTCGTCGAGACTGTCAAGCCCGACCTCATCAGCTACGACCACTACCATTTCCTGAAGCGGAAGAGCGACGGCAGCCCCAACGACGGCACACAGTACTTCCTGAATATTGCCCTGATCCGGATGGCTGCGCAGGAGGCCCACGTGCCGTTCCTCAACATCATTCAGGCGGGCGACGAAGAGAAAGCGTGGCGCGTGCCCAACGCCGAGGAGATGCGATGGCTCGTCTATACCACCCTGGCTTACGGCGGACGGGGCATCAGCTACTTCACCTATTGGGGCGCTCCCGGCGGGCTCTATGTGGATGGCAAACCTTCACCGCTCGTCAAACCCGTCGCCGCCCTGAACGCCGAGATAGCGAAGCTCGGTCCAGCACTCCTGGAACTGGAGTCGCTGGCCGTTTATCACACCGCGCCGCTGCCTTACGGGACCGAGGCGATTCCCGCCAGTGCCCCAGTGCAGTTGGTCGGCGAGGGCCAGTTCGTCCTCGGCCTGTTCGGCAACTCCGGCCGTCCCTCAGCGTTCATGATCGTCAACCGTGATTACGAACACAGCGTGGATGCCCGGTTGAGAATCGCGCTGCCCGGTCGTCAACTGCAGGAGCTGGATTGTAACACCGGCAAATGGTCGAGGGGTGAGGCATTGAGCCGGGACCGGACGGTGGAGATCAAACTCGGCCCCGGGGACGGGCGGCTTTGCCGTGTCACGGGATTCCCCCAGGACGAAAAGAATCAGCGCGGCGCTTACAAGCTCATGAAAGGAGTCGGATTATGAATTGCCAGGATCGGGTGGAAGACAGCCAACATCCAACCTCCGACACCAAACGCCCAATGGTCTCCGGTTCGGGGAATACTGGATGTCGGGCGTTCCTTGGGGTCATGGAACGTTTCCCGAGGGCAGCGGCCCTGGTGATCCTGGCGGCAGCCTGCTGGCCGGTGGGCGGGTTTGGCGCTGAGACTCTGTCGCCGGAAAGCCTTCGACTGGTGCCGTTTCCCAAGGAGGTTCACCTGACGGACGGCGGGCTCAAGCTCGACGCCCACCTGACCATTCGTGTCGCCGACACGGTGCCAGCCCGCCAGGCAGCTACTGACCTCGAATGCGAACTGGCCCGACTCCTCAAGGGCCAGTTGGGCGTGGCCGCGTCGGCTCCAGCCGTTGCCCAGCCGCTGCTCCTTTCGCTCGGGAAAAAGAGCATTTCGATCAAGCAGGCGCAACGAGCCCTTGGCCCGCTCCCCGAACAGGAGGAAGGCTATGCGTTGGCGGTGACGGACGCTTTCGCGGCGGTGGGAGCGCGGCACTCGGCCGGTCTGGCTCACGGAATTCAGACGCTGCGCCAACTCGTGCGCGCCAACGTGCGCGATGGCCGGCTCCCAGCCGTGTCCATTCGGGACTGGCCCAGCCTGCGCTACCGCGGTTTCTCCGACGACATCACCCGCGGCCCCAGCCCAACCCCGGCGACGCTGCAGCGGGAAGTGGACTTGAGCGCCTTGCTCCGCATGAACCTCTTCACCTATTACCTCGAGCACCAGTACGCCTTCAGCAAACACCCGCTCATCGGCCCCAAGGATGGCAGCCTGAAACCCGAGGAGCTCAAAGCGCTCGTGGACTATGCCGCCGACCGCGGCATCGAAGTGATCGGGAACCAGCAATCCTTCGGCCACTTCGGGGCCATCCTTCAGCACGAGGAGTACAAAGCCCTGCGCGAAACGCCGGACATCCTCAACCCGACGAGCGAGCGTACTTACCGGCTGCTCGACGATCTGTATTCGGAGCAGGCGCCCTTGCTGAAGTCGAAGTTCTTCAACGTCTGCTGCGACGAAACGGATGGACTGGGCACCGGCCCGTCCAAGCAACTGGCTCAGAAGATTGGCGTCGGCGGCGTCTATACCCGGCACATCCAGCGCCTGCACGACCTGGTGGAGGGCAAATACGGCAAACGGATGATGATGTGGGGCGACATCATCCTGAATCACCCCAGTAACCTGGCGGACATACCCAAGGATACTATCATGCTCTCCTGGGGCTACGACGCGCGCGACTCCTTTGAGGCTCAGATCACACCCTTCGCCAAGTCCGGATTCGAGTTCTTCGTCTGCCCTGGCGTGAGCTGCTGGAACCGGGTGCTCCCCGATTTCCAGGTCTCGGTTACGAATATCGCCAATTTCGTCCGCGACGGCGTCAAGCAGGACGCCTTGGGAATGATCAATACGACCTGGGACGACAGCGGCAGCAATCTCGCCGGCTGGAATTGGTATGGCGTCGCCTGGGGCGCGGAATGTGCCTGGAACGCCTCTGCCACGCCGATCACGGCCTTCAACAACCGCGTTGGCGCCGTCCTGTTCGGCGAGCCAGGTGCCGAATTCGGCGGAGCTGTGGACCTCCTTGGCAGAGCGCATCGTCTGCCGGCTTTCAAGGAAATGGCCGATAGCGCGTTCTTCGAGCCCGATTTCACCGTGTGGTTGGCCGACCCCAAGGCCGTAGGTGAGGCGAACACCCTGCGGCAGATCGTCCAAACGGCGTCGGCGAAGCTGGACACTGCCAGCAACTCCGCGACCGTTGACGGCGATATCCTGGCGGAGTTCAAGTTCGGCGCCCAGCGAATGGATCTGATGGCCTCGCGGGTCATCGAAGGGCAAATGGCTGCCGAAGCCTACCGGAAAGCTGTGGCAGCCAAACAACCTGCCGAGGCCGCAGAGCTCCTGCAAAGCGGCTGCGCCGCACAAATCAGCAAGCTCCGTAGTGAATATGCCGCCCTCAAGAACCGTTACCAGGAACTCTGGAACGCCGAAAACCGCCCCTATGCACTGAGCGGAGTAATCGGGCGGTTCGACATCTGTATTGCCTACTGTGACGAACTGCTGCGGCGCTTGGCTTCAGCCGCGGCGGACCTCAAGGGCGAGCGGCCCCTCCCGTCCCCGGTTATTATCGGATTCCCGCCAACGCCTTCAGGCAAATAATTCTCAGGTCTCGGGCTCTTCCTCGGCCCGCGGGGCGACTTGGTCCAACAACGGCTCGACCTTTTCCCAAAGTTCGGGCGGGACCTTGGCGCGCTGCTCGGGCGTGTCAATCTCACCATCGAAGAGCAGCTTGCCGTCCTTGTTGTGGGCAGTGAGGTGGGGCTTGGGATTGCAAACCAGCACGATCGTACCCGACTCGTCTGCCTTAACCATGCTCCTGACCTGGTGATCAGTGCTGCGGACGGTGACCGAGGCATTGTTGTTCACGTCAATCCCCGACCGGAAGACGTCTCGCAGCGTCTTGAATGCGGGCGCCCAGGCCGTGTTGGTCGAAGCGCGCATTGCGTCCTGCCAGGCCTTGCGGGCTTGCTCCATGCTGCGGCGGACCTCCTCCTGCACTTTGGCCGTGTCAATCTTCACGTCGCCCAAGGCACGGTGGAGCGCCTTCCAGGGCTCGCCGGCCGAGTTGGGTGCGAAGGGGAGCGTGAATTCCCCCGACCCCCCGTCCCAAGGGTGCGCCTCTTGGAGGCGGCTGAATCCGGTAGGCGCCTTGCCCAGCTTGACGGAAATAGTCTGCTTCTTTCCGGTCCGGTAGAAGACAAGCTCGACCTTGTCGCCTTGCTTGCGCACCTGGATCAGCTTGCGCAACTGGGCCGGCACCACGAGCAGTTGGCCGTCCAGCTCGGCCAACACATCGTTCTTCTCCAGACCGGCCTTTGCGGCCGGGCTGTCTGGCGCAACGTAGGTCACCACCAACCCTGACCCGGGCGGCAGACCGAGCTGCGACGCCAGCGCTTCGGAGCCCTCCACGATGGAGACTCCCAGCCAAGCCTCGTCCTTGGCCGCCGACTGTTCTTCCTCGGCGGTTGGTTCGATCGAGCTTATGGATATGCCGTTTGGGCCGGAGCCCCCGCTAATCATACCCCCGCCGCCAACACCACCACCCCCGCCACCGCCCCCTTCACCTCCGCTCCCGACAATCGTTGCCGCAACCGAACTCGACTGCACAGGTTGGTCCTCGGCGCCGATGGCGGCCAGGCCGCTTGCGGCTAGTACAACACCCAGGGCGTATCTCGCTAGCGCCGCCAAGGTCGGCGCGCGGACATTCCTGTCCGCACCAACATTCGTTGGCAGAGTGGCTTGGAAACTGGCCGGAGCGCCTTGCTCTTCGGGGCTTGCCGCGGACAGGAATGTCCGCGCGCCGGGCCAGGTTGAGCTATGCTTCAGTGTTTGCGTGCAGGTCTTCATAATCAAGTCTCGTTGGCTTGTTGAGTGATAGGTTCAATACGTTTCAAAACTCACTGGCACGACCTCGAGCCGCGGCGTGCGCTGCTCGACCACAATGCCGCTGGCGGAATCGTGCAATACCACCGCGTCCGCCCATTCGCGGCAACGGAACCGAACGGGCTGCCCGCTCGGCAACCGCGCGACGGCGTCGAACGCCGCCACCAGCTTCTGATCGAACTCGACGTTGTCCGCCTTAAGCGCAGGTTGGGCTGCGGCGCTGCCTTGGTTGCCGTTCTGCCGCTGGTCATGCCTGGAGGGCCACCAAACCAGCACAGCCACTGCGGCGGCAACAGCGGCGGTGGGGGCCAGCCAGCGAAGCAGCAGACGCCAAGTCAGTTGATAGTTGATAGTTGCGAGTTGAGAGACGGGAAGGGGGGCAGAGCGTGTGGGCGCGGCAGCGTCCTCGACTACGCCAGCCCTCTGGCGCTTTCCATCCGCACGGCCCAATCCGAAAGCGCCAGAGGACTGGCGCAGTCCAAAACCCGTCGGCACGCTCGAAGGCTGGGGGCGGGCGTGGGGGCGGGCGGCAGCCAGCTTAGCCATGAGTTCGGCGGGTGGCCGGGCGGGGGCCAGCTTGCGCAACTCGGCTTCGAACTGTTCGTGATCGCCATCGTTCACGCGAGCACCTCTTTGGTAATCCGGCGCAGTTCCTGCAGCCCGTAGCGGTAGCGCGAGGCGGCGGTATTCGCCGGGATGCCAAGCGTGTCGCCGATGGCGGGGAACGTCAGCCCGCCCCACACCTTGAGGGTGATGACTTCGCGATACATGTCGGGCAATCGGCTCATTGCGCTTTGAATCAACTGGCTTAGCTCATGTTCTTCCACACTCGTATCGAACCAGCACTCGGATGCCGGCGCCATCGCCGCCAACTCCCGGCCGGCCCGGCGGTCCTCCCGCCGCGCCAGGTCTATGGCCCGGCGGCGGACGGTAGCGAACACCAGTGCCGGTGGAGGTGGGCGGTCGTCGTTCTGCCGCTGGGATGCCTCCATTACCGCTTCCTGCACGAGGTCCTGCGCGTCGGCCTCCGAGCGGGCCTGCTGTCGGGCAAAAAGCAGGAACTTCGGCGCGTGTTCCTCCAACCAGCGCCGCCAGTCGGCTTGTTGTGGCGATTCGTCCATTCCACCGCATCTCCGGCATTCAACCTGATAAGCGTCGCCCAGGCGTGCTTCTGTCTATGCTTATTACCGATTCACCCCCCTGTGTCCAGGGCGCGGTGAATCGTGGTAACAAGCAAGGCCACACAAAGCTGCTGAAGACCAGGTTTCTTCATTCTGCATGCTCCCTGGCGTCCATTCTGCATTCCAGATTGTTCGCCGGCGGAGAAGGTTCCTCAGGCAGGAGATAAACCGCAGAATACACGGAATACACGGAAGGCCAACCGGGAGGAAGTCTGTTTTCCGCGTATTTCGCGTATTCCGCGGTTGGTCCCTCCTGCCTTTGGTTGCGGCTTTAGCGCGCTGCGCCTCTGCGTGGGTTGAACTGCGCTCTTTCTGAGGTTCAGGTTTCAGCTTTCAGGTCTCGTCCCTCATCCCTTCACTATAAGCATCCGGAATACAACTCCCCTCCCGCGCTTCCCTCGGGGTGGTCTGGGGGCACCCTGGACAAACCCTGGACATGCCCTGGTACCATAGCACCCGCTCAAACCCCCGTTTTCGATTAGCCACACTTATCCAGCCTCCTCCACCCGCCGCTCTGTCGGGTGCGGAATCTGCCGCATGGCAACGTGTATGGCTGATAGCGCCCGCTCCGGGGGACAGTTGGCGATTGTGGAACAGGGGTCTCGGGGCAGCAAGCGGAAGGAACGCTCTCGAATCGGCTTTACCGCGGAGGCGGCGTCGGGTAAAAATGCTGCCGATGAAGGGAAAGGTTTCATCAGCGGTGAGGAGCCGCTCGCATATCATCCCAAAATGGGGAGATATGCAGACCTGCATAATCACTCGTTCGGCACTCGCGCGTCATGCACCCATTACATGCCATTCTTGATTGGTGGGAGTCTCTCGATGAGTTCCCACGCTTCGTCGTTGCTTCTGAGGTTTGTATGCGCCTCACCCAGCACGCGGACATCATGGAGCGCCATGAGGCCATCTTCCGTGATTTTCTCACAGAGCGGATTGATGCGACGCGACACATTGGCCGCGCCATTTCAGTCAGAGCAGTCATTGATTTTGGTTTGAAGCGGACGGACGCTGACGATTACGTGAGCCGACATTTGGATACCGTCGAGAGCGTGGAGAGCCGCGACTTGAAGCGGCTCGCGAACGCCGCGATTGGGCGGCATTTGCAGGGGAAGCCAGCATGGGATAGAGCGTGTCGCAGCTGGCGCTCACTGAAGCGGGCAGCACTCTCAGATGCTTCGCTGGTATCTTGGGAGGGTGCTTGCGTAGTCCAGTCGCCATCTCGACGACGAAAGTAGGATACCAATGACGCTGACACTAGTCCTTCCATATTTGTCTCGGATCATCGAGGTCGCGAGCTGGCCCGTCACGGCCTTCTTTGCCTATCGGCTCGGTTTGCGCTCTCAAACGGTAGCCGCCAAAAGAGAAGCGAAGTTCGCGGCGCTTTCCGCCAATGACCAAGTGCGTTTGGACATTCTCGCCTGCCGATATTTGCCGCATATTGTTGCCCAGGCGCAGAGCCGCATCAAGACACCGGTATTCAATTTCTCGGCGCGGGTCCCCAAACGCCGAGGACGTATTGAGGCTGCCTGGCAGGCTTATCAGTGCATTGGCGATTATGACTTTTGTCCAGACAATCCGGCATTTCGAGATGCGCAACCTGCCGCTGAAATGGCGAGGCCGCTGCTTCTTGAGCCATTGGCGAAGTTGCGAGAGGAGGTTGACGATGCCTAACCCTCGGCCTGCACTCGGTGCCGCGTTCGCGTTCAGTTTACATTTTGGACATCCCCGGCGCGGCGCCAGTGAGGCAGGTCGTTCTACGCGCACTGTGAGAACCAAATCGCTCTCAATCGTACTCTTTGCGATGATTGCTCTATTCGGCATAACTGGTTGCGACCGCAAGGCATCGGAGGAGCGCGCCAAGTTCCGAGTCCACCTTGACGAGTTTATTCGCGAGGGCTCCGTCCTCAATTCCTACACCGAGCAGGGCGTCAACTACCAAGCGTTCGGCGACCAACTTGCGAAGACGCGTGCGGCATTCGATCTCACTTATCCCGACGGTCCAAGCCAAGACCTCGTCCAATATCAACACTTCGCAAATGCAATCCGAGGATGGAGCGCTACGTACAAGGTCTGGCACCGCAAGATTTCCGGCTCCACGCACCTTTACTACACCGGCAAAGACCTTGAGCTCCTCAACTCCGTTCTGAAGGACATCGACAGAGAAGAAGCTCCTCGCAACCCAACCACTGACAGGAAGGCCAGCATAGACAAGGTCATCAGCGTAGCTATGGCCTACTCAGCAGAGCAGTTCCAGAAGGGCCGCTCGATGCCCGTCCCGAAATGAACCGAACGCCTCGGCACGCTGCTTGGCAATTCGTTAGTCGCGGAGGGGCCGTCATCGGTGAGCTGATTCCTTAGCGTGAAAAGGCCCTCTCCAGCTCGACGGCTCCTCCGGACGCTGCTTATCGTCTGCAGCTTCAGCAGCTTGGCTGTCAGCCACTATACGGGGAATTGGAACATCTTCGGCGCATGGTGGGTGGTTTGCCTGCTTGGCTTGGGCACGTGTTTCATTCTCGCCCTGGTCAACGGAAGAACGCCGAGGCAGGCGCTCCCATCATCAGTGAAATCGAATCTCATGAACGTTTTTTCGATTTATCGGTTATCCGCCCTGGGAGTAATCTCCCGACATGAACGGAAGCTGCCATGGATATGGATGCCAGGAAGAAAGCACAGCAGCGGGTTGACCGAGTCGCCTCATTCCGGTCGGAGTTAGCCGAACTCGAACGACAAGGAGTGCTGAACCTCACACCCGAGCAACAATCGCATTTGGACGCCCACTACGATGGGCTGCTCTCCGGGTTCCAGCAGCAGTTCGGAGTGGATGTGACGGACAGCGGCAAGCAGGTATCGTGGGGCATGCGGGTAGCTTCATTGCTGGGAGGTGCGGCCCTGATTGCGGCTCTGGTTCTTTTCCTGCACCGGATTTGGGGCAATCTTCCAGCAACGGTCCAGGTCGCGATACTGACAGGGGCCCCCCTCGCCTTGCTGGCAGGAGCCGAGGCTGCATTTGCGCGGCAGGCTGACCGTTATTATGTCGGCTTGCTGGCGCTAGCTGCCGGAGTTGCTTTCGTGATGGAGTTGAACGCGCTTGGTTCCGTGCTGAACCTGGCGGATTCTCCTCACGTCTTATTGGGGTGGGGCTTATTCGCCCTGCTGGTGGCTTACGCTTATGGCCTGCGTTTGTTGCTGGGCGCGGGTCTGGTTCTGCTTTGTGCCTATACGGCTGCTTTGATTCTGAGCTTCCAGGGTTACTACTGGGCCGGGTTCATGCAACGCACGCAACTACTGATACCGGGAGCCCTGTTACTCTACTGCATTCCATGGTTGACAAGGGGGCAGGGTTCGGACGATTTCGAATTCGTCTATCGCGCGTGCGGCGCGGGGACAGGCCTGAGCGCACTTTTGTTACTCTCCACTTCTGGCGACCTGTGTTGTGGCGGCTTGCGTCCCGGCGCAGTGGAGGCGACATACCAGATTGTCGGACTATTGTTTAGCGCCGCGGTGGTTTTTCATGGAGTGCGCTTGAGCCGGAAAGGTCTCGTCAACCTGGGCGTCGCGGCGTTTATCGTGTTTCTGTTCGTCAGGTTGCATGCGTGGTGGTGGCAATGGATGCCGAAATATCTGTTTTTCCTGCTGATCGGGCTCACCGCAATCGGCCTGCTGCTGGTTTTCCGGCGTATCCGAACCCGGCTGCTGGAAGGAGCGGTGGTATGAGACGAGTGCTTCTGGCAGCCGCGGCCGGGGTCGTTCTGGTCGCAAGTGGGTGGGGCCTCGTGCAGGTCTGGCGAAACCGAAGCGAGCCGCGCGGAGGAAGGATCGAATTGACTGAGCGCGAGCTTGGCCTCGAAGTTATAGCCGCGGAGAGCACGGCCACAGTCCTCCGACTCAACTGGAACGTGCTCAGGGCCGGAGACAAAGAATATGGACCTGCCGCATGGCTGGACCCGACTAAACTGTCGGAGCTTGGCTTTGATTGCGGGGTGCCCCTGAGCAAACCAAGCGCCCGCAGCCATTATACCTCGATGCCCAGCAGGCCGGTATTCCTCGCCATGGAATATGAAGGCGATGCGTGGCGAAAGGCCGGCGCCACAAAAAAGGTTAAGAGCCGCCTTTGGGCAGTAGATGCGGCGCGGGACCCGGATCGGTTGCGACAGCAATATCCGGACCGGCAGCACTACATTATCTGCCGTGGTCTCGTCAGGCTCGGTTTCCGTGATCGCGAAGCGGGGGATGGCACTTCTCCGCCTGCTCCCCGCCTCGAGGGGTGGATACAGAGCATTTACCCGGACGAGGTGTTTGTACCGCTGCCATACGGCCGCGTGCTCAGAGAATTACGGCGGACTGGTTCCGCGGGACCGGATACGAGCCAGGTAAGCGAACCTCGATTTGCGGTGCGGGTCTGTTGGGGGGCGAATTATGAGCCTTGGGTGGAGGGAGTCCGGGTGCTGAGCACTACAGGGGCGGGCGTGAAATAGCCGGAGAATCACTGCTTGAATTTGATTTGGCCCCGGACGACGGCCACCGTTCGGGGTGAAGAGTCCGGCGGGGCATCGGCGGGCAGGACCTGGAGCTGGAGCAAGGTGCCAGGCGCGCCGCGAATCGCTTGCACCAAGTCCTGCAGGGCCAGGCCGCTCGCGTCCACAAAGGAGTTGTTGCCCTGGGCCACGGCGATGATTCGATCCCCCGGGTGGAGCTGTCCGCCGAGGTCGGCGGGCGTCCCGGGCAGCAACCGGTTGATAACCGGATAGCCGTCCTGCGTCCTCAACTCAGCGCCAATTCCCACCGGCGCCACGTTCTGAATGGCTTTGAGGGCCGCGTCCCGCTCCGTGGGGTCCGGCAGTTGCTCGGCATACTGCAAGGCCGCGTCGGTGTCCTGCTGCGCCCAGCCGGCAAAGACCGAGTCAGAGAATTGGGAGCGGTCGCCGGGATCGAGATGCTCGCTCAACGCGAGCGCGCCCGCCGGATCAGTGCCGAGCATCGCGAGGGCAGCGTGCTCCAGCACTACCGCTCGGCTTTCGCCTTCGGTCAGCTCGTCGGCCCACGCCACCGCCAGCTCCGGGTTGTGGGCCAGCTCGACGCCCAAACCGGCTTCGAGTCCATAATTGGCGACCGCCACCGCGCGCTGCCGAGGCGGGTCCAGTTCGCCGTGTTTCCATTCCGTAACCAGGGCCAGCAGGGCGGTTTCACGCTCGGTTTCGTCGGTGAGTTGCTTTGCGGCGCGCAGGGCGGCCTTCGGGTCGCCGGCGGCCATGGCGCGAAAGGTCTCACGGAGCTGCGCCAGCCGCTCGGCTTTGTTCATGGGTGTGGGCGGTTCTTCGGGCGGTGGTTGGGCGACAGCGCTTGCGCTTGCGGCACGCGCCTTCGGCCGTAGAGGGGCGGCAGGCTCGATTGCTGTTGGAGGTGGCGCCGACTCCGCTGGCCCGGAAGCCGCGACGTGCTGTGGTTGCTGCTGCCCCGGGCCGCCAATTGGTGACCGCAGCCAAAATGCGAGGATGCCGGCCAACAAGGCTGCCACCACGCTAATCACTGCCAGGATACCTTTCATTTTCATACCGAGGGTCATTGGCTAAACCGCGCATGGCGGCCACCAAGCGGACAGCCGAGGTCTTGTCGCGCAGCTTGCGGAGGAACTTCTGCGCCGAAGGCCGCAGCAAGACGCGGTGCATCAGATCTCCAGTTCTTTTGCCAACTGCTCGAGAGGAATGTCCTCGCCAAGCTCAGCCGAGGCAGCGCGGGCGTCTTCCACATCCCGCTTGTCTTCGAGGGCCTGCAACTC
>Ga0074044_10004070_pt1 | contig 12243 bp, 12 predicted proteins | sample BogForMeECP23OM1_FD_94443 | JGI IMG/M metagenome (GOLD analysis project Ga0074044, IMG submission 94443) | Bog forest soil microbial communities from Calvert Island, British Columbia, Canada - Bog Forest MetaG ECP23OM1 | ecosystem: Environmental > Terrestrial > Soil > Wetlands ...
AGCTACGACCACCGTCTCATCGACGGCGCGGTTGCGGATCAGTTCATGGCATTTGTGAAGAAGACCCTGGAGAACTGGAGCGAAGACGTCGGATAGCAATGATATTCAGAGTACGGTTGCGATAAATGCCCTCAGGCGACGATCGTACCTGCTACTTGGCCTTGGCCCAGACCGAGGCATTGAAACACTCCACGACGCCATCGATCGCTTTCGACAGCCCGGCCTTAAATTTCTCCTCATCCACGATCTCTCGACTGGCAACCGCGCTACTCACGGACAGCGCCGCCTCCAGGAATGACAATGCGGCGTCTTTTTTTTCGGTTCCCGTTCGGTGGCTGAACAGTCCTTCGATCCCGTGCACCACCGCGGGCACAAAGGCAATCGTCTGTAGAAGTGTGGCTAGAAAGTTCATTGCTGTTTCTCCTGAATTCCCTGGAAGACTTGGGATGTGTCGGAATAAGAATTGGAAGTGGCTCAGACAGGCGACAACCTGATAGAGGAGTTAATCTATTTCGGAAAGCCGTTCAACACGAACTTGGTAAGATACAAGATCAACCCGAAAAGCGCGCTAAGGGCCAGCCCTCCAACCGCGCCTGCTACCCCAGAGGTCACTGATGATCTGCCTTGCCGAGCGGAGAGTGCGGCGTTTACTTCGTCCCGCCATTTGCAGTGTTCCTTCTCCTGGCTCTCGTACACTTCACGGCCAACAAAATTCGCTTCCTTCCGACGAGCCTCTTCGTGAGCATGATTTAGAATGTCAAGGCGCCGAAGCATTTCAATGTGATCTAGCTGCACTGCTCTGTCGGCAAGCTCAAAGCGCAGCTCGACGTGAGCTTTATGTTGATCGACCCTTTCGCGCTCGGCCGCTAGGATGGCGAGCAAATGTTCCTTCAGGGACACCGAATCGCATTCATCATTCAGATTCACAGGACACCTCCACATGGAACGCTTTGGTCGGAAGTCGTACCGTTAATGGCACTCCCCAGCTCCCGTGAAGCGGGGCATCGGTAGAACATTTTTTCAAATACCGCTCACAGTGGATAGTCCAGGTGCAGGGCTGCGCTGTATCTCGAATACTTTGGCGGCACCGAATTGTCGTATTGTTGCAAGTAGCAGTCTTGCACCCGAGATAGACGAGGTATGGTGAAGGCCTGTGTCGCGAATCGTCCTACCAAGTTACGGTCATTGCCGGGGCCCCAGCCTGCGTCACTCCAACGGACCTCAATTCCACCACCGCTGATCGGGGCTATACCGGCATCTACGCTAACCGTGGTCGACGTTACCTGAGTGACTTCTGCTGCCGTCAAATCAGGCAAATATATTGTTCCCACCTGTGCATTAGTTAGCTGATTCACAAACAGCGAAGTTGTAGCTTTTGTCGCTTCAAATTCAAATGCGAAGGCCTTTGCGGCATCGTTCGCAAATTTAATCTTGTAAGTGAAATGCTCTGCTTCCAAATTCTTTATCGTAATCTCGACCTCGCTGACGATGGCAGGGAATATCGCGCTTCGTGAAGGAACGTTTATGTTCAATGCGTCCCCAGGAAAGATGTCATCTGCGCTTCCCGGTAAATAGTCGCTCCAGACGTCATATTCGCCCGTCCATGCTGGGCCCGTAGCGTCATCCAGCAGCGCCAGAGCCGCCATTTCGCAATCCGCGGCGGTGCGCGCCAGCGGTTCCTTCGGGTGGCGTACCGCGCCATGCAAACCGTCATCGATTCCGCGCTGTTGGGCAGCGATACTTGCCGGATTTGTCACCCGTGCCAGAGCGTGTCCAAGGCTCCGATAGTGAACCTCGATATATTGGTTGGCTGCGGGCGCGTATTGCGGATAAAACTCCAGGGCTGAGCTCGACGTGATCTCGCACTCCGCCCCTTCTTCCAACGACCCGACGAGCTGCGTAATGTAACCCTGTCCCGGAAGAGCACTGCGTACCTCTGCATCTACCGCTTGAATCAGTCGCGTGAAGGCAATCGCACACTGCAAGTTGGCGGAGTTTGCCAGAGCGCAGGTGCAAAAATCCGGCGCGCCGGAGATGACTCCGTCATACAGTACAGTGGGCGGTGCAACCAGTGTCGCCGGATTCGCCGGATCGATGTCCTGCAACTCCAACACGACACGCACATCCGCGGCAATCTCGGCCCCTCCAATTCCGCTGCCTGAGGGATGGACGGACGAATGAAATATCTGCTGCCTCCTATAGATTTCCTCGGAGTATAAACGAGTGCTAAGAAGATAGTGATGCCCCGCGACCGTAGTAACTAGCTCACCGCTGGCCACCCCATTCACCAAAGCCTGGATATTGGATTGGGTTCCGTTTGGTGTGATCTGAAACCCCGCGAGGCAGCCCGCGATAGAGACGGCGCCAGGATAAAGTCCACCCAGCACCCCGGTGGACGCGGCGCTGAACATGACGTCGCCGTGCTGAATCACTAACGAGGCCCCAAGTTCGACTTTCTCAGCGAATTGCACCAGCGTGGCGCCGTCCACTCCCGTGCCACCCGCAATCTGCAACTGGCCCCCACTCACCGAGGTCACATTCAACGGATCGATCACGCTCCACAGCGTGGGCGCTAGCGGCGAAATCGTGAATTCTTCGTCGAAAAGGGTTTTGCTCGCCTTCGTAAACGGTGTTTGGGAAAGATAAAATTTAAGGGTCAATCCGTCGCCCACGAAGTAATCCTTTACATAGGCTTGTGGCTCGCTTTGTCCTATCACCGTCACATCGTTTATCAACCCATTCACCGGTTGCAACTTCAGGCCGTCTGGGCAGAACGTCGTGTCTGTTTCAGACAGGGAGTAGGCTGCTGCTCCCAGCGGTGCGAAAATCAATGCCCCATTCATAATGCGGTAGCTGGCCCGCGCCTGAATTGCGATCTCTGCCGCTTGTTGCGACCACGTCTTTCGCGGATCAGACGCATACCACGCCAGCGTGTCCAGATCTTGGACAGCGCTGGTGTCAAAAACACCGGGCAGCAAGTCCTCCGTCAACTGCCGGAGCGCATCGCCCGCGCTCCGGTCAAGGAAAGGGCAACGATCAGGGAGCCGTTTCTCGTCGAGTAGGCCCTCGTCGCTCTGTGCTACCAAGTCGTAACGGTAAACGGGGCCTCTTTCTCCCCATCCCAAATACTCAAAAACAGGAGATTGCATCAGATATCCGGTGAACACGTCCTGGCCATTGGTGAGCCCCAACGTAACCCGCGCTCCGGTTGTGGGCACTACAAAATCAGGCGAGTCCGCCACGAGGCTGAGCCTGAGTTCAGAAGCCTGGTTCAGTTTGCGGACTACCTGCGGGGAGCGTGACCCGTCAATCGACGAGGAGTAGTCGACTGGCCCGAGACCACCGAGATTATCGATTTGTAATTTCATTTTGGATTTGAATGAGAATGACTGTTCGATTTCAACTACACCGGCGTGAATTCGGTTTGTCGTTGTGCTGGCGTGACGGAAAAAACGCGGAAAGCCCACAAACTTCCCGCGCGCGCACCCGAAACCGGCGAGTATCTTCTTTTGCCCGAGAAGGAGCGAGCTCCAGAAAAGCAGAGTGGTCGTGGGTTGTTTTTGGCCACAGCCGGCCGTGGAGTCCTAACGCATATTAGGCATGACTGAAGTCCCGACGCAAGGATACCCGCGTGGGTATTGTCAACCTGGTTGTAGATCCCTAGTAAACCGCGGCCATGGCTGCGGGAAAGTAGCTGCGATAGCACACCACAGTCTGCCCGTCATTCTCGTCTACGTGCGGCATCGCCTGAAAGGCAGCATGCAAAGCGAGGGAGGCAACTGGCTTTGTGATCTCCATTCGTTCCTCTCTCTGAAATGCTTTGACCGCTCTGGGCTGAGCTGTGGGAGTCAAAGGCATGGACAGCTCAATCGCAGTGGTCGGGCTGAGCCTGGGATAGTGAAAGCACACTCGCCCTCCCGACTCTTCCTCCGCCACGAATAGTGCCGACCATTCCTGAAAAAATGATCCTCCCTCGCGATCCACGAACGCGACTACTTTTTGCACGGAAGCTCCCGTGGACGGCGCTCCGCCCAGTAAGGGCTGAGCCAGTAGTAATGAAGTCACCGTTTCTTGTGCTACGCGGCCGACATTAAACGTCACACGACGAACGTAATTGGCATCCCGGTTCACATCCGCGGGATCGCTAACGTATGCAGCCGAGATTCCCGTTCCCACATATCCGGTCTGCTGCTGGTAGTCGGCGTCTACGGCAACAACGTCGCCCACCGCAAACGCATTCACCGCTCCCACTCCCAGAACAATCTGGCTGGCCGTCGATCCTGGAAGTACGGCTACCGCCGGCAGGGGTGTTCCGCCGGAGGGTTGTGCGCTGGCATTTGGATCGGACGCCAGTACGTTCATGTGCTCGGATCCGCACGCCAGCGCCATCTGGAGCTTGCCCCACTCGCGGAAATCGAATTCAATTCGTGCGTCAATCGGGCCACGAAACTGAGTAGCCGGTGCTCCTGGAATGCCCGCACGCAATGGTTCGGTGAGGGTTGTGCACCAACGTTGCAAGTTGTCCACCCATCCCAGGTCGAGCCATGGTGCAGGCGGCGCATCCAGCAGGAAGGCGCCGTACTTACCGGGATCAAAGATCGATGGGGTTCCCGCCGTACGGTTCATCGGTGCAAAGTACGCCCGAATTTGCCGCGTGACCGGAACCATCGCGGCGCGAAGCGGCGAGGTACTCATAGGAAGTTCACCTCAGGGAAAAAGAAGACTTTCAAGCTGGCACTCCGCTCTAGCCGCACGCCTTCGTTCCCTCTGGGAAGACCCTCGTTTTTCGCAGCCTCACTGCCAGAGACCTTGCTGAGGTTTGGTGTCGTCCATAGAATGCTCGTGCCCAGATCGACGCTGGGTGCCTGCGTGTAATCACGCTTGGAAGTCCGGGGCGGTTCACAAATACTCAGTAGCTCCATGTCGAGAGCCGCCAACGCCCGCCCTCGATCCACGCCGCTCTGTACCGTCCCGAACGTGTGGTAGGAAATTATGCATTCCATTTCCATCAGACCCCTATCGCCCACTTGGTCTTGCACCATCTGCGCCGTGCCCCATTCGATGTAAAACGCGTCCGACACAGGTTGGGCAGAGATCACCAATTCGTTTTCCGCCACGATGATCGCGGGCCGAGTCGTTCCGTCGAGAGTAACTGTTTGAAGCGGGTTCAACGAGACCAACCGTTGCAGCAGTGCCATATAAAAACTATCTTTTGTGAATTGCATAAAGGCAGCGTAAGCTCCTGGCTTCTAGCTCCTGGCTTTTAGCTCCTAGCTTTTGGCTCGATCTGGTTTCGTGAATGCTCACTAGGGGAGGGCACGGCTTCAGCCGTGCCGGTCGAGCCGTGAAAAATTTGGGCTTCAGCCCCTGGGGTAAAGATTTTTCCTGGTCCAAGCCAAGAGCTAGGAGCCAGAAGCCAGGAGCTTCCTTTCATTCCACCGCCAGTACTCGGTAGAGATAAGCAGTTCCATCGAAGTACTCCGTGGTCACGTTCTCGATATGAAAAAGATCGTTGTCGTACAACAGTCCGAGCGCGCCGTCGAAGAGGACTTCAGCCGATGCCACGTTCCGGGAACTTAACTCCGCTGCCACTGCCGCGCCTGACAACAGGAACTCCAAACGTCTTCGAGGGCCCGTCGCCGGAGTAATCAAAGTCCGTACTACCACGGGAGAAAAGATCACTTCCTCCACCCCTGGATCCGCTAAGCCAAGTTGAGCGCTGGGATCATTAGGCATCGTGACCAGCGGGAATAGCATGCTGACCTCTGCGCCACCTAGCGCCTGCAGCATTGCATCTGCCGCCCGCACCACCGCCGATGAACTCATCCCGGTTTCAGTCATGCTTCAGCTCACCTTCTGTGCTACGTACGGCGCCAACATGGCCTGTACATTTTGATCTATCAGTGAGTCAGAGAAGTAATCCATACGCATGACATCAACCCTTCCTGTCTTCACATTCAACGCGGGCGTTGCTTGCGCGTTGCGGACAATTTGCGCGCATGCAAACTTTACCGGGTCGGAAATAACTGCCAGCCCCGCCGTGTATACGATGTCCACCTCGCTGAACCACAGACCCACGATGTTCAGTGGCAGTGTCAACTCACCTGTGTTGGCGAAAAAATCGATTGCGGCGGCGTTGATGCCCGTCCAGATTCCAGGCAGTCCGAACATGAGAGCAGCATCCAGTCGAAGATCATCGAATGGCCAATCGCCCCGGCGCGGGATCGTGTAGCGTCCTTGTGCTGAGACAATCGGCGTGACTGCGGGGGGCACAACCGCCAGTGGAATGTAGGTCAGACGCACCGTATTGCGATCTGCAGCGATTCGCAACCGTTCCTCATACTGGGCCACCGCCAAGGTGGCTCGTCGACAATGTGCATCGATAAGGGAGGATGCTGCAGCTACGAATGCCGCGGGCGTTGTTGCGTCCAACCCGTAAAGTTCGTATTCCGAAGGAGCGAGATAAATCATAGGAGTTCCAAGTTTCCCGGTTGCCAGTCGTCAGTAGGGTCGCTGCACTATCGAACTCGCAACGAATCACCGACGACCGGCAACTGCCTTTACCGGTTTACCTTCACTTCATAGTGCGCATAGGCTGCGCCTTTGACCACCACCGCACCGAACTTCACAACGACCATTTGCGAAGCCAGTGCACCGAGCAGTCCCAACTGGAAGACCCGTGGATTCGGGTCCGTTAGCCAGTGGTACTCGATCAGGTCTTCAGTCACGATGTAGGCAGGAAGCACCGCCGTGCCAGTGCCCGGCGTTCCGGTATAGGGCACCGCCCACTCCGGAATCAGTGGTAACTCTCCCGCCTGCGTTGAAAGAGTCTTGACCGTTAGCCCGCCCGTAATCTCAGCGGTAGAAAGCACGACATTGAACTCGGCTTTCATTTCACGATCGATCAGGTCGAGCAGTACCGGGTTCGCGTAGATCGCTGTGGGACGAACTTCGTAGGAGGAACTCGCCACCATTCCGGCGATCACCCCCTTGATTCCGTCCACGATGCTCTCGGTAGTCGTAATTGTGGTTGTGTTGCCCCCAGCCTCGATCTGGCCGATTGCTCCCATGTATTGGAATGTGGTGGGTGTTACCAGCGAAGTATCGTTGCCATTCCAAAGCGCAACGTCGTGAGTTCGCAGCAACCCTTCCACCGAGTCGGTCAGATCTTTCGCTTGCAAGTAAGCAAACTGGCTTTGCTGAGCACCCACTTCCAGATCAAACAGGTTGTAGTTGATCTGCGAAACCAGAGCCTTCAGCGGCACCGTACGCTCTATTCGGGTGGGGGCACCGACAGTGGCCACGATGTTCCGCGGATCCACAAAAGCCTGCGCCGCCGTCGGAGAATTGATCAGTGTTTCTTCAAAGTATCGTGAGGGATGTCCGGTAGCAGGCACCTGCCGCACCCGCTGCCCGAACACTCCCCTTCGGCGCACGATGTCGAAAATTTCAGTTTGATAACGGTTGATCTCGATTGCGCCAGGCCCCAGAAAATCGGCTGCCGCATTCAGATCAATAAATTGTGTGTGCATGTATTCTCCTGAGGAATGAATTTTTGTTGCGTCGGTTGAAAACGTGCGAGTGGTTCTTTCATTCGCGAATTGGAAGCAAAATAAAAAGCACGACCATTTGTCGTGCCTGCTTCAAACTGAGAACCGATGTGGGTAACCTTGCTACTCGATCATCCCTGCCCGCGCCATCTCTGCCTTCACCGCAATCCGCTGCTCGACACTTAGCGTCTGCAGAGTTTTGTCAAGCAGTCCGGCATCCAGCTTGTCCCCAACTTCCACGCTGCTTTTGCTAAGTAGCGCCGTGACCAGAGGAGACAGAGTTTTGCGCGTCAGCCGCGCAGCCTGTCCCTTGAGATCATTGTTCGTTTTCTCCAGTTCCGCGATGCGTTCTCGCAGCTTTCGCGCCCCACGAGTCTCATCTGTAATCTCGGAATCATCCGAGACCCTCTCTTCTACCGCCGCCGCGATCCGGTCGACCTTGGCGTTCAGCGCCGCTTGTTGTGCATCTATCTTTTCGAGAACCCTATCCAGAGTCTCGGCCGCGCTTGCCAGTCTTTCTGCCGTAGCAAGCAATTGTTGGGTTGTTTCTGTGTCCATATTTCTCCTTTAAATTTGTTCTTCCCGGTACTGCTTCTTTGCCGGTAAGGTTGTTAGTTGATGCTACTCAGTCCAATTCAATCCACGTATCCCGATACGCCGCTTTATCTCGGCGCAGAATTGCGGCGCCGGTGAATGTGACCTGCGTGAGGGTCCACACTTTCGCCTGCAAATCCGCGACACGCGCATCCGCGATTTCGTAAGACATTGCTAAGCAGGCACTCTGGGTGCTTGCCTTGCCGCCTCTGTGACAAGTGGCGCCGCGCCCAATTTCCTTCACAATTTCCGGAAAATCTTTAGCGAACAAATAGCCACCAAGCTCAAGCTGCTTCCCCACAATCTCCGCTCGCGTAATGACGCCCACCTTCCGCTGCGTATCGTGGCGATCGAAAGATAGCGAATAATCCAAAGCCATTCCCAATAAAGATGCCAGCGCCGTTTCTGCCGCCGCCCGTGTAAGCACGACCCTATGTCCGCGGGCTCCGGCAGGTGCCTTGTCGGAAACTACATCGACAAGTGTCAGCACGCCATGAAAGGGTTCGCGGTTAGGGTGCCCCAGAACAGCCGGCATCTGAATTGCCATCGATTCCAGTTCAATATTCATTGTTAACTTCATCCTTTAGGAAATGGATTGGCTGTGAAATACGACCAGGAAAATCTGAAGCGTTAAGCCTGATGCTTGAAAAGCCTGAAGCCTAAAGCCCGAAGCCTAAAGCGGTGGCAACCCTCTCATCCGTCTAACCTCAGCCACGGTGAGCACTCCGTTCTGCAGCAGGAGCGCCTGGATTTGTGCTTCTTCCATCACATCTCCACCCGAATCCACATCCGTGAAGACAAATTCCAGATCACTCCACCCCAGTTTCTTGCAGATCCCATCCCGCGTCAGATATTCCGCAAGCAATCGCGCGGTAGGCACAATTGCTTGCAGAAACGCTTCATCTGCCATTTCCGTCGCGGTCGAGCGGTTCAGATCGCGCTCCACCCCCAGGCACTGCGGAGGAAGATCAAACGCGTCCGCGATGATTCGCAATAAAAATTCCTGCCACTGCAGCCGCAGGTCCGCATCGGTGCCGCCGCCGAAGCGCAACACTTCCGGCTTGTTCTCCGCCGACAGGATTGGCACGCGCCCGGTGCCCTCAATCTCGTCTTGCCACCATCGAATCAATCGCTCGTGATGCTCCGGCGTCAGACCCTGCAGCCACAGCGCATATTCCACCACAGAGTTCGAAGCCAACTTGGTCGCGTACCGGTGCGCACCAAGAAACGCGTTCACTGCCTCAAACGCAACCTCCAGCCGCCCCAGTCCAAAAGGTGTATGCGTTCGGGGGTTGAGCCGGATGTAAATCAGCTCATCGTCATTCAGCAGAATGTTTCCCTCCGGCCCGGATTTCCCCGTGACCTGCACATAGCGCACCGATCCCGGCAATCCGTCCCAGTCCGTCTTCATGCGGATCGTCGCTCCATCCACCGGCCACATCACCAGAGGACGCCGCGCATCACCCGTGCCTTCCACTTCAATCGCTCCGAAGCCGCCCACAATCACATCCTCAAGAACTTGCTCCGACAGAGAACGAAACGAATCGTCCGGATTCGGAGCATCAAAATTGTCGGTAAGGATTTGTATCCGCAATTCGCTATCCGGAGCCGCCACAGGCCCACGTCCTGGCCGCGGCTGAATTCGCCATCGCATTCCCGCGATGCGATCCTTAATCGTGTTAATCGCCTTGCGTGCCACCGGCATCTCAGAAAATCGCCGTAAGTTGATGGGCGTGGGCTTCGGAAAAGCATCCGCCCTCGGCCCGTAGACGTTAAGAATGGACGGCAATGCCACAGTCCGCCGCTTGCCCTCCGCTTTCCCCGCGGCGGCCGAAGACACTCCCGCAATCCGGCGCATAGCGCCGCGCAACTTCTCTGTAATGTTCATGATTTTTTCTATAGTGTAGCGCGGGCGCCCACCCGCGAAATTTCGATGAACTAGAAACTCTCTTATTCCTCGTAGCCCGTCACGCTCTCAAATCTCTCCTAGCATCCTCGGCTGGCGCCTGCGCTTGCAACGGCAAACTGGCCAGCGTAACCGCTCGTGGTCGCCAGACTTGTCCAGCCAACTTCTGTCGCGCTGCCAGCGCAATCGCCATCGCCATGACGCAATCATCATGCGAGCCCGCCGCCGCCGAGGAGTTACCATCGGCATGACGGATAAAAGTCCGGCACTCATTCAGCAACCGTGAACTGTGGAAGATCGTCTGCTCGACTGCCAGCACTGCGGCTAAGTTTTCAATCATCGCCGGTCGGCTCACCGCCGAGGTCAACCATCCATCATGCCCGCCGTCGCGAAAGACGTTCGTACATCCCGCCATACGCAAGTGCGCTAGCACCGCATGGCCATGATTATTCTGCTCCACCACCAGCAACCCCTGGTTATAGGAATTCCCCAGCTCAATCAGCCTGGCCGCCAGTTCGCGAGGTGCAAAATGCCCGTGTAATTCAGCGCATTGCAGCCCGGTACTTCGCTCGATTACCACGGCACAGGAATAATCGCCGTCCGAACCGCCCCCCGCCGGATCCACTCCAATGATGTACTGTTTCCCCGTCTGCTCCGGCAGCCAGATCAGCAAACGCTGATTGTCCCGCGCCTCCACCGGTTCGCCGCAGGCTTCCAAAGCACGCTCTACTGCTTCCAGATCAAACACGCATTCCCCCGAAGCTCTGAAGCACGAGACTGGGTCTTCAGCGTATTCTTGAACTGCCAACCCTCTCAGTTGCGCCCGCTTCGTGCGCCGCCATGCAATCTGCTCCTCGGTCAAGCCGACCTGGGCCATCAGGTGCTCTTCTTCGACCGTCAGCGTTTCGAATGCCGCCATTCTTCTCTGCACCCGGTACTCTTCGCCATACCACCACGGAAAGAAGTGCCGCGAGTACCCAGTTTCATCGGCTCGCTGCCATTCCTCATAGAAGATTCCACCCGCTCCATTAGGAGTCGATTCGAGCACAATCTCCCCGTTTTCCGGCACCGCGTTTCGTAGGGATGCCAGAGTTTCCTCTACATCCCGGGGCCAGCGGGCGACCTCCGAGCAATGAAGATTGTGAATGGTCATCCCGCGGCCCGCATTCGCATCCGCCGCCGTCGCCACGCGATACTCGCTGTCCAGTCGCGGAAAAACGATCTGGCGGATGTTGGCGCGCGAGGTCACCAGCGCGCCCTCCTGCATCCCTTTGGGCAGGTTCTCCCAGAAGCGATGCACGATTTTGAAAATCTCCTCCGCTGATTCCTGGTCGTGAGCCACCTGCACCGACATAGTGCCCGGCTGAGTGATGGTCTGAATGAAAAATCGCGCGGCCACATAAGTCGTGATCCCCAATTGCCGCGCCTTCAGCACGATGCTTCGCTTCGTATGCCTCCGCGAAAACTCCAATTGCGCCCGGTTCGGCCTCAGCGAAATCAGCCCGCGAGTCTTGCTCCGCACCTTCAGCAGTGCTTCAATCATCAGATCTCTCACCGGAAAATCTGAGACCACATTCCCGCCGGCTGTCGGCGTCTTCGTTACCCCGTGCCCTCCCAGCGGACGCAGATCCAAAGATCTGCCCAACCTCCTGAGTAGCAAAAGATCGCTCATCCCAACCAACCATCCCGTCCATGCTCTTTTATCAACAACGTTTCCTGCAGCCGCTGAAAATCTCGATTCGTATCAGGGCACCGCTTTAGCGAGCCATAACTGGCGCAGGTCGCAATATAACTTTTCAGCAGCCTGGTTGTACTCACGGACCGCCTTCCGCATGTCCCAGATTCTCTGGCACAAAAACCAGCGACCCAATCTCCCAACCAGATCCAAACAGAGTCTGATCAATTCCCATGAGATCGTATTTATATTCACCCGCGAGCGTCGCACCCTGATCCACGACCGGCGATGCCTGAGTCGGTCTCGGATCTACGGGCGGCCCAGTGGTCACATCCGCGTAATAGGTTGTCCCCGAGTTTTGCTGCGTACTGAGCAAGTAATTTACGAGCTGTGTATTGCTCATCAGCGTTGCCCCCGACGACTTCAGCGTATCCAGCATCACGCCGACCTGATGCGGCGTGAGTTCATTCACATGCCAGAAAATTCCGAAAGGAACGCCCCAGACCGCGGATTTGAAG
>Ga0074044_10004071_pt1 | contig 12242 bp, 9 predicted proteins | sample BogForMeECP23OM1_FD_94443 | JGI IMG/M metagenome (GOLD analysis project Ga0074044, IMG submission 94443) | Bog forest soil microbial communities from Calvert Island, British Columbia, Canada - Bog Forest MetaG ECP23OM1 | ecosystem: Environmental > Terrestrial > Soil > Wetlands ...
CGACCTCGATGCCGCCATTGCTTGGGCCGGCCGCTCGCCCACCGCGCTTCACGGTACCGTTGAAGTTCGCCCCGTCATGGAAGGCACCATGCTCACGAGAGATCTGTCTGCTTACTTGAAGCCGGAATGAATCGCCAGCGCCAATCAACCCACAACACGTCAATCACTCAACGGAAAGGGAGGAACAATCATGAGGAAATTAATCGTATTCAATCACGTTACGCTGGACGGCTTCTTTGTAGACCAAGACAAAAGCATGACCTGGGCCAAGGTAAATCAGAATGACGCGGAGTGGAACACCTTCGTAGCAGGAAATGCCAGTGGTGATGGCCCGCTCGTGTTCGGCAGAGTCACCTACCAACTCATGGCAAGTTATTGGCCCACGCCCATGGCCATGCAACACACAGGCGCGGTCGCCGAGCGTATGAACCGTCTTCCCAAAGTCGTGTTCTCCCGAACCTTGGACAAAGCTGACTGGAGCAACACGAAACTTGTGAAATCCGACCTCGCAACTGAAATTCGCAAAATGAAAAAGGAATCCGGAGACGCCATTGCGATTCTCGGCAGCGGCACCATCGTTTCTCAACTGGCCTCTGCGGGCCTGATTGACGAGTTCCACCTCGTTGCCAACCCCATCATCTTGGGCAAAGGCCGAACCATGTTCGAAGGCGTCAAGGACAAGTTGAATCTCAAGCTCATCCAGTCTCGCACCTTTGCGAACGGCAACGTCGTCCTCAGCTACGAGCCAGCCGCCTGATGCGCTACCATGTTTTTTTGTGTCCAAACGCGAATGACTCCTGAGCCTTCCATCCCAACGTCGGTCGCAGACAGCTCGCAAGCCCGCGCCACCGCCGAAGCCGTGGCGCGCCGCAGTTACGGAAAACTTGTCGCCTTTCTTGCTGTTCGCACCCGAGATGTCGCCACCGCCGAAGACGCCCTCTCCGAAGCCTTCGCTTCCGCGCTCATTGACTGGACCCGCAACGGCTGCCCCACAAACCCCGAAGCCTGGCTGCTCACCGCCGCTCGCCGCAAAGCCATTGACGTCTCCCGCAGTCGGCAGCGCCACGAACTCGCAGCCGAGCAATGGAAAATCATGGCCGAACGACTCGAAGCCACTCTTCCGGAAACTGAAATTCCCGATCAGCGCCTCGCCCTGATGTTTGCCTGCGCGCATCCAGCGATTGATGCTGCGATTCGGCCGCCGCTGATTCTTCAGGTGGTCCTCGGTCTCGACGCCAAAGCCATCGCTTCCGCCTTTCTCATGTCTCCCGCGGCCATAGGCAAGCGCCTTGTCCGTGCCAAGAAAAAAATCCGCCAGGCGGGCATTCCCTTTCGCATTCCAGAACGGGTAGAACTTCCCGCTCGCCTGGAAGATGTCCTGGACGCCATTTACACCGCCTTCGCCGATGGTTGGACCGACCCTGGCGGCACGGATCCTGCGCGTCGCGATCTCACCGAGGAAGCCATATACCTCGCGCAACTTGTCGTGGAGTTGATGCCCGAAGAACCGGAAGCCCTCGGTCTGCTCGCACTCCTGCTTCACGCGGAAGCCCGGCGAAACTCGCGCCGGGGCAAAAGCGGTGAGTACATTCCCCTCGCCGAACAGAACCCTGACCTATGGGACTCGCTGATGATCTTTCGTGCGGAAACGCTGCTTCGCCGTGCCAGCGAACGCGGCTCTCTCGGCCGCTATCAACTGGAAAGCGCGCTGCAATCGGCGCACGTCTTCCGCTGCCGCACGGGCCAAAACAACTGGATGGAAGTGTTGAAGCTGTACGATGTGCTGCTGGCGCTCACCGCCTCGCCTGTAGTCGCTATCAATCGCGCACTCGCACTCGCGGAAGTCAGCGGCCCAAGCGCCGGCCTTGACGCTCTCCAGTATCGGTCCTCTGATACGCGCCTCGCCGAATATCAGCCCTACTGGGCCGCCCGCGCGGAACTCCTCGCTAGGGCGGGCGCAACGGGCGAAGCCCGGCAGGCCTACGAAATCGCTATTGGCCTCGAACGCGATCCAGCCGTCCGCCTGTTTCTGCAAAATCGTCAAGCCCTGCTGACTCCGTGATTCAGAAACTTGGTTTCTGTACGAAGAGCCCTTCAAATGACTTCCGGTAAAAATAGAAAAGGACGAACCACAGAACGGCCACGACGCACGCCAGTGGCAATCCTCCCGGCTCCATGAACGCGTGAAAACACAAAATATTCACGATCACCGGCCCCAATAGAGCCAAGGCTAGCGGAACGAAGCGATTCACGAGCAGAAGAATTCCGCCGATCAACTGGACCGTAAACGGAACTATCGCGTAGTGCGATTGGAACAGCGCGCCAATATACTGCCCCGCCAGACCTGGCGGTGGTGGTGGCATCTTCAAGAACGGATGCAATCCATTCGCTCCAAATATCAAGAAAGTCAGTCCGAGCAGAACTCGAGCAATGAGAGCAACAATCTTCATGGACCCCTCCCCGGTTTGAACTTAAGCGCGCTACTCTAACACATCACGCCTTCGCTAGCAGCTCTTCCCGTTGATCTGTCGCCTCGTTCGCCCCAATCACCATCCCCGACCGCAGCATCCACACCCTTCGGTTGGCGCTTTGCATACACCCTCAACCGTCCCCATAGCGCCTGCTTGCGATTCGAGTAGCCTCAACCAATGACCTCACGGAGAATCTCCAACGGAACCGGCGCAACTGTTGTCCTAATCGGCGTGCTTCTTTTTGTCCGCCCCATTTCCAGTCCTTGTCAGGCCGCCCCTGCCCCTCAAACCGGCGTATCCACACGACCTTGCACCGCCAATCCGGTCCTCTCCAGTTCCACCAAAAGGAAACCTTCCCGAAAAGCAAAAGCGACTGAACTTCCTGAGGTGCCGCCCGCTTGCCTAGAACTAAAAGGGCAACCCATCGAAGTCCAGGAATTTTTGCAGAACACCGCGCGGCGCCAAGCCTGGCAACTCGGCGAAAATCGCGCCTCCGAAGACACCTGGTTTTTCGTCCGCTATCTGAGCCCGGAAGAACTGGGGAAATTCGCGGACACTCAGGTGCTTCTGGAACCGGTGGACTTCTCCGGCGGTAAAGCCTCGGTGGCCGTTCGCTCGAGCGACCTCGGAGATGGCTACGTGCGCGTGCAGATCTCCGCGCATTTTCAGGGGAATTGTAAATCACAAGACAAGATTTCGCCCCAGCCTACCTCGGCCTGGCCCCTGAGTTCTAAAGGAATCCTGGAGTTCGATCTGGTGCACGCCTTACAAGCAGGCTTTAAGCCGATGGTCTAGGGGAATGGCCCCAATGGCCGCAAAACCGACTGGCCTCCGGTACAGCTTTCGCGGCAACCCAGGTCCCTGTTATTTCTTATACAGGCCAAGTACCAAAAGCATTGCCATCCGAACCCAGCCGTAAGACGAAAAATCGCGTTACACCATTCAAAACGGAGGGACTGGTGCATCAGCGCAAAGCCGGACCCCCAGCAACCGGAGCAATCCGCTCCTTCGTCTACCCATCGACGGCTGCGGCCATATTGCTTGCCGTCCTCGCCCTGCTTCTGGCTAGCCCCTCGATGGCGCAAATCTCTCCGGGGCCACTCTCCAAATCACATTCTTCCCTGACCGGAACCACGCAATGCAATTCCTGCCACGTCTTTGGCGCCAGCACCCCCACCTATAAATGTCTCGATTGCCACAAGGAAGTCGCCGAAGCCCTAGCCCACAAACATGGCTATCACTTCCATCTGCAAATGCAGAATCCCAACGGCAAGGATTGTGTGCGCTGCCACCTGGAACACAACGGAGAGAAATTCAACCTAATTCACTGGGAACCCTCAGAGAAAAGATTTGACCACCGATCCACCGGCTATAACCTTCAAGGCAAGCACGCGGCAGTAGCCTGCGAACTGTGCCACACTCCCGCGCATATGCTCCCCAACTTGGAGTCCTTGATAAAGTACGCCGATCCCTCCAAATCCTTTTTCGGGCAGTCGCTTGCTTGCACTCCATGTCACAGCGACCCGCACAAGGGCCAACTCGGCAACGACTGCGCCAAATGCCACGACGTAGAAAGCTGGAAAACCGCAAAAGAGTTCGACCACTCCAAAACACGCTACCCCCTGACCGGTCTACACATAAAGGTTGCTTGCGAAAAGTGCCACAAGCCAGACACCCCCGGCGGACCCGCGCGCTATAAAGACATGAGCTTCGCCACCTGCACCGCCTGCCACTCCGATCCGCACCACGGCAGCTTCAAGAAGGCCTGCGAAGACTGCCACACTGCTAGCAGTTGGAAAACCATGCTGCAGGGCTTCGATTTCGATCACTCCAAAACCAAGTATCCTTTGCTCGGGAAGCACGCTCAGGTCGCTTGCTCGGCTTGCCACATCAAAGATGACTTCAAGAAAGAAATTCCTTTCTCTACCTGCAAGGATTGCCACACGCGAGATCCCCACAAAGGACAGTTCGCTGGTCGCCCGAAAGAGGGAGAATGCGCCGAATGCCACACCCTGGACGGCTGGAAGCCTTCCTTATTCGGAGTGAAAGAACATGACAGTTCTCAATACCCACTGAAGGACAAACACGTCGAGGTGGAATGCGCGAACTGTCACATCCCTGCAGGAAAAGACACCATCTACAAGGTGAAATTCTCACTCTGCTCGGATTGCCACAAGGATGCACACGATAATCAGTTTGCGACTGCTCCCTACAAAAATCGCTGCGAGGATTGCCACACCGTGCAGGATTGGCATCGCAGTACCTACACCATCGTCAAACATAGAACTTCTCGCTTCCCTCTTTCGGGCGCACATGCCGCGGTCCCTTGCTCGGATTGCCACAAAACGGGCCTCGGCAACCGCCCGGACAAAATCCTTCCCTTCCATTTCGAAGATCGCACCTGCACGGCGTGCCACACGGACCCTCACAAGGGGGAGTTCAATACCCAGATGGCGCGCAAGCGTTCGAACCGCTCACCGTTCGGTTGCGAAGCCTGCCACAGCGTCAAATCCTGGGGCGACATCAACGGCTTCGATCACTCCAAAACCAAATATGCTCTTCTAGGCGCGCATCGCACTGTTCCTTGCGCCGATTGCCATAAACCCGTCGCAAATCCCGCGTCCCGCTTTAAAGGCACTCCCACTTTGTGCGAAGCCTGTCACAAAGACGCCCACGACCGGCAATTCCTTGCCAAGGACGACCAAACCCACTGCGCCGATTGCCACAACCCTCATCGCTGGGTTCCTTCCAGCTTTGATCACGACACCAAAACGCACTTCCCTCTGACTGGCGGCCACGCCAACGTGCCCTGCGACAAATGTCATAGCCAAACGCGCACCGTGGCCGATAAAGAAGTCGTGGTGTACAAGAACACGCCGAACAAATGTGTCGACTGCCACGGAACGAATCTGGATAAATCGAAACCTGCGCCCCAGCCTCCCAGTGCTCGCATACCTCTTTCTTCCGCAACCGAAGATCTACTTACCCGCTAAATGATTCCGACTGCCGATGAAGTCTTTCTATTCGAGCGCAATCCAGAGTGAGTCGAAAGCGCCGCAAAAATGCTCCTAGCTATCTTCCGGACACTTCCGCCAGCTGCAAACGTAGTTCGGCGAAGCTCCTGCCCTCCGTAGCAAAGTCGTTACTACGAGGTTGCGGCAATTCGTGCCGGACTCCAGGGTGTCCACTGACCCTGAACTGAACTGAGGGACAGTTGTCTCGTCTAGTTCTACACCAAGATACTTTAGCTAGCTTTCAAATGGGGTCTCCGAGGCAACGGCCCATGCTTCGGCCTGGGAGTCGTCTACGTTCACGCTGGTCCAGTTTATACTCTGGGCGCTCCTCTCTTCCTGTGCCTGTGGTGTTTCGGGGGGACTGCATTCTTCCGTTCATTCGCTTCCCTCAAAGCCACAAAAAGAAGCCGCCCGCAACCCGCACGGCCCGCTCACCATTCCTTGCGAAAACTGCCACACCGCGGCTGCCTGGCGGCCCATCAAAGACGCCCCGGAGTTCGATCACAACAAAACCAGCTATCCCCTTCGCGGCATGCATGAAAAGGTGAAATGCGTGGAGTGCCACATCAAGCCGGTCTTCACGAATGTAGGAAAGAACTGCGCCGATTGTCACGCAGATATTCACCGCCGTCAGATGGGATCGGATTGCGCGCAATGCCATACGGTTCAGGGATGGAATGTCGCCGTCCAACAGGTCAAGGATCACCAGAACCGCTTTCCGCTTCTCGGCGCGCACGCCGCCGTACAGTGTGACCAATGTCACAAACAACTAGCTTCCGGAATCTTCTACGGCCTCTCCACGCAATGCGATTCCTGCCATCTCAAGGATTGGCAAAATACTACCAATCCCCCTCACGCAAGCGCCGGGCCTGCCTTCGCCTCCGCGAATTGCCAGGGCTGTCATTCGTTCGATAGTTGGTTCGGAGCCAAGTTCAACCACAGCACCACGGGGTTTCCGCTCACCGCAGGCCACGCCAACGTTCCCTGCGCCAGTTGCCATACCAACAACAATTACAATCTCCAGATTGCTCCCACCGATTGCGGCAACGCCGGCTGCCACCTCCCTACCTGGCAGCAGACCAACAATCCCGTACATTCCACTTCCGGCGTCGCCTTCGCCGTCGCAAATTGCTCGCAATGCCACGACACGATTTCCTGGACGGACATCAGCACCTTCAATCACTCTGTGACGGGATTCATCTTGACTGGCGCTCATATCACCACACCCTGCGCCAGCTGCCACACCAACAACAATTACAACCTCACGATCCAGCCCACCGATTGCGGCAACGCTTCCTGCCACCTTACCCAGTGGAACAGCACGCAAACCCTTGGCGGGAACATCCCCAATCACATTGCCGCTGGCTTTCCCATCACGCAGTGCTCTTCCTGTCATGACACCACTAACTGGGCGGACTCCATCTTCAATCACACTTCCACCGGATTCCCGCTCTCTGGTCAACACGCTGTTCCTCCCCTTCAGTGCGCTCAGTGCCACACCAACGGAAATTATAATTTGCAGATTGCCGCCACGGATTGTGCGAACTCTGGCTGCCATCAGACCGACTGGCAGAACACCAACGATCCCGTTCACTCCGCCGCTGGTTCCACCTTTGCCGGCGCAAACTGCTCCAACTGCCACACCACCGCTTCGCCGTTCACTACCACCTCCTGGACGCACACTTCCACCGGCTGGACCTTGACCGGCAATCATCAAATGTCGCCCGCCGGAGCCATTAGCAACTGCAATCAGTGCCACGTCTCCAACAATTACAATCTGACCGTCACCGACTGCTACAACTCCGGCTGTCACACTGCGGACTGGAACAGCACCGCCACTCTCGGCGGCGCTGTTCCCAATCACATCGCCGCACAATTCCCCACATCACTCTGTTCCACTTGCCATGACACGCTTGCTTGGGCTGATGGCAAGTTCGATCACAGCACCACCGGATGGCCTCTCACCGGCGGCCACGTCGTTCCCACCGCCGGCGGCGTGCAAGCCTGCACCGATTGCCACGTCAACAACAACTATTCGCTGACTTCCGCCAACACTTCTTGCTATGGCTGCCACCAGGCACAATGGAACAGCACGCAAACCCTCGGCGGTTCCGTACCCAATCACATCGCCGCCGGGTATCCGACCACTTGCGACACTTGCCACATCACCGCCTCTTGGCTTGGCGCCACTTTCAATCACGCGTATTACCCCATTCCCCATCACGGTTCTGTCTGCAACGATTGCCACCAGGTCTCCACGGACTACTCCAGCTTCACCTGCATCAACTGCCACACCACGACTGCACACCAGCAGGTTCCCACCACCAACGAGCACAACGGCGTTAGCAATTTCGTCTACGGCCCCACCACCTGCTACAACTGCCACAAAAATGGCGGCGGTGGCTGAGATGCGCTCCACTCCGCAGTTCGGTCTGCTCTTCTTGCTCTTCGCGATACTTCTCTTCGCGGCGCTTCCATCTCTTTTGAAGGCCCAGTCTCCTGCGCCTAACATTCCGGCGCAGAAACCCTCTGTCTTCCACGTGAAGTACGTCTCCGAGGGGTCTTTGTATATCGATGCGGGCCGAAACGCGGACCTTCAGGAGGGCATGAAGCTTTCTGTCATTGATCTTCCCCCGGACGGCATGGTCAACGACGGTATTCGTTTCCGCGGCTATCCGCACGTCGCCGAATTAAATCTCGTCTCGCTCGCGGACTCCTCCGCGGTCTGCGACGTAATTTCCTCAAAAAGCGAATTGAAAGTGGGACAGTTGGCTTTTCTCACGCCGGGCAGCGTGGAGGATCGTCACCTCGCGGAAAACGCTCGCGAAGCCGAAGACTATCCAATCCTGGTGAGCTTCACTTCCGGCGATCCCGTCGAGCAGGAACTCCGCTCCGCCAAGGTGCAGGATCCGAGCCTGGTCGAATCTCCCCTCGGCGTCATGCGCGCGCGTGTCGGCTTCGGCTACGGAGCAATCAATGAATCCGGCATGAACTCGACGCAGATGAACATGATGATCGATGCGGACATGAGCCACATCGGCGGCACCTATTGGAATTTCAACGGCTACTGGCGAGGCAACTACAACACCAGCTCCAGTTCCACCCCCGGCGCAAGCACGCAGACCCTTACCGACCTCATCAATCGCACCTATCAGATCGGTTTTACCTACAACAGTCCGTACTCACCCAACGTCGTCGGCGTCGGCCGCTTGTTTCTTCCCTGGGCACCCAGTCTTAGCACCATCGATGGTGGCTACTACGGCCGCCGCTTCGACAATTTCTTTACCGCCGGCGTGTTCGGAGGTTCGACGCCCGATCCCGCTTCTTGGAGCTACAACCCCGACCAGCAGATCGCCGGCACCTTCCTCAGCATGGAGCGCGGCGATTTTGACAGCTTCCACATCGTCAGCACCGCCGGTCTCGCCATGACTTCCATCAATTGGAGAGACGCACGCGAGTTCGCCTTCTTTGTAAACAGTGTCAGCTGGGAGCGCTACTTCTCTTTTTATAGCTCCCTGCAGGTCGATGAAGCCCGCACTTCCCCGCTGCCCGGAGGCGGCAGCAATCCCTCCGGCATCTCGCAAACCTTTAATTCCGCCCATTTCCAGCCCATCAAGCTCGTCACCTTCGGTGTCAACTACAACTACTTCCGCACCCTGCCCACCTTCGATCCAAAGCTCATCGGCACGGGCCTCGTCGCCAATTACCTCTTCCAGGGTTTCAGCGGGGACATCCGCTTCGATCTGCCTAAGCAAGTCAGCCTGTACGCCGCCATAGGCCAAAGCAAAGCTTCCACGGACACGAAGAACTCTCTGAACGATGCTTTCGGCATCACTTTCGGGAACCTCGTACGGACCGGCCTCTCCCTATCTTCACTACTCGAAATTCGATAGTTCTTTCGGCAGGGGTGAATACGAATCCATCTCTCTTTCGAAAAGCCTCACCGACAAATTGCAATTGCAGGTCCTTGCCGGAAACCAGGTTTTCTCTTCCTCATTCACCAGCAACACCAACGCGAAATTCGTCAATGCCACGCTCGATTGGTCTTTCAGCCGCCGCTATTTCTTTGAGGGACTCTACGGCTGGTACAGCGGCAACGCTCTCAGCTACAACCAATGGTCCACCCTGTTCGGCTACCGCTGGGGAGGCCTCCGCAAATGAACCCTCGCCTCTTACGCCCCTTCGTTCTACTCGCGCTGTTTGTAGCAATTCTGCTTTGCATCCCTCTTGTTCGCGCGCAAACCGTGCCCGCGCAGCAGTCGCAAACTGCGATAATCGACGACGCGCCTTCCGCCTCTCCCGATCCCGCTTTTATCGCTCGCGCCGATGCGACCATCCTGCACTCCCGCAAACTCATCGACGCTTTCTTCCAGCAAACCTCCAACGTCGTTTGCACGGAAAACGTCTCGCAGACTCTGGTTGGAAAGAACAACAAACCGATGTACCGGGAAGATTCCATCTTCGAATATCAATTGCAGTCCAACACGCACAGCGGCTCACTGCGACTCGTCGAAACGCGTGACCCTCGCAAAGCCGCCTTCCGCGATCCTTACAAAACTCTCCTCATCACCAACGGCTTCGCCAGCATGCTCCTCATCCTTCATGAGAATTACGAAGCCAGTTACGTCTTTGAACCCGTCTCGGAAGAAACAGTCGAAGACCGCGCCGTCCTGAAAATCCGTTTCAAGCCTATCTCCGGAGCATCTTCTCCGGCCGCCGTGCAACTCCTCGGCCGCAACTACCCTCTCCCGCTGAAAGGCGATATCTGGATTGACGAGGAAACGGGTGCGGTCATGAAGCTCGTCGCTTCTCTCGAAAACAGCCTGGAAGATCTTGGCCTCCGCGATCTTCGCAGCGAAATCCACTATTCCATCGTGCAATTCCACGCGCCCGAAGAGGCCTACTGGATGCCCGCCGCCGCGGTCATCGACCTCGAAACACCCAAACAGCATTGGCGCAATATCCATCGCTTCACAGACTACAAGCGATTCCGCGCCACCATTCAAGTCGACATGGGGGAAAAGCAGCCATGAGTATTGGAGCAACCGCCGGAACCAACGTCCTGGTTCGCGAAGATCCCGAGCGTGGCCATCGTCTGCGTGTTTTGCTGGCCTGGCTGCTGTCGTTCGCGATCATTCTGGTCATAGCCGGCTACGGTCTCAACTACTACACGCTCCGCGCAACAGACCGCCCGTACTCTCCGAAACACGAAGCCCTGCGCCCCAGCGGCTTCATCGGCATCAAGCTCGGCATGTTCGGCGTCTTCCTCTTTTTCCTGATCTATCTTTATCCACTCCGCAAAAAATGGGGCTGGCTCGCGCGCCAGGGTAATTCCCGCCACTGGCTCGACTTTCACGTCGTGCTCGGCACTCTGGCGCCGGTGATTATCGCCTTCCACGCCACCTTCAAGTTCGGAAACATTGCCGGCATGGCCTTCTGGAGCATGCTCGCCGTCAGCCTCTCCGGTTTCGTCGGCCGTTATCTCTACGCGCAAATCCCGCGCAACCTCAACGCCGCTCAACTGACCATGAAGGAAATGGTAGAGATCGAAGAGTCCATGCGTCGGGAACTCGCCTCACAGAACCTGGCCTTCGGCAAGCGAATCGAAAAGCTCTATGACTTGCCCACTCCGGACGACGTCGCGCATATGCCCATGCTCGTCGCCCTCCTCTATATGATCCTGATCGACCTGCGCCGGCCTTTTCGTCTTTCACTGCTTCGCTTGCAGTCGGCTGGCTTCCGCTCCTGGGTAAGCTCGTTGTTCGGCTTTCTTCGCACCAAAGATATCAAGTTGGAGCAAGTCGTCGGCGTGGCCCAGAAGCAAGCCAAACTCTCCAAACGCATCTTGTTCCTATCTCGCACCGAGCAGGTCTTCAACTTGTGGCACGTCGTCCATCGCCCTTTCAGCTACGCCTTCGCCCTTCTCGCTCTTATTCACATCGGATTAGCTCTGTACATGGGCTATCGACTCTAGGATGAACTCGCCATGGATAACGCAATCTCCTTTCTAATCGCCATTTCCATCATCGCAGCTTTCCTTCTCTACTACCTGAAGCAGGAGAAGAAAAAAGCCGCGGAAACTCGCGCCGCTGTCGAAAAAGGCAGACTGCGCTCCGACGGCCCGCAATCGCAGCACCCGCACGTTGACGCCACGCGCTGCATCGGCTGCGCAACCTGCACGATGGTCTGCCCGGAAGGTGACGTCCTCGGCATGGTCGGCGGAAAGGCCATGATCATCAACGGATACAAATGCATCGGCCACGGTATCTGTGCCGATTCCTGCCCCGTCGGGGCCATCACCATGGCCTTGACCAGCCCCAGCGTCGGTGCGAATCTTCCCGTACTCAGTCCGGAGTATGAAACCTCCATCAAAAACATGTTCATCATCGGCGAACTCGGCGGCCTGGCACTCATCAAGAATGCTGTCAATCAGGGGCGCGCCTGCATCGACACCATCGTCGCCCGAATCGCCGCAGACAAAGCCTCCGCCGCCGCTCCAGATGTTGCCGATGTCCTCATCGTCGGCGCCGGCCCGGCAGGCCTCACTGCTTCTCTCCGCGCCATTGAGAAAAAACTGAACTACATCACCATCGAAGAGTCGGAAATAGGCGGAACCGTAGCCAAATATCCTCGCCAAAAACTGGTGATGACCAGCCCGGTGGAGTTCCCGCTCTACGGCAAATTCAAGAAAGCGGAATTATCGAAGGAAAACCTGCTGGAGTTTTGGGTGAAGGTCATGAAGCGCGCGGACTTTCAG
>Ga0074044_10004073_pt1 | contig 12240 bp, 10 predicted proteins | sample BogForMeECP23OM1_FD_94443 | JGI IMG/M metagenome (GOLD analysis project Ga0074044, IMG submission 94443) | Bog forest soil microbial communities from Calvert Island, British Columbia, Canada - Bog Forest MetaG ECP23OM1 | ecosystem: Environmental > Terrestrial > Soil > Wetlands ...
CCTTCCCTGGAGGGAAGTGGAACCACAATCGGAGTCCTTCTCCCCCCGGGAGAAGGTGGCGCGCTGCGCGCCGGATGAGGGTCGGTAGTTTCATCGCGAATATTCGTAACCTCTCCCGGTCGCAGGAGAGGGATCACTGAAACCGGGCGGCGGGGCGCGCGCGGGGGAACCGCTTCACGTACTGGAAGAACATCGCCAGTGCGCGGTCGGCTTCGATTAGCACGCCCTCGTGAAAATGCGCCGTGCTAAGCACCGGCGTGTCTTCATCGATCAGGCGTTTGAAGAACGCCTCGCCGATCTGAAGCTGTTGCGCGCGGAGTGCGTCGTCGCCTTCCGCACGCGGTACCGCCGTCACCATCCATCCGTGCGTGCGGCCATCGGGCGTCGGCGAGCCGGTGGCCATTGAAAATACGCTCATCCCGTTCAGGCGCCCGGCCAGCGCAATGGTGTTGGTGCCGGTCACCCGGATGGTCTGATCGAAGACGCCCAGATTGGGATCTTCAAAGCGCACGTCGTACTGGATTCTATGGTCGCCGACCTCGATCTGATTCGGATCGAAATCGATCTTGAGGCCATGCAGGACCCGCAGATGCTGAAAGTCCATCGAGTTGGTAAACGGTACCCACGGTTCGACCGGAAGATCGAATGCCTCGACGGTGCGGTACTGGAGGTCCGACTCCTTAAAGCCGGGAAAATCGGGGACCTCGAAGAGCGGTTTCTCGCCATTGAACGCCCAGATGAGTCCCCACTTCTCGGCGGTGGGAAATTTGAACACGCGCGCGGCCTTGGGAATTTTCTCCGAGGCGGGAATTTTGGTGCATACGCCGTCGGAGCCGTATTGCCAATGGTGGAACGCGCAGCGCACGTCGTCGCCCACTACCTTGCCTACCCCCAGATCGGCGCCCAGATGGCTGCAGTATGCGCTCATCACCGCGGCGCGCCCGCTCTCGCCGCGATAGACAATCGCGCGTCCCTCCAGGAAATCGCGTCCGAGGACCTGCCCGGGCGCGACTTCATCGGCGCGCGCGATCGCATACCACGATTGATGAAACCCGGCCGATGACTTGGCGGACTTGGAACGGCCCGCGCCGCGAGACCGCACCGGTGAATCTCCCACGCTTGCTGCCATCGCTGGTCTCCTTGACGATCAGGCCGTCGCCGTCGAGCTAAAGACTGGCAGCCTTATCATGAAAATCTCGGCATCTTCGGTCATTTCGAAACTCGCGCCGACCTCGGCGGAATCGAGCCGCCATGCGGTGTGCTCGTCGAGCGTTTCATTGGAATTCGAGGCGCGCATCGCGCCGCTGGTGAGGAACAGCAATTCCGGCGCGGTCGCCGCACCCCGCACAGTATGCTTTGCGCCGCGAGCGCCGCGGATGAAGCTGAGTTCAAGGCCGCGTTCGCCAAAAGCGCCCAGCCGCTTTACCTCGAACCCGTCGCCGATGCTCACCCAGTTGAAGTTGCGTGGGAACATCACGACCGGTTCTTCGAACCGTGGCGCCGGATACTCGACCTCGCGGCGCATCACGTGCTCCCACACCGCTTCGTAGCTGTCCTTGCGAATCGTGCGGCCCTCCGGCGTCGTTCGCGTGAATACCCCGTGATCGAAATTTCCGTAATCGCACAAGCGCTGATAGCCGGCGTTCAACTGGTCGTAACTCATGAAGCCGCAGCCCGCCGCGCCGCCCATCTGGAGCACCAGCGAGATCGACATCGCCGTGTCCCGCTGCGGCCCGTAGAATGTGCCTTCGGGAAAATATCCGACCGAGCCGGGTTCGAGATTCTTGCCTGGCGCGAAATTCATCACCCCTTCCAGGCACAGCCGCACCTGGTCGAAGTTATGGCGATGGCGCGGCGTGTAGTAATCGGCCGCGGTTCGGACGAGGCTGAGTTCGAAGTTGTCCGGCGCACCGGGCGCGCCCTGGATCAATCGCTTGAAGTCGATCCCGCCCGATCGATGACCCGAAACCGGGCCGAAAGTCATAGTGGCGCCGTGCGCGACTCGCATATCGCACCCCTTAGCGCGGCGTGCCCGACGGCGTCAAACCTCGCTCCTCCGCTCGGCGTCAACGGCTAATGTTCGAGAGGTCACCTGAGAAGCTGGAAGAGGTTGCTGTAGTCGTCGGTCCAGGGACGCACGCGACGCGCTGCGTCGAGCGAATCGAGATGCGCCGCGATTTCGGGCTGGCTCAGCACGCGATCGTTGCGTGAGAGCAGGACCCAATCACTGGGCCAATCGAATGGATTGTCGCTCGACACGTGGACCCATCCGTAGCGCAGATTGAATGCGCGGCCGTGTTCGGCCACCACGGGGGTCAAGTCGAGAAATCGGTTGGACACGTGAATCGCGATGACGCCATCGGGACTCAGTTCACTCAAATAGATCTGCATCGCTTCCCGGGTCAGGAGATGCGTCGGGATCGCATCGCCGTTGAACGCGTCGATCGCGAGCACATCAAATTGCTGCGGATTGCCGCTCTGGACCTCACGCTCCATCGACAGGCGCGCATCCCCCGGGACCACTACGACCTTGGCGCTCGAATCGCGCAGAAAGCTGAAATAGCCATTCGGATCAGTAACTATTTTGATGATCGCGGGGTTTATTTCGTAGAACCGAATATTGTCGCCCGGCCTGCCCCAGGCGGCGATCGTGCCGGTTCCCAGGCCGACGACGCCGATGCGCAGCGAGGCGCCATCAGCGCGGCGCGGATGGTTCATCAGCACGAGTCCGATGCCGCTGTTCGGATTGTAGTAGGTAGTCGGGTAGTAGCGTAATCGAGGGTCGGTCTGTGACAGGAATTGCTCGCCGTGCGTGATACGGCCATTCACGAGCCGATAGGCATGCCAACTGTGGTCGCGGGCCTCGTCCGCCTCCACCCGAAACACGCCATAGAAGTTGCGCGTCATCAGGAGCGTGTCATGAAGCGCGATCGACACCGTCTCGATGTAAATGACGCCGAGAACCGATATCGAAGTAAGCAACGAGAGTTGTGCCAACCGTCCCGGGCGGGCGAGGAGTCGCGGAGTATTCCTCCATAGCGCGAAAGTCACGGCAAGCGCGCCTGCGACGAATGCGAGCGCGGCATAAATCCGCGTGTGCTCAACGATGCCGAGCAGCAGCGGGAGCGCCAGTGCGGGGGCGAAAATCAACAGCGCGAAGATGGGCTTGCGCAGATAGATCCACGAGGTGCGATCGCGCGTCAGTACGATCGTCATCAGGACGGCGCACGACCAGACCGAGAGCCGGTATTCCCAAAAGCCGCGAAAGATGAGCGGAGCGATCGCCACGGCAAAGATGCCGCCGAGCGCGCCGCCCGCGGATACCATCAGGTAGAACGCAGTCAGGTTTCGCGCGCCGGGCTTCAAACGAACTAGCTCGCCGTGACAGACCATGCATCCCGCGAACAGCAGCAAGGATGCGTTGCCGACTTGAAGCAGCACATTCACCGTCACGGTCGAGAGAATCCGATGACCTACGGAAGCCGCGATACGGTCAATGTAAACCGCGACCAGAAAGGTGCAGAACACCGCGATAGCGAATAGCGGATGAAAAACGCCGCGACGGTACCATCGCTCGCCGTCAAAGCAGATGACGAAAGACAATAGGTAGAGTGCGAGCGGGAGTACCCAGAGAAAAGGGATCGGCGCGATATCCTGGGTCATCTGATTGGTGGCTCCGTAGAGCAGAAGCGAGGCGCACGCGGCGAGCGCAATCCAGAGCACGTAAGTCGATCGGCTCGGGTTTTCGATCGCGCCGTCAGCTTCCACTGGAGCCGCAAGCGGCCGGGCGTCGCGAAGGGGCATCGCGCAGAGAACCATCCCGGCGGCAAAAAACAGATACAGGCCCGACCACATATTGGCCTGCGCCTTCAGGCTCAGGCTCGGCTCTACGACGAACGGATAGGAAAGCAAAGCCAGCAGCGAGCCGAGGTTCGAAAGCGCGTAAAGGCGATAGGGAGATGTTCCTTCATACGTCCGGACGAACCATGACTGGAGCAGCGGCGCGGTTGCGGAGAGAACGAAATAGGGCAGTCCGATACTCACCGAGAGCACGAGCAGGATGCGCGGGACGGGAAAATCGGCGTGCGCGGGCTTCCAGCTCGATCCGGGCAGGAGGGCAGATTTCCAGACGATGGCCAGCAGGCCCATCGTGAGGATGCACAGCGCGATCAACGCCAGATGAGCAATCATTTGCCGGCGTGGCGGCAGCTTCGTTCCAATCAGATGAGCATATGCGTAGCCCGCCAGCAGGAGGACCTGAAAGAACAACAGGCAGGTGGTCCAGACCGCGGGTGTGCCGCCGAACCACGGCAGGATGTACTTCGCGAGCATCGGCTCGACCTGGAAGAGCAGGAAGGCGCCAACGAATATGGTGAAGGCGTAGGGTCGCATCTCATCGACGGGCAATCTTACGGCGCGCGACCAGGTTATTGAACCACGCGCGCCATGAGTCCCGCGGCAGAATTAACCCGGCGGCAACAATTGGCGAAAGCCGTCAGCCGCTTATCAGGCGCCCTCGCGGCTCTTGATGCGGGCGTGACGGCGTGGCTCGGGCGGCAGCGTGAGGACATCGCGGCTGTAAAAGGAGCCGAGGTACTCGATAAGATTGCGCATCGAGATGACGGCGACCGGATGCTCATTGTCGTCGACCATCGGAATATGGCGGAAGCCCTCGACGACCATCAGGTTCAGCGCGTAAGCAACGCTGGAGTCTGCGGGTAGCGTCACCGGATTGCGCGTCATCACATCAGCAAGGCGAGTGCTATGGAGATCCATCGGACGTGCCGCCACCTTCATCAGGACGTCGCGCTCGGTGAACACACCCGCGAGCTTTCCCGCTTCGACCGCCAGCACGCAGCCGCGGCGGTCATGCTGCATCTTGCCGATAGCCTCCGCGAGCGGAGTTGCCGCATCCAGCACCAGCGGCGGCTGCGTGGTTACATCGGCGAGTGTGTCGTTAATGAGCGCGGATTCCAGATCGGAGGAACCGGGCGATTCTTCCTCTTCGACCCGCGATGCTTCATCGTCATCAAAAGGCATAACGCGCCATCTCCAAATTCGGAATCTCCAACCCAACCATATTGCTGAACCCGGCGTATGGCAAAGCGCGCTGAGTCAACCAATGCCGGCGGGCGGACATGACTTTGTGTGCGGCACCCATGGTGCGGCTATGTTGCATTCGGCGAGGATGGAATCACCCGTCGCGCGGATGCCCGTGTCAGCAGTTCAAGAACTGGCCCGGCGAGCAGGTGCCCGGATCGTTTACCGGCGGCTTAGGAACCGACGTGCTGACCTGACAGGTGTTGACGTTGTTGGGCACACAGGTGCAGTTGCCAAACATATCGATCATCCCGCCGTCAAAGCAGGTATAGTCGTTCAAATTTCCGTTTTTGGTAACGCAGGGGTTTTGCGGAGTTTCCAGGGTTGAAGGCGCGCCTCCGCAGGCACCCATGATCGGAGTACACGGCGAATAACCTTGCGTATGGCCGCAGGTTGCAGTGCATTCGAGCTCTCCATTCTGAAAATTCGGATTGAGATCGGGCGGCCCCTTATGACAGATGGTGGCTGGAGCGACACAGACCGGCTGCCCTTCGCCTCCGCATGCCACGCATGCGCCGCCCGAGTTCACACCCGAGACACATATTCCGGAGGGACAGGCGGCCTGACCGATCTGTCCGCAAAAGCCGGACAGTCCGCAGGTCGGGCCCCATCCGATGGAGATGTTCTGCGAAGCCGCCGTCGAGGTCTGATTGTCAACGCCGAGTATGGTCACCGGCTGCGTCGTCGAGGGCGAGCATCCGACGTATGAGAACTGCCAGTTGAAGTTCTGGAACGAGCCGTTGGTGCATTGCGGATCGCCGATCGGGACAACCGCTTCGGGCGGCGGCAATCCGCTCATGCTCAGGTGCGCGCAACTGGGAATGTTGCTGAATGAAGAGCCGCCAATCGTCAGGAAATTAGGATTGCTGGTGACCTGAATGCTCGGGCATGCGGGCTGGCCCATTTGTCCGCAGGCGCACCCGGCGAGCAGCCCGCCAAAAATCAGCGCGATAATTCGTCGCACGATTTCCCCCTTCGGTGCGATTCACCGTCCGGTCGAATGTAATCTGATTCAACCGGAATTTATGGTTGCGCCGTCTGCAGGATCGGCCTCAAAGCGAATCCTATTGCCGGGGCACGCCAGTGGCAAAGCGGCGGGCGGGCCTGACTTTGTGCGGCAGGCACGGTGTCGCTATGGTGCGAAATGACCGAGCGCGCGGCGGCGCGCTGGAGGAGGAAGGGGCCCGGTGGCCCCACCGGTCTTCAAAACCGGCCTGGCAGCTATTGCGGTTGCCGGAGGGTTCGACTCCCTCCCCCCTCCGCCACACACCCCGCGTGGGTCTTTCCGTCTCTGCGTTTCAAGTGCGTGTGTGGTGCATCCGCAATGGCCAAGCTATTGACCTTGCCCTCCCCGTCTCAGTGGAAGGTCACTTGGCGGTGCCTGTACATGTGTCCTTCGCGAGATCACAGTTTATTACCAATTGATCGCACGACGCGTCCGGGATTGAGCCCACGGTACTTCCCCCATCCAGGGATAACTGTTGGCTAAAATGCTGGCCGTCAGAAGTATCAATACAAATTCGACCGTTTACGGATTCAGCGTGAGGCTTCAAATAAATGATATGAAAAAAAGAGTAGGTTCCTTCAAAATGAAACGTACCGTTAGCTTCCGATGCTATTGGTGGAGGATGCGAAACAATGGGGGAATCACACTGAGCGTCGGTGAGGTCATCTGAGTATCCGACCTTGGCACCCGCAACTGGCACGCCGTTTCGCGCAACGGTTCCGTAGATATCGGGTTGCGTGTGATAATGCACTGGCAACGGCAGGCACGAGCTGAGGCAGGTCGCACTAAGCACATATGTAAGAGCGTAGCGAAATCCCATCTCAACCTTATCGACTCCTTTCCACCGCGCCTCGATGCTCAGCTTTTGAGGCGATCTTGTCCAGCGTCCTCGTATCGAAATCGTTGACATCATTGCGCTCGTGTCGAGCTGACTCGATGGCTCTCCGTAAACGCGATTAACAGTCGTCCCCTTTTGCAGCTGGCTGTTCCATGAGCGCGCCAGCCGCGCGAACGACGTTCTTCTATTCGCGAACCCTTAGGAACTCGACTGCTCCTCAACCGTAGGCCTTCGAGTATCACGACTCGCCCTGGCTGATCACCCTCGGCTTCAAGGTCCCTGGGGGACCAGAGAAGAAGCAGTGTGCAGCTCGCCGCACGGAGGGTTCGTTTACGTCTTTGACCTTGGAGCCGGGAAACGAGTAGATGATGGTCATGCAAACGAACGATCGAATCGCGGCGTCCGAGCGACTGACGGAGAAATTCCTGACGGATCCTATGTCTCATCTTCAGTCAAACCATCTTGACTGGCAGGACTTGAAGGGCGGCCCGCGATTCGACTACCCGATCGACTATGCAGTGGCAGTCACCGGCGTGGACCGCGCCGCCGGCCTGATCGAGTTCATCGCGAAATGGGCGCCGAACTCCTACTGCCATTACCATCGGCATCTGGGTCGAACTGTCTCCCGGGTGCTTCAGGGTGAGCATCATATTGTGGAAACAACCGAGACGCAGATACTCCACAAGACCCGCAAGCCTGGCTTTCAGGGGCAGAGTCCCGCCGGCGAGATCCATATGGAATACGGCGGAGCGGATGGTGCGACGGTGCTCTTCCTCTGCGAGGCAGTCGACGGAAAAGTATTCGACATTGTCGCCAAGGATGGGATCATACTCGCGACGACGACCGTGGACGATTTTATCTCAGGGCGCCTGCGCTAAGGAAAGATTCCGTAAAGGCACGGGTCGCTCGCTCCACCGATCGTTACGCCTTATTCTCGCGCCCGCAGCAACGGCGAATCTGCTGCCCTCCCCCCTTCGCCATTCTCAGAGAGCTTCTCTCTTCGTGTCAGAATTCATGTAACCCAGGACGATCTTCTCGAACTGCCGGGGGAACGTGTCTCGCAGTTAACCCGAATAGGGTCGGCCAACCGCCACCCTATTTTGTTTCGGGCGGCGCCGCGCTAAGACAAAGGCCATGATCAGGCGAGCGGGGCGCTCGGCATCCATCTTGGCGGCGGTAGTCGCGATCACGTTTCTTGCCACCCGGGCATCGGCATCGGAGACAGCAGACCTCCGCTGCAACGAGCTCATGAAGGCGCTCGGTTCGGCCGACTACGCTGCCGCCATCGCGTATTTCGATCCCACCATGAAGGCGGGCTTCAGCCCGGAGCGGCTAGGATCATTGTGGCAGAGCTTGACCGCAGCCCACGGAAAGCTCATCGGCTGGAAGATTGCGCAGAGATCTACCGACAACTGTCGGGAGACCATCGTTGCACCGCTCAAGTTCGATCATGACTCGGACCTCGCAGCCTTCATTTCGGTGAATCCGAGCGGCGAGGTCTCCGGATTGTATTTTGCGCCTGCGCCGCACACTCCCGTCCCAGCGACGCCGGCGACCTCACCGCCATCCGGAGTAGCCAAAAACTTTGATTCGATCGACGTGCTTGTCGGACACGCCTTTGAGCTGTGCGGCACGATCACCATCCCTGCAACGGGCACCGGACCCTGGCCTGGAGTCGTTCTGCTGGGTTTCTCGGGACCCGCTGACAGGGACGAAACGATCGGCCCAAACCATATCTTCAAGGACATCGCTGAAGGCCTCAGCTCACGCGGCATCGTGGTGCTGCGCTACGACAAACGCACCCACGCATACGGCGATAAGATCGACTTCCGGCACCTGACGATCAAAGAGGAATACCTCGATGACGGGGTAGCGGCGGTCAATCTTTTGCGCTCTCGCTCAGAGGTAGCAAAGGACCGCATCTTCATCGCCGGCCATAGCCAAGGGGGGATCGTCGCGCCCGAGGTCGCCCGCGAGGCAGCTCCCGTGCAAGGATTGATTCTGTTGGCTCCCCCCTCCGGCTACAAGGTGGGGGCAGCGGTAGTCCGGGCGACGCGCCGCCTCGGGGAGATATCACAACCGCAACTCGCTGAACTCGAGCGCAAGGCCAGGGAGCTTGATCGCCACCAGATGCCGCCGACGGAGATTTTCGCGAATAAGCCGGCCTCTTATTGGTACGATCTCGTCGGGCGCAATGAAGTGGCGGTGGCTCGGCAGCTCGGCGTCCCGATCCTCATCCTGCACGGGGGCCGCGACTACTCGGTCCTCGATGAAGAAATCGAGCACTGGCAGAAGGGTCTCAAGGGGGTGCCGCACGTTCGGGTGGAAACCGTTCCGGCGCTCAATCACGTGTTCCTGGCCGGAACCGGCAAGCCTAACGACCGGGAATACGAGAACCCCGGTCACGTCGATCCGCGGGTGATCGATGCGATGGCGGCGTTCATCAAAAATCCGCTCGCCAACTGAACCGTCGCGTATGGATCGCGAAGCCCGCCCGGCGATTTTCGTTGAATCTCGTCGCGCCCACTCTCGAACTCACGACTGCGGGAGCAAGCTCGCGCCGATTTGATAGGCTGCGGTGAAGCGATCAAGACCGTTGGTTCCGCCATTTACCAATCTGCGCGCCGTCGGGAAATCGCTTTCGAGCAGTGCCGTTTTGATAGGTATTTCCTGCGACCCGATGAAGGCGGCTAGCAGGTTTGCGGCGGTGACCGGGTCGTTGGCCTTGTCGGGATTGCTAGTCAAATCCGGAACCCCGACTATGGGGCCGAATTTGGTGTAATTGGTCCTTCCCGTCAGCTGCACATAGCCGCGTCCCTTGAAATCCGCGCCATCCGTGGGGCCGCGATTCCCCAGGTCGCGCCGATTGTCATACAGATCGAACGGCTGGCCGCCCGGGCTGGTGTTGAAGCGCGAGACGCCTTCGCTGATCGGCACGAATCCCTCGGTTTCCGCTCGGATCGTCGCGAGCCCGGCCAGGATGATCGGAACTGTCGTCAGTTGAGCATTCGCAAGCGCGGCAAGGACGGCAGGAAGATTAGTGTTGATATTATCCAAAGGCGTCACCGGAAACATCTTCGCGACGATAGCTAGCGTGATGTCGGGCATGCTCGGCAGCGCTGGAATAGTATTCGCATCGAAGCCCAAAGCCAGCGCCGTTCGCGCACCGACTACTCCATCGGCCAGCAGGCCCTCGCTCTTCTGGAAGCCGATCACCGCAGCCAGCGTTCCGGGCCCGAAGTCGCCGTCGACCACTCCGGGCGGGAAGCCGCGTTCCTTCAGGCGATTCTGCAGGGCTATGACATCGGGGCCAGAGTCACCTTCATTAAGTGTCTCCATCTTGGTCTCCCCAGCAGCGGCGACCGGCTATTTCCTTCCGGATTGAATAATCGTGTTGACGCCCCTGCGACGTCCCCCATATCGGCGCTTTCAGTCAACGAGAGATGCGGACCATACCCGGCTGGATGGCGGACCTCAAGCGGCTCCCAGGTCCATATCAATCTGTCAGGAACCGGAGCGTGGCGGCGCGGTCATAAATACCACCGCCGGTTGGGAATGTTCACTATTCGCATACCTCGGCGCCTGCCGGCATTCACAGTGGCGCGCAAATCTTAACGCGACTCGAAGGAACGCGCCTCTCACGATCGGAAATGTTGAGAGGCGCTGGCGCAAGGCTCGCGATTGGATAGGCGATTTAGTAAGCCGACAGTGAAGCAACCTGCTCGCGGTGCTTCCAAAGGGAGATTCTCATGTTCAACAGCACCATCCTGGACGTCGCGATCGGTTTAGTCTTCACGTTCCTCGCTATCAGCCTTGCGGTCAGTGCCATCGTCGAAGCAATAGCTTCCGTGCTGAAGTGGCGCTCCAGCACGCTGCTTCAGGGAATCAAGGACCTGCTTAATGACTCGAGTTTTACGGGTCTGGCTCGCTCCCTCTATAACCACGCACTCGTCAACCCGCAGGACGCCGGGACAGCCAACGACGAGAAAGCACTGAAGCATGCCCCGGCATACGTGGATCCCAAGCTGTTTGCCGATGCGCTCGTTGACGTGGCAAACATCACGCAAGACTCGCCCGATAAAATCAAAACGGCGATCGACGCTAACATCACGAACCAGCAACTGAACGGTTTGTTGAAGGGCGTCGTTGACCGGACGGCCGGTGATGTCGGGAGGATGCGGGACGAGCTCGCCGCCTGGTTCGACAACAGCATGGATCGCATTGGTGGGGCCTACAAGCGCAAAACGCAATTGTGGTCTTTTGCGATCGCCCTGATAATCGCGGTGGCGCTCAACGTCAGTGCGATCAGTGTCGGCCAGGCACTGTGGCTGCGCCCGATGCTCGCCAGGACCCTGGGCCCAACGCCGAATTTGACGCCTCTCGATGCGGTCGCGCTGCTGGAAAATCTGGGTTTCCCCGTCGGCTGGAGCGCTGCGGCACTCGGGAATCTGGGGAGTTGGAACGGACTCGAAATGTTGGCCGGATGGCTGATCACCGCCGCGGCGACGCTGTTCGGCGCGCCGTTCTGGTTTGACATGCTCGAGCAATTCGTTCGTCTCAAAGGGTCCGGTCCCAGCCCGGCAGAAAAACGCTCGGGCGCCGGAGCCTCTTCCTAGGTTATGTCGAACTCGTGGAACCTCGTCCGATCGCGGCGATAAGACTGTTCACGGCACGGCCCGGCTCGCGGAGCAGGTTCCATCCCGCGCAGCTGGCGGACTTCGAAAGAAGCTGAGATCGATTTGTAGCTCGCGGGCCGCTTTGATACTGCGTTATTTTGAAGATTCAGCCGACACCGCCAGGTCGGTTCAGACCATAGGTAAGGAGTACCACGATGATTCTCACGGTAATCCGCGACCAGCAACAGGATCTCCAGCTCGCCGGCGTTGCGGCGACCGCCATCTGCGGCACGGGACTCACGCAGCTCTTTCCGGGCGGTCTTCCCTCGCGCGGCGCAGTAGCCGATGGAGGCTCGCTGGAAGTCATGTGCGATACCGCTAATGGCCCGCGGGTAAGGGCGGCGTTCGTCCGCGCCGGATTCGACACCATCGAAAAAGTTGCCGATCCTCAAATTCCGCCTAAGCCCAACATGGTGACGGTCGCATTTGGACCCAAGGATCAGAAATTTCTGCAAATGGCGGATCCGGCCGCCGATGCGCTTTGCGGCGCGGGATTCACCGTGGCTTACTCCGACGGAAAGTCGTACTCAGGCGATCTGTTCTCCGACCCGACCGCGAATGTGCAATGCGATCAAACCGACGTCGCCGCCGTCCAGCAGGCTTTCGCCGCCGTATGGCAA
>Ga0074044_10004074_pt1 | contig 12240 bp, 7 predicted proteins | sample BogForMeECP23OM1_FD_94443 | JGI IMG/M metagenome (GOLD analysis project Ga0074044, IMG submission 94443) | Bog forest soil microbial communities from Calvert Island, British Columbia, Canada - Bog Forest MetaG ECP23OM1 | ecosystem: Environmental > Terrestrial > Soil > Wetlands ...
CGCACTTTGGCTTTGCCGCCGCGGAGGCTGCCGCCATGCGCCCGGAAGGGCCGGCTACGGCCTTTTGCCGGCCGGCCGCGGCCTGCCTCGACCAGAAGCTCGAAGATGAGGCCGCCCGTCACCATGTCGGCTTCCGCCAGCCGCACCTCGACCTTATCGCCCAATACGAAGGCAATTCCGCTCGCGCGTCCGATCAGCCGGTGGCGGGCCTCCTCGTGGATGTAATAGTCCGAAGGCAGCGTGCTGATCGGCACCAGCCCGTCCGCACCCGTCTCGTCGAGCGTCACGAAGAGGCCGAAGCGGGTGACGCCCGAGATGCGTCCGGCGAAGCTCGCCCCCACCTTGGCGGCGAGATAGGCGGCGGTGAAGCGGTCCTCGGCGTCGCGCTCGGCCGCGTCCGCGCGCCGCTCGGTCATGGAAATGTGCTCGCCGAGCCGCGCGAAGTGCGCCTGCGTGGCTCCCGCCGAGAGGCCGTCGGGCCCGAGCCCGAGGCTTGCTATGAGGCCGCGATGCACGAGGAGGTCGCCATAGCGGCGGATGGGCGAGGTGAAATGGGCGTAGCGCCGAAGGGCCAAGCCGAAATGCCCGCGGTTGTCGGGGCCGTAGACGGCCTGGGCCTGGCTTCTGAGGATGACCTCGCTCACCAGCTGGCTGTGCGGCGTCGAGGCGGCCTTTTCGAGAATCTGGGTGAAGTGCCTGGGGCTGAGGACTTGGCCTTTGGCGAGCTTGTAGCCGAGAGTGGCGAGGAAATCCCTAAGCGCCTCGACCTTCTCGGCGGCCGGCTCGTCATGCACCCGGTACATGCAGAGCGTCTTCTTTTGCTCGAGCGTCTCGGCCGCAGAGACGTTGGCCGCGATCATGAACTCCTCGATGAGCCGATGGCTGTCGAGGCGCGGGCGGGGGATGATGCGCTCGATGCGTCCGTCCTTGCCGATCACGACCTGGCGCTCGGGAAGGTCGAGGTCGAGGGCACCCCGTTGCAGCCGCGCGGCCAAGAGCGCGCGGAAGGCGCCATAAAGCGGTGCGATCACCGGCTCGTTGAGCGGCCCGGTCAGCTCGTCCGCTAGGCCGTCGCGCGCCGCCTGCACCCGGCCATAGGTGAGGCGCGCCGCCGAGCGCATGAGGCCGCGCTCGAAGCGATGGCGGAGCTTGTTGCCCGCCTTGTCGATCCACATGTGGACGGCTAGGCAGCCGCGCTCCTCGCCGGGCTTGAGCGAGCACCAGCCGTTCGAGAGCCCTTCCGGCAGCATGGGGACGACGCGATCGGGGAAATAGGCGGAATTGCCGCGCTCGCCGGCGGCGCGATCAAGCGCGCTAGCCGGCCGCACATAATGGGCGACATCCGCGATCGCGACGAGAAGATGCCAGCCGTCTCGGTTGCCGGGGTCGGGGTCGGGTTCCGCCCACACGGCATCGTCGAAGTCGCGCGCGTCCTCGCCGTCGATGGTGACGAGCGGGGTGCCGCGCAGATCCGTGCGCCCGGCAAGGCCGACCGGGCCCGCGGCGGCGGCGGCGGCAAGGGCTTCCGCCGGGAAGTCGACGGGAATGCCGCGGCTCAGAATGGCGATCAGGCTGATCGAGCGCGGGTTTCCCATCTCGCCCAGCCGCTCGACGACGCGCGCATGGCGCAGCCCGAGCCGGTGGTGGCCCGGGAGCGCCTCGGCGAGCACCAGCTCGCCCTCCCTGGCACCGCCCTCATCACCGCGCGCCACTCCGTATTCGGCCTTGTCCTTGCGCTCGGTCGGCCGGATGCGCCCGCCGTCCGGACCCAGTGCAAAGACGCCCAGCACCTTGCCCGGCGCCTCGCTGACGCGGCGGATGACGCGGCCCTCGTAGTTGCCGCCGCCAACGTGCTTGAGCCGGGCCAGCACCCGCTCGCCCGCGCCGAGTGCCGGCGTGCCGCGCCGCTCGGGCGCCATGTAGATGCGCGGCGGCGGCACCTCGCCTTCCCAGGCGAGCGGCTTCGCCAGCAACTCGCCGTCCGCGTCCGTGCCGGTGATTTCGACGAGCGTCACCTCGGGCAGCCGGCCGGGCGCACCGAAGCGCCGGCCGCGCTCGCGCCCGAGGGTGCCCTCCTGCTGCAGCTCCTTGAGCAAGGTCTTGAGCTGGATGCGCTCGGCACCCGAGAGGCGAAACGCGCGCGCGATCTCCCGCTTGCCGACCGGCACCGGGCTCTCGCGGATGTAGCCCAGAAGCTCCTCTTTGGTCGGCAGAGGCGATCGCTTCTGCTGCGGGTGACGGGGCGGCAAATCCAGCTCTCGTACTATTCCGCGTTGGCTGCGGCTTTGCTCTTGCGGCTCGCGCCAGCACCCTTCCGCGACTTCGTCTTGCCGGCACTCCCTGCTCGCGCCGCATGCGCGGCCAGGAGTGCTACCGCCTCCTCGAGCGTGACCGCGTCCGGCTGCTTGCCCTTCGGCATCGGGGCATTGAGCGCGCCGTGCTTGAGGTAGGGGCCGTAGCGGCCCTTCAAGATGCGGACCGGCCGCGCGTCCGCGGGATGCGGGCCGAGCTCGCGCAGTGTCGTCGACCCGCGGCCCTTGGCCTGGCTTAAAAGATCGACGGCGCGATTGAGCCCGATCGTGAGGACCTCCTCGAGCGTGCCCAGGCTCTTGTAGGTGCTCTCATGCTTGATGTAAGGGCCGAAACGGCCGATGCCGGCGGTGATCGGCTTGCCCGTCTCGGGGTGGTGGCCGATCTCGCGCGGCAGCGAGAGAAGCTGCAAGGCGAGTGCCAAGCTCACCTCCTCGGGCTTCACTCCGCGCGGGAGGGAGACGCGCTTCGGCTTCTCGCCGCCTTTTCCCTTGGCTTTTCCCTTGGCTTTTTCCTTGGCCTTGCCCTTCGACTTGCCCGTATCAACGACGTTGGCGCTGGTCTCACCGCCAAGCTGGACGTAATAGCCATATGGCCCCTTGCGCAGCGCCACGGGCAGACCCGCGGCCGGATCGCTGCCGAGTATCTTCGGTCCTTCGAAAGCGGCCTGGGCGCCATTCTGGTCGCCGTTCACGCGCACCTCGAGCGGGCGGGTATAGCGGCACTCGGGATAGTTCGAGCAGCCGACGAAGGCGCCGAACTTACCGAGCTTGAGGCTCAGCCTGCCGCCCGCACACGCCGGACAAGCGCGCGGGTCCTTGCCGTCGCCGAGGTCGGGGAAGAAATGCGGGGCCAGCTCCTCATTCAGGGCCTCGATCACCTGGCTGATCGAGAGGTCCTTGGTGCCGTCGACGGCCTTCGAGAAGTCGGCCCAGAAGTCGCGCAGGAGCTGCTTCCAGTCGACGCGGCCGTCGGAGACGTCGTCGAGCTTGTTCTCGAGCTCGGCGGTGAAGTTGTATTCGACGTAGCGTTGGAAGAAGCTGACCAGGAACGCGGTGACGACGCGGCCGCGATCCTCGGGCACGAAGCGGCCCTTGTCGATGCGCACGTACTTGCGGTCCTGCAAGACCTGAAGGATCGAGGCATAGGTGGAAGGCCGGCCGATGCCGAGCTCCTCGAGGCGCTTGACGAGGCTCGCCTCGGTGTAGCGCGGCAGGGGCTGGGTGAAATGCTGCTCGGGCTTGATCGCCTCGCGCGCGAGCGCCTCGCCCTCTTTCACCTGGGGCAGCCGGCGCTCAGCCTCCTCGTCCTCGGCCGGATCGTCGCGGCCCTCCTGGTAGGCGCGCAAGTAGCCGTCGAAGAGGAGCACCGAACCCGTCGCGCGCAGCATCGCGGCACCCGCCTTGTCCGCGATGTCGACCGCCACCTGGTCGAGCACCGCGCTCTCCATCTGGCTCGCGACCGCGCGCAGCCAGATGAGCTCGTAGAGTCGGCGCTGATCGTCGTCGAGAAAGCGCCCGACCTCCTGCGGCCGGCGGAAGAGATCCGTCGGACGGATCGCCTCATGCGCTTCCTGCGCGTTCTTGGCCGTCGCCTTGTAGCGGCGCGGCTCGGCGGGGAGATAGTTCTTGCCGAACTGCTGCTCGACGAGCTGCCGCGTGGCCGCGACCGCCTCGCCTGCAAGGGCCACGCTGTCCGTGCGCATGTAAGTGATGAGCCCGACGCTTTCGCCGCTGAGATCGACGCCCTCATAGAGGCGCTGGGCGACGCGCATGGTGCGGCTCGCGCCGAAGCCGAGCTTGCGCGACGCCTCTTGCTGGAGCGTCGAGGTGGTGAAGGGCGGGTTGGGATGGCGGCGCTGCTGCTTGCGCTCGACCTTGAGGACCGCGTACTCCCCGCCCGCGAGCACGGCCGCGGCCCCGTCCGCCCCCACCTTGTCGCCGAGATCGAATTTGTCGAGCTTCTTTCCCTTGAGATGGGTGAGGCGCGCCGTCAGCACCGCCCCGCTCGCGCTGCGGAACTCGACGTCGATCGTCCAATATTCGCGCGGGCGGAAACGCTCGATCTCGGCCTCGCGCTCGCAGACGAGACGGAGGGCGACCGATTGCACGCGGCCCGCCGAGCGGCTTCCCGGCAGCTTGCGCCACAACACCGGCGAAAGCGTGAAACCGACGAGATAGTCGAGCGCGCGGCGCGCGAGATAGGCCTCGACCAGCTCGCGATTGACGTCGCGGGGATGCGCCATCGCGTCGAGCACGGCGTCCTTGGTGATCTCGTTGAACACGACGCGCTTCACCTCGACCTTGTCGAGGACGTCGCGCTCCTTGAGGAGCTGGAGGACGTGCCAGGAGATCGCCTCGCCCTCGCGGTCCGGGTCGGTCGCGAGGCAGAGCCGGTCGGCATTCTTCAAGGCACTGGCGATCGCGCGGATGTGCTTCTCCGAGCCGCTGTCGACCTGCCACGACATGGCGAAGTCCTCCTCGGGCCGGACGGAGCCGTCCTTGGCCGGGAGATCGCGCACATGGCCATAGCTCGCCACCACCACATAGTCCTTGCCCAGGTACTTGTTGATGGTCTTCGCCTTGGCCGGAGACTCGACGACGACGACGATCATTGCGCCACGCCTGCTAGGTCAAAGGGCCGGGAGGCTAAAGGGTTTCGCTTAGGAGAGCAAGCTTACCCGGTGGCCGGGGTGACGCTCCAATCGCCCGGCGAGCTCCAGCTCGAGGAGCGCCATCGACACCACCGCGGGCGAGAGATGGGTTTGCCGCAGGATTTCGTCAACCGGCACCGGAGTCGGCCCCAGCGCCTCGAGCACCAGCCGCCGCGCCTGCTCGAGTTCGGACGGGGTGGGCTCAAGGGGCGGGGGAGCGGCTTCTCCGGGGGGTTCCTCGGCGAGCGGGCGCTTGCCCATCCCCTCGAGCACGGCGATCACGTCCGCCGCCCCTTCGGTCAGGTGGGCGCCGTCCCGGATGAGCCCGTTCGTCCCCTTGCAGCGCGGGTCGAGCGGCGAGCCGGGCACGGCGAAGACCTCCCGGCCCTGGTCCGCGGCGAAGCGGGCGGTGATGAGGGAGCCCGAGCGCTGTGCCGCCTCGACCACGACGACCCCGAGGCAAAGCCCTGAAATTATTCGATTTCTGCGCGGAAAATGACGACCCTGCGGCTCGGTGCCGGGGGCCATCTCCGAGAGCGCCAGGCCCTGGCCGACGATGGCGCCATAGAGCTCCCGGTTCTCCTCCGGATAGACCACATCGACCCCGCCGGCCATGACCGCGACCGTGCCGCTCGCGAGCGCCCCCTGGTGCGCGCTGGCATCGATGCCGCGGGCGAGGCCGGAGACCACCACGAGACCGGCCTCCCCCAGCCCGGCGGCGAGCTCGCGGGCGAAGCGCCGGCCGCTCGCCGAGGCATTGCGGGCGCCGACGATGCCGATCATGCGGCGCTCGAGGAGATGGGCGTGACCGCGGAGCGTCAAGACCGGGGGCGCGTCCTCGACGGCGCGCAAGGTGGCGGGGTAGCCGGGCTCGTCGCGGCAGAGGAGCCGGCCGCCAAAGGCCTCGAGCGCTGCGAGCTCGCGCTCGGCCGCCGCGCGCGAGGGGATGCGAATCGGGCGCTGCCGTCCGCCGCGCTTGGCCAGCTCGGGCAGGGCGGCAAGGGCGACCTGGGCGGAGCCGAAGCGGGCGAGGAGCTGGTAGAAGGTGATCGGCCCGACGTTCTCGCTGCGAATGAGGCGAAGCCAGTCCAGCCGCTCGCTCTCTGTAAGAGGCCGTTCGCGCATCATCGCGCTACAATGGTTAATGGCCAGGGGTTCGTCAACCGTAAGCTGAGACGGTGGCGCAGACCTGCCTCGAGAGGGAATGAACGGGAAAGCCCTTGTCCGCCCCGGCCCAGCGTCTCGGACCGGCTCAGGTGCGTCCTTCGAGACGCGCGCTCCGCGCGCTCCTCAGGATGAGGTAAGGTCTTACTGCCACACACAAATCTCCTCATCCTGAGGAGCGACCCGAAGGGTCGCGTCACGAAGGACCCAAGATGGTTTTGCAAGCATCGGGAGATGTGTGCATCCGCTCGCCTCGAAGGGGGATCGGCCGCCCGTTGAGGATCGGCCGATGGGGTGGGGGTGACGCACGGATTGTTGAAGGCCGGCACGCCGCTGGGCGGGGCACTGCACTTATTTCTTCGCGCCGATCTTGGGCTCCTCGCCTTTGAGGAGGCGGCGGATGTTGCCGAGATGGCGGAGGAAAACGAGGACGGCCACGAAGGCGGCGAGCTGGGCGATTTGAGGGTCGCCGAGGAGCCAGCCGTAGAGCGGGGAGAGGGCGAAGCTCGCAAGTGCTGCGAGCGAGGAGTAGCGGAAGAGGAAAGCGACGGCGAGCCAAGTGGCGCAGGCAGCCAAGCCGGCGGGAAAGGCGGCGGCAAGGAGCACGCCCAAGCCGGTGGCCACACCCTTGCCGCCCTTGAAGCGGAGCCAGAGCGGAAAGAGGTGGCCGACGAGGGCACCGGCACCGGCGAGAACCGCCGTGTCGGGGCCGAAGCGGGCGCCGAGCAGCACGGCCGCCGCGCCCTTGCCGCCGTCCAAGAGCAGCGTCAAGGCCGCGAGCGCGCGGTTTCCGGTGCGCAGCACGTTGGTGGCGCCGATGTTGCCCGAGCCGATCTTGCGGATGTCGCCCATGCCGGCGAGGCGCGTGAGGAGGAGGCCGAAGGGAATCGAGCCCAGGAGATAGCCGGCCACGGCAGCGGCGAGGAACGGCCAGGTGTAGGTGAAATTGCCGAGCGGCGACGGCATGGCGGGTGTCTCCGTGCGCCTCGGCGAAGGGACCGAAGCAGCACTTTACGGATTTATAGCCGTGCCTCCTTCTCCCCGTCGACGAACACGGGGCGGCCGTCGACGATGGTGCGCAGCACGCGTCCTTGGACCTGGCGCTCGGCGAAGGGGGAGTTCTTCGACTTGCTGCGGAAGCGGTCCTCCTCGATGGTCCAGCTTGCCGTAGGATCGAAGAGCAGAAGGTCCGCGGCCCCTCCCTTGCGCAAGCGTCCGGCCGCAAGCCCGAGGATTGCGGCGGGCTTGCAGGTGAGGGGGGCGAGGGCTGCGAGCAGGGCGAGCCTGCCGCGCTGGTAGAGTGCCAAGGAAAGCGGCAGAAGCGTCTCGAGCCCGATGATGCCGGCGGCCGCCTGGGCGAAGGGCTGGCGCTTGCTGTCCTGGTCGTGGGGCGCGTGGTCGCTGGCGATCGCGTCGATGGTGCCGTCGGCCAGTCCGTCGATGAGCGCCTCGCGGTCCTCGGGCCGGCGCAGCGGGGGCGAGACCTTGGCGAAGGTGCGGTAGTCGCCGACCGCGGTCTCGTCGAGCGTGAAATAGTGGGGTGCAGTGTCGCAGGTGACGTCGAGCCCGCGCGCTTTCGCGCTGCGCATCGCGTCCACCGCTTCCGCGGTCGAGAGCGGCCCCGCGTGATAGCGCCCGCGCGTGAGTTCGACGAGGCGGAGGTCGCGCTCGAGCAGCATCACCTCGGAGAGGCGCGGAACGCCGGGGAGGCCGAGGCGGGTCGAGACCTCGCCCTCGTTCATCGCACCGCCCTCGGCAAGCTCGGGCTCTTGCGGGCGCTGGATGATGAGAGCCTCGAAGGTGCGCGCGTAAGAGAGTGCGCGGCGCATCACGAGCGCGCTCGCGACCGGCTTGAGGCCGTCGGTGAAGGCGAGCGCGCCCGCCTCCTTGAGCAGGCCCATCTCGGAGAGCTGCTTGCCGCCCAATCCCTTGGTCACCGCCGCGTAGGTGTAGACTTTGACGAGCTTCACCTCGCGCGCGCGCCGGGCGATGAACTCCACACCCGAGACGTCGTCGATCACGGGCTCGGTGTTGGGGAGCGCCACCATCGCGGCGATCCCGCCCGCGGCGGCGGCATCGCTGCCGGTGCGGATGGTCTCCTTATGCTCCTCGCCGGGCTCGCAGAGCTGCACGCGCATGTCGACGAGGCCGGCGAGCAGACAGGCCCCGTGCCCGTCGATCGTCTGAACGCCCTCGGGCACGCCGTCCGCGAAGAGGCGGGGGCCGAAGTCGGCGATCGCCTCGCCCTCGGTCAGGACGGCACCCGGCTCGTCGAGCCCGCTCGCGGGATCGAGGAGGCGGACGTTCAGATAAGCGGTGCGGCCGGGGCGCAGGCCCGGCGGAATGCTCATGCGCTCACCTCATCGGGCTCGTTTCCGCGCTTTCCCCGGCGCATGAGCGCATCGAGGCAGGCCATGCGCACCGCGACCCCCATCTCGACCTGCTCGTGGATGGCGCTGCGGCCGATGTCGTCGGCCACCTCGCTGTCGATCTCGACCCCGCGGTTCATCGGCCCGGGGTGCATGATCATGGCGTCCTCCTTGGCCGCGGCGAGCTTGGCGTAGTCGAGCCCGAAGAAGCGGAAGTACTCGCGGATCGAGGGCACGAAGGAGCCGTGCATGCGCTCGGTCTGGAGGCGCAACATCATAACCACATCAACGTCCTTGAGCCCGTTCCTCATGTCGTAGAAGACCTCGACCCCGAGGCGCTCGACCTGGGCCGGAAGGAGCGTGGGCGGGGCCACGACGCGCACCTTCGCCCCCATGGTGTTGAGGAGTGAGATGTTGGAGCGGGCGACACGGCTGTGCAGGATGTCGCCGCAGATGGCGACCGCAAGGCCGCGGATGCGGCCCTTGCGGCGGCGGATGGTGAGCGCGTCGAGGAGCGCTTGCGTCGGGTGCTCATGGCTGCCGTCGCCGGCGTTGATCACCGCGCAATTGACCTTCTCGGAGAGCAGCTTGACCGCGCCCGAGTCGGAGTGGCGCACGACGAGCACGTCCGGGCGCATGGCATTCAGCGTCATCGCCGTGTCGATCAGGGTCTCGCCCTTCTTGATGGAGCTGGTCGAGACCTGCATGTTGATGACGTCCCCACCCAGGCGCTTGCCCGCGAGCTCGAAGGAGGTGCGCGTGCGCGTCGAGTTCTCGAAGAAGAGGTTGATCACCGTGCGGCCGCGCAGGATCGAGCTCTTCTTGTCGGCCTGGCGGTTCTGCTCGACGTAGGACTCGGCGAGATCGAGCAGCATGGTGATCTCGTCGGCCGATAGGCCTTCGATGCCGAGGAGATCCCGGTGCGGGAAGCGGAGCGTGGGGGAGTGCGCGAGCGCGGTCATTAAAGCGGCAGTATAGGGCGCGGGGAGGGGGCGAGGCAAGGTGGGGGAAAGCGCCGCAATTGTCGGGTGCGATCAGCGCGACACGCTCAAAGGGTCTTCCCCGGATGGTCATGATTAAGCGGCGACATACCCCGGACTTAACATTGCCGGTGCCGCCGCGTTCGCCTTGACCAGCTCGCTCGCTGCCTCAGCGGACATGGGGCGCCCCATTAGAAATCCCTGAGCTTTGTTGCAGCCCAATCTGTTCAGAGCGCAGGCTTGATCCTCGGTTTCAACGCCCTCGGCTGTCACGGAAAGGTCGAGTGTGCGGCCCAGTCCAAGAATCGTGTTGACGATGGCGGCTGCCTTCGGATCGACATTCATCCCGGCCACGAAAGAACGGTCGATCTTGATCGTGTCGAAAGGGAAGCGCCACAGATAGTTTAGACTCGAGTATCCGGTGCCGAAATCGTCCAGAGAGATCGTGACGCCAAGTGAACGAAGCCTGACGAGCTGCTCTAGAACGTATTCAGTATCGCCGACCAACACTCCCTCCGTGATCTCAAGTTCCAACCGTTGGGGAGCCAGTCCGGACGCTCTCAACGCCTGCAGAACCGTGGCAACGATATCCCCGCGACGAAACTGAACCGGGGACAAGTTTACGGCCAGCGACAATGGCCTGTCCCAGGATGCGGCGATGGCGCATGCGGTTTGCAGCACCCGAGCACCGATCTCCACTATAAGGCCGGCTTCTTCCGCGATCGGAATGAACTCGACCGGGTGCTGCACGGGCCAGCCAAGGGGCCAGCGCAGAAGAGCCTCAAAGCCGACCAGCATTCCGTCATGGAATTTGTAGATGGGCTGGTAGTTGAGGTGGAACGCCCTATCAGTCAGGGCTCGACGCATTTCTTTTTCCAAGTGGTGCCGTTGGCGCATGGAAGCATCCATTCCGAGCGCAAAGAAACGGGCCGCGTTGCGACCTTCGGCTTTAGCCCTGAAGAGCGCAGTGTCGGCATGCTGCAGAAGCACATCCGCGTTGTCCGAATCGCTCGGCCAGATAGCCACTCCGATACTTATGCTGCATAGCAATTGCTGCCCATCGATCTCGAACGGCATCGACATTTTGTCGATCAGGCGCTCGGCAAGAACCCTGGCACGCTCGGGCTGCGCCGTACCGATTTGCAGGACGGCGAATTCGTCCCCGCCGAGGCGGGCGGCCAGATCTTCGGCGCCGATGCTCTCGCCGAGGCGGATCGCGAACGCACGCAGGAGACCATCGCCGACAGCGTGACCGAAGCTGTCATTTATCTCCTTGAAGCGATCGATATCCAATAGCAGCAGGGCGACACAGCTATTCGTCTGTTGCGCCAGCGCCAGCGCTACGCGCGCCGTCTCCGTCAGCCTGGACCTGTTGGCAATGCCGGTCAGCGGGTCATGCATTGCGAGAAACGCGGCGCGCCCCTCCGCACGGCGATGAGCCTTTGCCTTGAGATAGACCATGGCGCCAGGCAGTGCGCCCGCGAGCAGCACCAGAAGGGCAGCGATCCCTTCCACCTTCAAGAAAGTGCTATCGTAGAGTATCTGCTTTTCGGTCTGGTCGACGTAGACCTCGACAATGCCGAGGACCGCGTTGTCACGTATGATTGGCCAATACACGTCCGAGAAGTACGAGGGGTCTTGAGGCGATATGCCCCGACCCATCACGATGAACATGGACCCTGAAAGGATGCCGGCGGCAACCTGTTGCCCGTGACTCTTCGCGAGCGTTTGCACTTGGGCGGGAGGCGCCGGGTCGTCAGAAATAAAAACGAGATCGCCCGTTCGGTTCCATATTTTGAAGCGATAAACGCCGCCGATCTGCATTGCCTTTCTGAGGGCCGTCATCGTTGGTCCGCTCGGAGGCACTCCGACCATCATGGCAGGCAAGTCGTCTGTGCGCGCCGCTAGGTCCTTGGCCCAGGCATTAGAGGTCGCTTCGGCATCACCGACCAGCCGCGCCAGGGAGCGCGCGAGATTATCAGCCGCGAAACGATTGAGCGCCACGCCTCCGGCTGCAAGCAGGATCACTGCCCCAATAAGAGAGAGAAACATCAGGGCGTCGGCGCCGTGAATCCGGCATAACTGTCGTTTTAGCCATTTGTACGGCCGCATTGGCCATTAAGTACATAAAAAGCAACTGGGCGCTATATTCAATTGCACACCAAATTAGCCGTCTGCCGATCTCCGCACCATGGTTTTCCCGTTATCAAGGCGCGCTACTTCCGTCTTTTCTTCCGCACGTCAGGCTCGCACCCCTCACGCGGGCGCCGGCGGCGCTCGCAGTCGGGCGACGAGCCTCAGGATGCCGGCGAACAGGTGTCTCGGGATAGCCGCTTGCCCGCGAGCTCGAAGGAGGTGCGCGTGCGCGTCGAGTTCTCGAAGAAGAGGTTGATCACCGTGCGGCTGCGCAGGATCGAGCTCTTCTTGTCGGCCTGGCGGTTATGCTCGACGTAGGACTCGGCGAGGTCGAGCAGCATGGTGATCTCGTCGGCCGATAGGCCTTCGATGCCGAGAAGATGCCGGTGGGGGTAGCGGAGCGTGGGGGAGTGCGCGAGCGCGGTCGTTAAAGGGGCAGGATAGGGCGCGGGGGCTGGGTGGGGCGAGGCAAGGCGGGGGATTATCCGTAGTGGGTCACGTTGCCCAAGTCCCCATCCTTCGAGACGCGTCGCAAGCGCGACGCTCCTCAGGATGAGGACTCGGTGTTTAGGGTTTCACCTCATCCTGAGGAGGCCGCGAAGCGGCCGTCTCGAAGGATGAGGTGAAA
>Ga0074044_10004076_pt1 | contig 12233 bp, 15 predicted proteins | sample BogForMeECP23OM1_FD_94443 | JGI IMG/M metagenome (GOLD analysis project Ga0074044, IMG submission 94443) | Bog forest soil microbial communities from Calvert Island, British Columbia, Canada - Bog Forest MetaG ECP23OM1 | ecosystem: Environmental > Terrestrial > Soil > Wetlands ...
CGGCGGATTCGTCCCAGTACGGCCCGTCTGGATGGGAATGATAAGTGAGGCCGATCTCCTCGACTCTCTCGCGCCAGCCGGGCCTGGGAATGGAACAATGCCGTTGCATCACGAATAGACCCAAAACGACCCCGAGGTGCTGCCGAACCCGCCGCGCACCACATCCGTGCGTTGCGCCTCCGCCTGCTGGACGATGCCGGGGGCCGGCGCCGAGATGTTCGTGATGCTCTGGCAGGCCGTCGCCGACCACTGGCCGCCGTAGAAATACCGCTGCGTTTGGGGATCAAAGTGATTGTACGGCAGGGCGTACCAGGCCCGAAACGGCGCGTGATAGTAGCCCACGCCGGGCACGAAATAGTTGTTGGTATAGACGGCCTCGGAACTGAGCGGCGGCGGCTGGGTTGGTCCGCAGCCGGCCAACGCTCCGGCAGAAAGGCCGCCGATCAGCACCAGGCGTATGCTCCGGCTTCGTTTCACGGGCGCTTAACGCCTTCAGCCCAACATCGAGGCGGCGATGATGATGCACACCCCGAGGATCACCGCCGCCGCGATGATGGCCGCAGCGACATTGCGGTGCTCCAGGATCTCCGTGTTGAGATGGCCCGGAGTGCACTTGTCGAATATCTTGTAGCCGGCAATCGCCGCCACGATGCCGACCCCCGCGAAGAGCAGCATATAGGCGAGTGCCTGGCCCAGAGACTGGGCGTGCCAGGTGGGAGCCGGCGCGGTTTCCGCCGCATGCAGCAAGGCCGGGGTGAGCAGAATGCCTAGGGCCGGAAGCCGGAATAGAGTACGGGTTGTCATAAATAATACACTGATAGACGGCAAGGATGCTGGCAGACGCGCAACGAAGTTGCTACGTCGAACAGCGAATGAAAACATGTCGAGAGCGTTCTAACGCTCAAACCTGCGGAGCGCAAGCCGCAAGCAAGGCTCGAGTCACCCGCAAACTATGCGTGACATTTCCCTCGCTGAGGAGTTTACTGTCTCCGTCAGGCGCGGTGGCCTCGGAATGCGATACGAACGCCGCCGCGAGTGGACCGTGCATAGCGCGTAGCCAATAGCCAATGAGCGGGACAGTCATAAGCAATCATGGGCGGCAGGACAATTCACTTGCCCTTGTGATTTCCACATCGGCGTTGGGCACGTTGCTCGCTCTCTTCCTCCTGCTTCCGGCCCTCCCCGGCAGAGGGCAAACCATTGTGGGCTCCCAGCCGTCGCCTGCGACGCCCGTCGCACACCTGCAATACCGCGAAGTGGATTTCGCGCCGCTCGCCTGGGAGGTAGGCGTCGAGAGCACCGCACGCTTCAGCAAAGAGCCAGTGTATTCCGGGCCGGGTGTGTTTCGGGGTGTGCTGCGGCTGGGGAGTGACACGAACGCCTTCGTGCCCTTCGCCTGGGATGAGCGCCAGCAACGACTTTACGTTGACCTCAATCGCAATCGGGACCTCACGGATGATCCCGCCGGCATCTTCACCGCCGCAGACCGGGGCCTGCAGCTCTTTCGCGGCATTCCCCTCCAGTTCGTTTCCCCACAGGGCCCCTACCAGGTCAAGGTGGACGCGCATGTTTTCGGGCAGGGCGGATCAGGCGGAGAGGTCCGTGTCTTCCTGTACGTCCGCTCGCTGTGGGACGGGGCTGTCGAACTGAATGGCAAGACGTGGTATGTGGCGATCATTGACCGGCCGGACGGCCGGATCGGCCCTGCGCTTGGGGCCAAAGAGATTAGTGACCGGATGGTCCTTCGGCCTTGGGAGCAGCGGGACAAACCGTTCCTGTGGTGGCACGCCTCCCTGGCCCACATGCACGACCTCAGCCATGTTAAACTGGTCACCTTCTCCTATCGCTATGCCGGTAATTCCGAGGTCTTCGACGCCTTTAATCTCCCCTCCAACCTCTTCCTCGAAGGCCAGGCTTATCGGCTGGATTGCCGGGTTGAGCGCACCAGTGCCCAAGCCGGCCTGGCGTTGAGCTTCCAGCGGTTCCAACCCCCGCTCGGGAAGCTCCATCTTGGTGGTGAGTTCATTCAACGAATCGTGCTCGACGGCGGCACCTCGCCGGATGGCATTACCGCCCTGCTCGATGCTCCGGCTGCCGATGTGGAAGTGCCGTTGGGGGATTATGCGCGACAGCTCGTGCTGCTGCATCGCCCCGGAGGCACCAACGTCGCCGTCGGCCTCGGCACCAACCGGCTGGCGGTGACGGCCACCAACGAGGCCCGTCTGGATGCGGGCGGGCCTTTGCGCAATACGGTGGAGGTTGCCAGCATCTCTGGCGGCATAGTCTCCCTGGAGTACCGGCTGGCAAGCGCCGGCAACATTGGCTTCCGCCTGGCCATTCACGATGAGAAGACGCCGCCACAATTGGCCATTCGGCAGGGGGACACTGTGGTGGGGCATGGCAAGTTCGAGTTTGGCTGAGGCGGTAACTGCGCGCACTCGTGGCGAGTGCCGGCCAATCTCAAAGGCGAGGTTGCCATGACCGTCCGGGCCGAACTGGACGGTTTAGGTCCTACCGACGGCCCGGTTTTCACCTGGAGAGTGCCGGCAGGCTTCGCCCAGGCACAGCCTCCGGTGGCCCTCCCCGTTAACTTCACACCTGGGCCCGCATCGGCAGGCACGAAGGCGACCGACTGGGGCTCGTGGCTGGGTCTTGCCTGCCTGCTCCTGGTGGTTGTCCTGCTGCTAAGTCGCACAAGATCCAAGGGCCCGCTGCGCTGACATCGCGCAGCCTTGCGTGGCGGCAAACAAACCGACAGTGGCTTTAAGGGCGGCCTGGCCAAGACGCTTTCTCAGGCTTGGCGATATTGCCAGCCCGATATTCGCTCTTCCACTCCCGCTTCTTCACTCGCCCTTGGCCATCTTCTGGACGAGCGCCGAGCCTTTGTCACCGAGAGTCTCGACAGCAAGCCTGTTCAATTCCTCCTGGACGGCGGCACGCAGTTCCCGCTGCTGTTCCTCCGGTGAGCCAGTCAGGCCTCTCTGCATCTCCTCGAGTTTTTTCCCGAGGGTCTTTTCCTGCTGCTTGAGTAGGTCGAAGAAACGGGTGGCATCCTCGGCGGAGATACCCACCGAGGCCCCAGCCTCGACGAGGCGCGCCCGCTCGCGCGCGGTCGCTTCGGCCTCCAGGTTGACCTTATTCTCCATCCCAGCCGGCGCCGAGCTCAGGTGCTGCGCTTCCCACTGGTCGAAGTGGCCATCTTCGGAGGAGACTTCTACCACCTGTCCATCGCTGAACCCATAAACCCGCACCTCACTGCCATCCCCGGGCCGACGGCCTGCATTCCCGACATCACATCGCGAGGCAGCCGATGAGCCTTGCGGGCCAGGTTCAGGAACATGGTCTGGCTCACATCTTCCGCGAGATGGGCGTCCCTGCCGACCAGCCGCAACGCGGATTAGTAAACCAGGTCAACGTACCGCCCCACCAGCTCCCGAAAGGCCGGCTCCGATCCGGTCCGCACGTATTCCGACAGCAATGTCTGGCTGTCCGTCATCTTCATTCTACTAATAAGACGCCGCCCGGCGCCCAAAACGGACAACCGTTTCCCGGAAATCCGCTACGGAATAGATGGCATGAATGCCGGTAGAGGCGCAACGAAGTTGTCATGTTCTGGAGCCACGGACCAGCGGGTTGGCGGAATGGCCTGCTGGAGCAGACTGGATGTCATCGTCTCGCCCATTTTGGTCCCGTTGAGTGGAGCCTCTGTTGGCGGGTCGCATTCCAACGCCGATAAATAGATGGTGCCATTTCGCGTTTTCTGCTAAGCCACTCTTCGCAACGACTGAACCGCAGTTACAATGAAGATTACCGAAGCTCTTTTCGCCGAACATCTGGTGTTCCACAATATGTTCGATCACATCGAGGCCACCGTGCCCCAATTAAAGACGCTGGCGGAGGTCAAGTCACTGGCGGCGTTGATGGAGTCCCTGTTGAAGGCCCATTCGGATACCGAGGACGAATTGTTCATTGGGCCGCTGGAGCACTGCTTCGAGCAAATCGGCCAGCGGGACGCGTTTCTGGAGGAGCACCAGGAGATTGACGACAGCCTGAGGACGTTGCGGCAGATCAAGCAGTTGAAGAAAGCGCGGCTGCTGTTGCTCGCCGCCGTGAGCTATTCGCGCAAGCATTTCGACAAGGAGGAACGCATCGTATTCCCCATGGCCGAGCGTGTCCTGAAGATGAAGACGCTGACGGCCTTGGGGCAAACCTGGATGGAGCAAAGGCACAACGTTGCCCCCGCAAGCAGCGGTTAGAGGGTGCTTGGAGAGTTCACCGCGACCGCTCTTCTTTCGTCCCCGTCCTCGTGATCGAGTCCCCACCGGGATCGATTACGATTACGAGGACGACGACGAGGAGGACTGACAGGCTACGTTTCTTGAACGGCTTCCAGGGCGGTGGTAACGGCGGTGACCAATGCGGTGACGCGCACCGGGAGCGGAAAATCCGACGGGGCTTCCAGTGTGTAAGAATGCCGCGTCTTGTGCGTGATCAGGAAGAACGCTTCGGCCCATTGCGGACGGGTCCGCGGGTCAAGGTCGGGGCGGATGATGCCGTTCTGGGCCGGGCGGCCTTCGATGAGTTCCGAGCGCTCAATCGGACATACCTGGGCCACGCGAGCAATAATGGCCTCGGCGAGCGACGGGAGGCGGTCGGGATTGAGCTCATAGAGGTAGAATCCGTCCGACTCCCAGTCTTCGTGGAGGCACAGGCAAAGATTGAAGCGCGGCTGGCGGCGTAGCCAGGCGACGTGCGCCACGGTTTCCGCGGCCTCGGGGGCGCGGTATTGGCGGTTGAGATCGAGGCCCTCGCCATTTTCCCGGCGGTTCAGAGCGAAGCCCGTCGGATTCAAGCAAGGGCAGAGCCAAATATCCAAGCCTGGCGGCCAGGCATCTTCCTGGAGCAGGCGGCGAACTGTCAGCGGCCCGGCGGGCTCATCTCCGTGGATGCCGGTGGAGATGTAGAGGCGTGTCGCGTGGTGCGCGTTGCGTGTCGCGCGACGCATGAATTCCAGGATTAGCTTTGGGGCGGGGTGGATTTCCTCAGCGGTCCATCCGTGCGTCTCAGCGGCGGCGATACAGTCGCGTTGGATCGCGCCGATGTCAATCGTGTCGCCGGAGTAGCCCTTGATGTTCTTGCCGAGCCGTTGCACGCAACCGCCTTTTGACCTCTTTACCCGACGTTCGATTTATGCGCCCTGTGATGCTTCATCACGACTGCCAGTTCACATCGGTCATCGCGGGAAGGAAGGGGTTACCAATGCAGAGCATTGGGTTTTCTGCACCCTCCGTGGAAACGGGCACACCGCGCGGCGCCGTCAGGCCGTTTGGGCCGGGCGGTGGACTCGGGAGGGTTGTGTGACGACGTCCGGCAGGACGATTTCATACTTCTCGTCTTCGAACTTCAGCACGATTTGGACCGCATCGAGCCCGTTTGCCGCACAGAACTCGAGGGCCTGCGTGGAGCTCACAAAGTCCATGGCTTCCGAGGCATCCGCGATCCAGGAGTCAATGTCACTAAAGTACAAGCTGGTATCCCTCTGCTGGAGAAGTATTCGCATTCGTTGCATACGACATCATCTTGCTTGCCTCGGGCGCCCCGCCTGAAGGGCTGGAACGGTTTTGCCCGTCACGGCCACGCCAGCTCGAGTTCGTGGCAGTGAGTTTGCACAAACCTCCGGGCGCGTGCAAGCAGGAAAAACAAGCCAATTACCAGATGATGGGGCCGAGAATATTCCTGCGCGGGACCGGGCCGTAGGTGCGGCTGTCAATAGAATTCAGCCGATTGTCACCCAGGACGAAGAACTGGTCCTTTCCGCACCGGACCAACTGGTCGCGGTATGTTAAATCGGTAAACGTCGGAGTGCCGGGAGCGAGATACGGTTCATCCAGCCTGCAGCCATTCACGTAAACCCTGCCACCCTTCAAGCAAACGGAATCCCCCGGGGTCGCAATGACTCGCTTGACGGAAAAGCCGTCGTCGCTGGGGTCGCGGAGGACGACGATGTCCGAATACCGCGGTGGGTGGACATGATAGATCCAGCGATTGAGGAGGTAGTGTTGGGAATCGTGAAGGGTGGGCACCATGCTCCGGCCGACTACTTTCACTGATTGCAGGAAGAAGTGGCTGATGAGGAAGTAGCTGGCGGTCGCGAGGATCACCATGACCAGGCATTGGAAAGCCTGGTGGAGAATCGAGGCAGCGGGTCTCCAGGCTTTGCGGGCCAGAGGGAAAAGGTCCGGGTTGGCTGAGATTGACTCAGGTTCCGTTGTTGGCATGGCGGCATTCATTAAAGCTCCCTCAAGTTAACCAGTCTGGCTAATTCGACAAGCTGTGGAAAATACGCATCCTTTAGTCGTTGCGAGTACGGGTACCGCGCCGAACCTGCAGGCCCGCAGAGCGATCTAGTTGGGCTCCGCCACCGGGGGCGTCACTTTGGCGATCGCCTCGCGCAAGTTCTCCAAGAGAAAGGGCTTGCTCATGATGAAATCAATGCCCGTCAGAGGATTGCCGGCGGCCTGCAACATCTCGGCATAGGCGGTGATCATGATGACCGGCTGCTTTGGATCCCGTACCTTGATGACAGCGGCCAGCTCGTCTCCTTTCATGGCGGGCATTTCGAAATCAGTGATGACCACATCGAACCTGCCCTTTTCCAGCCGGGCCAGCGCGTCCTTGGCGCTGCCGGCCGTCTCGACGACATGACCATCGAAGTCCAGCATCATCTTCACCGCGTCGCAGACGAGCGGCTCGTCATCCACAACCAGGATGCGTCTTTGCGGGAAAGGTGACGTTGTCATTGGCCCAATAAACGACTCGATTCTACTTCCTGCCGGCCGTATTGCCAGCTTTTCTTACCAGAGACTCCAGCTCGAGGATTAAACGGCAACCGGCACGGTGCGCTCGACCCAGCCTTTGGCAATGGCGTAGCGCGTCAGCCCGGCGACGTCGTGGATGTTCAGCTTGTTCATGGCCTGCTGACGATGCTTCTCGACGGTCTTGATGCTGATTGAGAGTTCAGTGGCGATCTGTTTATTGGCGAAGCCCTCGGCCACTAACTGGAGCACCTCGGCCTCGCGGGAAGTCAATCTGGCTATCCGGGTGACCGGCTGCTTGCCCAGGAACGCCTCGCGGTCACGCTGCCGCAGCCGCTTGGCAATGGTCGGACTGAAGAAGGTACTGCCTTCGTGCACCTCCCGAATGGCCCGCAACAAGTCAGCGGCGGCCGTCTGTTTAACCAGATACCCCGTGGCTCCCGCTTCCAACAACTGCGCCACGTAGTCATCATCCCCGTACGACGTCAGCACAAGCACCTTGGCCGAGGGAACATTCCTGGCGATCTGGCGCGTCGCCTCCAGACCGTTCATCCCCGGCATGGCCACGTCCATGACCACCACGTCGGGCAGGCCCTTCTTGGTCTGCGCCACGGCCTGACGACCGTTCTCGGCTTCCCCGACTACGACCATGTCCCCCTCGGCCTCAAGCAAGGCACGCAATCCCTGGCGCACCACCGCGTGATCGTCCACCAACAGAACACCAATCTTCTTCATACGAAATCCGACATCGCCCGGACACTTCCCAGGCACCTGTGTTGGCGCAACGTTAACGGACCCCAGCCCGGTTTTCAAGGCAGATCTCCCGGCAGGCGCCCAAGCCTGCTGCGCCCGGGGCTTCGCGGGCCATAGCCCTGGCTTTACGCCTGCGGGGCTCCCCGTTCGTGCCCGACAACCCGGCCTGTAAGGGAAGTGTCGTGATGTGGTTCCATGAGCATAACCACCGCGTGGACTATGAGCAACTCAGCCCGGAGCAGCGCCAAGGCGCGCATCGGGAGCGTTGCTGCAAGTGGTTGAGTTTGCGGCACTTGCGCCGGGACGCGTATGTGTATGCCGGGTCGGCGTTGCTGCCCGGCAATGCCCGCAAGGTGGAGCCGTTTTTTTAAGCTGGTGGAGGGCTTTGTGCAGACTCCCCCATATCCGCTACCCCACTGTCTGAATCGCAGATCTCGAAACCTCGAAGATTGACTCTAAAGCGCCTGCGGATTATTCTTTATCAAAGCAAAATGAAGCCATCCAAAAGGGGGCTGTCGCCCCTCGTCGCTTGTTGTGCCTGTTTAATCGCGACAGAACTTTTGTCGGCGCCCGCAGTTTCATTCGCGTCGGCATCCGTGACCGCGCAGCCGCAAGTCCTCAGTGGCCATGTGCCCAGAATCACTAGGGGGCTTTCCCCGCGGGGCAGGCTCGACGCCAGTTACCACATGGAGGTGACGATCGGTTTGCCGTTGCGCAATCGCGAGCAACTCACAAACCTGCTCGAAGACATTTATAACCCGTCGAGTCCGCACTTTCGCCATTTTCTAAAGGCCGATGAGTTCGTTGCGTCGTTCGGCCCGAGCGCGGAGGATTATCACTCCGTGATCGCATTCGCGAAAGCCCATCACCTCACGGTTACCCATACGCATTCCAACCGCACGCTGGTGGACGTCAGCGGTTCGGTGGCAGACATTGAAAAAGCGTTTAACATCCACATGCAGACGTTCAAGCACCCTAAGGAGAATCGCATTTTCTTCGCGCCGGATGTGGAGCCCTCATTGGATCTGAAGACGCCGGTGCTGGCGATCAGCGGCCTGGATAATTATGTGAAGCCGCGTCCGCAGATACACGTGTCGGTCACGTCTTCCCGGCCAAGCGTCCGGCCATGGGGTGGGGGCGGCGGTGGCGGCGGCGGGAGTGGCAACAACACCGGCCCCTTCGAGGGCTATGATTTCCTCAACGCTTACGCCCCCAGCGTTTCGCAGGACGGCACTGGACAGTCGGTCGGGCTGTTTGAACTTTTCGGTTTCTCCGCCCAGGACATCCAGGACTACGAAGACGAGGCCGGCATCTATCCCTACGTCACCGTGCAACCTGTTTTGATTGATGGCGCCAGCGGCGATGACTCAAACGTTGATTGGGTGGATTACCCCGGTTACCTTGATTATGCCTTCGAGGTCACGGGGGACATTGAAATGGCGATTTCCATGGCGCCGGGGTTGAGCAGCGTGCTGGTGTATGAAGGTCCTACGCCGCAGGATGTGCCGCCGCTGGGCACAAATTATATCCAGGACGCGACCACGACTGCCCAGATCAACGATGTGCTCAATCGCATGGCCACGGATGACTTGGCCAAGCAACTGAGTTGCTCGTATGGGTTCGATATTAATCTTTCGACCGTCCAGATATTCCAACAATACGCCGCGCAAGGTCAAAGCTTTTTCCTGGCCAGTGGCGATGCGGGAGCGTTTTCGGCGGCCGCCGACGAACCGGCTGATGATCCCTATATCACGGTTGTCGGCGGAACAACGTTGACGACGACATCGGAAGGAGCATGGTCGTCGGAAACCGCTTGGCTCACGCCAGCCTCGAACGATCCCCTATTGGGTTACACACCCGAAGAGGCATCCGGCGGAGGAATCAGCCTTACCTATGGCATCCCGACCTGGCAACTGGGCATCAGCATGACGGCCAACCAAGGCTCCACCACCATGCGCAACGTGCCGGACGTCGCCATGGTGGCCAACAACATAAATATCGTGTGGGGCAATGATTTCATTGGAGAATCATCTGACTTCCCGGAGGCGGGCACCAGCCTGGCCGCCCCCCTCTGGGCGGGTTTGATGGCGCTGGCCAACGAACAGGCCGCCGCCAACGGCCAGCCCCCAGTCGGCTTTGCCAATCCGGCTCTTTACGCCATTGGAAAAAGCGCCAGCTACCAGTCCTGCTTTCACGACATCACCACCGGCAGCAACACCAACAGCTCCAGTCCAACCAAATATCAGGCGGTTGCCGGCTATGATCTTTGCACGGGCTGGGGCACGCCTAACGGCGATAATCTCATCCCGGCGCTTTTGTCGCCACCTTTGGACAATCTGCGCATCGCGCCTCCGCTCGGCTTCACTTCGCAGGGCCGCAGTGGCGGGCCATTCAGCGTCACCACCCAGACCTACACCCTCTCGAACACCGGTTCGAAGCCTTTGACCTGGAGCCTGGTCAATACTTCGAGCTGGCTGACGGTTTCGGCGACCGGCGGTACGTTGAATCGTGGCGGTCCCAGCGCCACCGTCACGGTGAGCCTCAACCCGAATGCAAATAGCCTTTTGATCACCCATGCCAGTGGCAACGTCACCTTCAACAATCTCACCCCAGGCACGACGCAAAATCGCCAGTTTGACCTGGACGTGGGCAACGGCGGTTTTGAAACCGGCGACCTCACTTACTGGACTTATGTGGGCGACCCGACCCTCAGCTTTGCGCTCGCAGGCGATGACCTGGATGTCGCGGGACAAGATGCGCTCCCTGGCGAACCGGACGAGTTGTTTGTGCATTCCGGCATTTACGGCGGATACCTTGGCCAATGGCCAACCAGCGGGACGTTGTCCCAAACCGTTCCAACGATTGTGGGCCAGGAATTGCTTGTTTCATTCTGGTTGACGAGCGTTCCCGACGCTCAGGGCGAAACAACCCCGAATGGTTTCGCCGCTAAATGGAATGGTTCGACGCTTTTTATGGGCACGAACCTGCCTGCGTTTGGCTGGACCAACATGCAATACATTATTTCCTCGGCGGGCACGAGCGGGACACTGGAATTCGATTTCAATAACACGCCCGGCGCGTTTGGTCTCGATGACGTAACGGTGCAGACCCTTCCCGCACCGATTCTAAACTCCGCAATGGTCTCCGGCGGCAATATCGCCCTCAGTTGGAGCGCATTCATGAATGCCTCCTATCAAATCCAATCAAGGACCGATCTCGCCCAGTCCGGCTGGACTAACGTCGGCAGCCCGTTCCTGGCCACCAGCAATCTCGTGCAGGTTTCCCTGCCGATTGGGAACGCTCCGAAGCGATTTTATCGAGTTGTTATGTCACCGTAGCGACGCCAAACGATATAGCCCCTCGAATCTCAGCTTTTCCCGAGGGCCGCGGTGGACCTGGGCTCGGTAGCGATTGCCGGATGGAGTCATAAGCCTGGCGTGGCGGCCTCAGACCGAATGGCCAATGGCCGATAGTCTATCGCAAACTGCAAATGGGTCGGGAACATAGCGACACAAGTTTCCAGGGACTTCCGCAGCGGATTCCAGCACTGGCTTCTAGTTGCTTCGGGTGTGATGATTGCCAGCGGATTAGTGTACTACGCCTTGCGGTCATCGGCTCCGCTATATCAGGGCAAGACTTCGGCCGAATGGTTTCGCGAGTTTCAAACGGCGGCCACGCGCCACTGGACAGTACCGGTGTTCAATCCTGTTATGGGCTCGAGCCGGGCGCTCGATGTTGAAGCACTGCTGCGCGAGCCGGCCGCGTTGGGACTGCGGGCACTAGGAACGAACGCTGCCATTTACCTCGGGCACCAGTTTGCGCGCAAGGATACGATAATCGCACGCACCTACCGGAGGCTGTACTATGGATCACCAGCACCGATCAAAAAGCTCCTGCCCAATCCTCCTGCTTTGCCAGCCAATCTCCGGATGGAGATTGGCTGGGCGTTACGGGCTGTTGGGCCGGAGGCATCGGCGGCAGCTCCATCGCTCATCACCGCTTTGCGGAGCGGTGACCGATTTACTGTCCAGACCACGCTGGGGACGTTGCGGGGACTGGAATTCGACCGGCATGAGCTTGACCCGCTGCTTGAGGACTGGAGCAAAGCGGGACAGCACACAAATGTCGTGCAGGCTGTGGCCGAGTTGCAGGTGCGGACTGCCGTAGCCGCACGCTGCCTGGCGAGGGCCTTAAGCACTGGGGACCCCGCACTTCGCCGCTCCAGCGTTGACGGACTTGTGCAATTCCGGGGGGCAGGCCTCCCAGCATTGTTGACATTGACGGCCGCACTCAAGGATTCAGATGACCAGGTCCGCTATGGAGCGGCTCGTGCCCTGGAGGTCATTGGCAACGGGGCCGCCACGGCAATCCCCGCCTTGATGCAGGCTACAAACGACCCGAGCATTATGGTTCAACGGGCCTCGGCACGTGCCTTGCGAGTCATCCAAGGTCAGCAAGAGGTTTCCTCATAAAGGAACAATTTGGTGGTTGGTTTGGCGGCGCCCAACTGATAAGGCTGGAGTCGGGTATGGAATTGAAACGACGCGAATTCCTCAAGAGCGGCGCGGGGGCCGCCGCTGCCTGGCTGGCACTGCCCGCATTATCGGGCGCGGCCCCGGCAAACGAGAAATCCCAGAAGAGCGCTCGGGAGGGGGCCTACCGAAC
>Ga0074044_10004079_pt1 | contig 12226 bp, 12 predicted proteins | sample BogForMeECP23OM1_FD_94443 | JGI IMG/M metagenome (GOLD analysis project Ga0074044, IMG submission 94443) | Bog forest soil microbial communities from Calvert Island, British Columbia, Canada - Bog Forest MetaG ECP23OM1 | ecosystem: Environmental > Terrestrial > Soil > Wetlands ...
CGGCGATGCGGCACTCGTGACCCTCGCCATCTCCGACGTGCCGGGCGACGAGCCGAGCGTCATCGGCTCGGGCCCGACGGTGCCCGATCCGACGAGCTTCGCGGACGCGCGCGCCATTCTCGCCAAGTACGGCATTCAGCCGCCGCCCGCGGTCGCGAAGCGGCTCGCCTCGGGCCCGGAGGCGGAGACGCCCAAGCCGGGCGACCCGCGGCTCGCGCGCGCGCGCTATCGCCTCATAGCTACGCCGCAAATGTCGCTCGATGCGGCGGCCCAAAAAGCGCGCGAGGCGGGGATAACCCCGGTCATCCTCAGCGATTCGATCGAAGGCGAGGCGCGCGAGGTGGCGCGCGCCTTTGCCGCGATCGCGCGCCAGGTCGTGCGCTTCGGCCAGCCCGCACCCCCGCCTTCCGTGCTCCTCTCAGGCGGCGAGGCGACGGTGACCGTGCGCGGCAAGGGCAAGGGCGGACGCAACAGCGAGTTCCTGCTCGCACTTGCCCTCGCCCTTGGCGGCGAGGCGAATGTCCATGCCCTTGCCGGCGGCACCGACGGGATCGACGGCACGGACGACAACGCAGGGGCCTTCATCGGGCCCGACACGCTTGCGCGCGCGCGCGCTGCGGGGCTCGCGGCGCGCGCCATGCTCGACGACAACGATGCCTACAGCTTCTTCGCGGGGATCGGCGATCTCCTCGTCACCGGACCGACGCACACGAACGTCAACGACTTCCGCGCGATCCTCATCGACGGCAAGGTCGGCTCCGGCTAAGCTTTGCCCATGCGGCGCAAACGCAAGGCCAAGATCGTCGCCACACTCGGCCCCTCGAGCTCGAGCTACGAGCGCATCAGGGCACTCTTCGAGGCGGGTGCCGACGTCTTTCGCCTCAACTTCAGCCACGGCCAGCAGTCCGAGCATAAGGAGCGCCTCGGCCATATCCGCAAGCTCGAAGCGGAGAGCGGGCGGCCCATCGGCGTGCTCATGGACCTCCAGGGCCCGAAGCTCCGCATCGGGCGCCTGGCCGGCGGCTCGATCAAGCTCGAGGCCGGCCAGCCCTTCCGCCTCGATCTAGCGCCCGAGATGGGCGACGCGAAGCGCGCACCGCTGCCGCATCCCGAAATCTTCGCAGCCCTCGAGCCGGGTGCCGATCTCCTCCTCGACGACGGCAAGCTGCGCTTGAGGGTCGCGCACTGCGGACCCACCTTTGCCGAGTGCGAGGTGGCGGTCGGCGGCGTGCTCAGCGACCGCAAGGGCGTCAATGTTCCCGGCGTCGTGCTGGCGATCTCCTCGCTCACCGAGAAGGATCGCGCGGACCTCCAGTTCGGCATCGACATGGGCGTCGACTGGGTGGGGCTCAGCTTCGTGCAGCGTCCCGAGGACATCGCGGAGGCGCGCAAGCTCATCGCCGGGCGCGCCGGCGTGCTCGCCAAGCTCGAGAAGCCCGCGGCGATCGAGCATCTCGAGGAGATCGTCGAGCTCGTCGACGCGGTGATGGTGGCGCGCGGCGACCTCGGCGTGGAGCTTCCGCCCGAGGACGTGCCGTCCCTCCAGCGCCAGATCGTCCGCGTCTGCCGCTTTGCCGGACGGCCCGTGGTGATCGCGACCCAGATGCTCGAATCGATGATCCGCTCGCCCACGCCGACGCGCGCCGAGGCCTCCGACGTGGCGACCGCCGTCTACGAGGGTGCGGACGCGGTCATGCTCTCGGCCGAGACGGCGAGCGGGGACTATCCGGTCGAGGCGGTCGCGATGATGGACCGCATCGTCGAGCGCGTCGAGCGCGACCCGCGCTACCGTCGCATCATGGACGCCGAGCATCCCGACCCGGAGGCGACCCCGGCGGACGCCATCACGGCGGCGGCGCGCCAGGTCGCGAGCACGGTCTCGGCGGCGGCGATCGTCACCTACACCAGCTCGGGCTCGACCACGCTCAGGGCCGCGCGCGAGCGGCCCGACGTGCCGATCCTCTGCTTGACGCCCAAAATCGAGACGGCGCGCCGCTTGGCACTCGCCTGGGGCACCCATTGCGTGCACACCGAGGACGTGCACAGCGTCGAGGAGATGGTCGGCCACGCGGGCTACCACGCGCTCCACGAGGGCATCGCAGCCAAGGGCGACCGCATCGTCACCACGGCGGGCATGCCCTTCGGCACGCCGGGGGCCACCAACGTCCTGCGCATCTCCTGGGTGACGGATTAGGAGGCGTCGCGCCGCGGCGAAAGCGCGTGCTCAGGCGGCGTCGATGCTCAACCGGCCTTGGCGGCGCGCGCGCGGCTTGCGGATGACGATCTCCACGTCGCGTCCCAATGCCGTCAAGAGGCGCAACAAGCGCTCGACCGAATAGTCGCGAAAATGACCTCTCAGCAAGCGCGAGACGTCGGGCTGGGAAATGCCGAGGAGCTTTGCGGCGTGCGCCTGGGTCATCCGGCGCCGGCGAATGATCTCGTCGATGCGCGAAACGAGCTCCGCCTTCAGCAAGTGCGCCTCCGCGTCAGGCCTTCCGAGATCGGCAAAGACGTTCCGGGAGCCTCGCACGATACGGCTGTCGTCATTCGAGCTCATCGCTTCATCCCTTTACCGTAGGTTACATCACGAACATGGCGCCTGCCAGGGATCGAGGAGCGCTACGCCGGTCGAGCGTAGGTCGCGGGTATTGCGCGTGACGAGGGTGAGGCCATGGCCGATCGCCGTGGCCGCGATCAACGTGTCGATCACGGGCAGGCTGCGGCCGGCCGACAACTCGCCCCAACGCCTCGCGATCGCGGCATCGACCGGCAGCACGCGATCCGCGAAGGTCGTCTCGATGCCGTCCACCCATGCGCCGAGCCGATCGGCGGCGACGGGATCGCTGCGGCGCTTGGCTTCGACACCCTTGCGCAACTCGCCGAGCGTGAGGACGCTCAAGAACAGTCCAGCCGCATCGGCCGCCGAAAGAAAGGCGATCACACCGCTGTCGGCGCGCACCTTGCGCGTCTCGGAGACGACGTTGGTATCGAGAAGAAAGCCCGTCGCCACGCTCAAAGCTCGACAGGGCGCCCGCTATCGCGCTCACGCTCGATGGAGAAATCGTCGACCTTGGGGCCACCGAGCAAATGCGCCTTGAAGTCCGGTCTATGCGCCGCCAACGCGCGATAGTGCTCGATCGACAGCACGACCGCACGCTCCGTGCCGTGACGCGTGATCGTCTGGGGTCCTTCGGTGCGGGCACGCTCGATCAGCTCGGCGAGCCGCGCCTTTGCCTGCTGGACCTGCCACATGCCCATCGCTATGCACCTTTCTGACCTGACTGACTAGAATATAGATTATTATGATCACATTGGAAAGGCCTTTTTGCGAGACGAGCCTGACGGCCCGCCGATCGCGACAGCGCAAGCGCTCGCAAACTTCATGGAATCCGGCCATGCTCGGGACGGATGGAGGTTCGGGAGCCCACCATGCTCGAGACCACGATCGCGGGCAGTCTGCCGAAGCCGTTCTGGCTCGCGGAGACGGAGAAGCTGTGGCCCGAATGGCGCTTCCAAGGCGAGGCGCTCGAGGAGGCCAAGCGCGACGCGGCGCTGGTGTGGCTCAAGGAGCAGGAAAGCGCGGGGATCGACATCGTCACCGACGGCGAGCAGTTCCGCCAGCATTTCGTGCACGGCTTCCTCGAGCACATCGACGGCATCGATTTCGCGCATAAGCGGCGCATCGGCATCCGCGACAACCGCTACGAGGCGAACTGCCCGACCGTCGCGGGCCCGATCCGACGCAGGCGCTCCGTCCACGGCGAGGAGGCCCGCTTCACCCGCGCCCACACGCGCCGCAAGCTCAAGTTCACCATCCCCGGACCCATGACCATCGTCGATACGCTGGCGGACGCCTACTACAACGACCGTCCCCGCCTCGCGCACGCGTTCGCGCGGCTCATCAACGAGGAGGCCAAGGAGCTCGAGGCGATCGGCGTCGATGTGCTGCAGCTCGACGAGCCGGCCTTCAATGCCTATCCGGAGGAGACCCTCGAGTGGGGGATCGCGGCGCTCGAGCGCGCGACAGACGGGCTCAAGATCAAGACCGCGGTCCACATCTGTTACGGCTACGGCATCAAGGAGAACATCGAGTGGAAGAGGACGCTGGGGCGCGAGTGGCGCCAGTACGAGCGCTTCTTCCCGGCACTTGCCAAGAGCCGCATCGATCAGGTCTCGCTCGAGTGCGCAGGCAGCCGCGTGCCGCTGCCGCTCTTGGCGCTGCTCGCGGGCAAGGACGTCATGGTCGGCGTCATCGACGTCGCGACCGACAAGATCGAGCGGCCCGAGGAGGTGTGCCAAACGATCAAGCGCGCCCTGGAGTTCGTGCCGCTCGCGCGCATCCTCCCCTGCACCAATTGCGGCATGGCCCCGCTTGCGCGCTCGACCGCACGCGCCAAGCTCAAGGCGCTCGCGGCGGGCGCGGCCCTTGCGCGCGCCGAGCTCGGCGGCGGGGTGAGGCGGCGGCGCTCAGAGACTGACCCGAAGTGATTCGCTTATTTTCGCGGAGATGCCGATCGCGATAAGCCCCTCTCCCGCAAGCGGGAGAGGGATTCCATGTCTTCTGCCGCTTACGCGGGAACGACGGGGGTGCTGAGTAATTTTCGGATCAGCCGCTCACTCGACGACCGTCACCCTGACCGTGCCGAGCTCGCCGTAATCGGCGAGGGCCTCGTCGCCGGCCGTGAGCGGATGGAAGCCGCAGCAGGTGCCGGTGGTGACGATCTGGCCGGCCTCGAGCCCGATGCCGTGGCCGCTCAAGTCGTTGGCGAGCCAGGCGAGCGCTTCCAAGGGATGTCCCAGCACGGCGGCGCCGCTGCCCTCGGCCACCTGCTTGCCGTTGAGCGAGAAGCTCACCTTCGCCTGGGCGAGGTCGAAGCGGCGCCAGTCCGCGACGGCGGCGCCATGGACGAGGGCCGCGTTGCAGCCGTTGTCGGCAACGATCGAGGGTGCCGGCGCCTTGAAGCCCACGGCCAGGCGCGCGTCGACCAGCTCGCAGGCGGGATGGAGACTCGCGACCGCGGCCGCGACCTCCTCGCGCGCGTAAGGGGTCGGCCGCGGCGGTAGGTCGCGGCCGAGGCGAAAGGCGAATTCGGGCTCGAGTGCGAGCGCTATGAACCGGTGCCGCTCGATGCGCGCCGGACTCGCATGAATGGTAGGTTGGAAGACGCGGCCCGGGAAAGGCCGGTCGAGGCCGAGCTGCTTCTGGATGAGCTCGCTGGTGCCGCCGATCTTCCAGCCGCCGAGCGCTCGCCCGTCGAGGCGCTCTAGGGCGGCCTGCACTTCATAGGCCTCCTCGAGCGAGCGCGGCCGGCAGTCCTCGGGCAGGTTTTCGAGCGCGCGGCACGAGCGGCGTGCGGCGAGCAGCAGGCGCGCCGCCCGCTCGGCGGCTCCCGGCGGATGGGTGGGTTCCGGCATCGCGCTCAAGCCTGCGCCGGGGCCTGGCGCTGCTGGATCACGTGGTCCGCCTCGCGGCCGATGAGCTCCTGGAGATGGTGGAAGCGCCAGGCGAAGGTACCGACGCCGTAGCTGAGCGAGCGCAACTCGATGATCATGTCGCGGATCTCGGATTGCGGAATGTGCGCGATGGTCTCGTCCCAGCCCTTCCAGCCTTCCTTGGCGTTGAAGCCGAGGATCTGGCCGCGCCGGCCGGTGATCAGGCGCTGCACGTTCGAGGTGTACTCGTTGGGGGCGGAGACCGTCACCTCGAGGATGGGCTCGAGCAGCACGGGCTCGCATTTGGGCAGGCCCTCGCTCATGGCCATGCGCGCGGCGGTGCGGAACGCCATGTCGGAGCTGTCGACCGCGTGGAACTGGCCGTCGAAGAGCGTGACCGAGAGATCGACCACCTCGAAGCCGAGCGGCCCTCGCGGCAGGAAGTCGCGCACGCCGTGCTCGACGGAGGGGATGAACTGGCGCGGCACCGACCCGCCCACGATCTTATCGACGAACTCGAAGCCGCTCCCTCGCGGCAGCGGCTTGATCTCCACCTTGACGTCGCCGAACTGGCCGTGCCCGCCCGACTGCTTCTTGTGGCGCGCGTGCTGGGTGACCGGCTTGCGGATGGTCTCCTTGTAGGGGATCTGCGGCGGGCGCGCCTTGACCTGGAGCTTGTTGCGGTCCTTGAGCCGGTCGATCGCGAGGTTGAGATGCATCTCGCCTTGGCCCCAAAGCAAGAGCTCGTGCGTGTCGGCGCGCTGCTCGAAGGAGAGCGAGGGATCCTCCTCGGCGAGCTTCTGAAGGGCTGCGGTGAGCTTCACCTCGTCCTGGCGGTTCTCCGCCTGAAGGGCCACGGAGAAGAGCGGCGTGATCGGCTTGGGCCAGGCCTCCGCCCCCGCGACCGGCTTGCCCGACGGTGTTAGGAGCTCGCCCGTGCGCAGCTTCTCCATGCGGCCGAAGGCGACGACCTCGCCCGCACCCGCCTTGACCTGCTTCACCGTCTGGTGGCCGAGCATGGTGAAGAGGCCGCTCACGCGCTCGCCGTGGACATGCTCGCCGTCTGAGAACTCGCCGCGCCAGATGCGGGCGAGCGAGAGCTTGCCCGAATGCGGCATGTGGAAGGTCTTGAAGACGCGCGCGCAAGGCTCGCCCGCGGCCGCGATGCCGTAGCGCGCGGCCGTGACATTGGGCTGCGGCGCCTCGTGGCGCAAGGCCTTGAGCAGGCGGCGCACGCCGTGCTCGCGCTCGGCGGCACCGAGGAAGACCGGCACGAGCTTGTCCTCCTGCACGGTGCGCGTGAGGTGCTTGTAGATCTCGGTCTTGTCGGGAACCGTGTCCTCGAGGAGCTGCTCGAGCAACGCATCGTCGAAATCGGCGAGCGCTTCCAAGAGCGTCTGGCGGCTCTGCTTTTCGCGCTCCTTCTCGTCCTCCGGCAGCGGCACGAGGTCGGAAGCGCTCCCGGGCTTGTACTTGTAGGTGCGCTCGCTCACCAGATCGACATAGCCGGTGATGGCCTCGCCGCCGTCCCGGATCGGCACCTGGCGCAGCACGAGCGGGCGCGCGGAGACCGCCTGGAGTGCATCCAGCACGTCGCGCACGCGGCGTGCCGCGGTGTCCATCTTGTTGATGAACACCAGGTGGGGAATTTGGTGGTCGTCGAGGAACTTGAAGAGCGGGGCCAGCGCCATGGCGCGCTCGATCACCGCCTCGGCGACGATGACGGCAACGTCGGCGACGAGGAGGGCATTCTGGGTCTCCTGGAAGAACTCGATCGAGCCCGGGCAGTCGAGAAAGGTCCACTTGTCGCCGAGGTAGCTCGTGCTGGCGACGTTGACCTCGCTCGACATCTGGCGCGCGCGCGCCTCGGGTGCCGAGTCGCCGACCGTGTTGCGCTCCTTGATCGAGCCCTTGCGCGGGATGGCCCCCGTCACGAACAGCAGGCTCTCCAAGAGCGTCGTCTTGCCGCTGGTATAGGGCCCGACGAGGGCCGCGCATCGCGGAGCGTTCTGGCTCACGGGTGCTTCTCCCTGAGAATTTCAGCCCTCTATCCGCCGTCTTGCGGCCGGGCGCGCCTCGCGCGCGCTCGCCCGCCGGCCGCGGCGTTCGTGAGCCTTATGTTTTCGCGAGCGCCGCCCCGATGCAAGGGGAATTAAGTGCGGGGGGAATGAGGGGCCGCGGGCCACTCCCTAGCGCGCACCCTTGGCGTGGAGCTTCAAGGCGGCGGTGATGAAATGGTGGATGGGGGTCGGGACGGCGACCGCATCGCCGAGGCTTGCCACGGTTCCCGAGAGCCAGTCGAGCTCGAGGCGGTTGCCGCGCTCGAGGTCGATGAGCATGGAGGGTTTCATCTCCGCCGGGAGTGCGTCAACCGCGGCGGCCTGGCGCGCGAGATAATCGGCGCCGAGCTCGACCCCCTCGGCCTTGGCGAGTGCCACCACCTCCGCGATGGCGCCCAGCAAGAGCTCGCGCGTGAGCGGCTCCTCGCGGATGGCGCCCATGGGCGCGCGCACGACGCAACTCACCCCGCTGAAGGAGGCCAGCATGGCGAACTTCGCCCACAGCTCGCGCGCTATGTCGTCCGAGAGGGTGGCATCGATGCCGGCCTTGCGGCAGGCCGCGAGGAACGCCTCGCCGCGTGCGCTCCTCTTTCCGTCGAGCTCGCCGAAGATGAGGCGCGCCATGGTGCCCGTGTGCCTGATGACGCCGGGGGCGGAGATCGTCGACGCGATATAGGCGACCCCGCCCATGACGTGGCCGGGGCCCAGGCTGGGCCTCAGTCTACTCGCGCTGTCGACCCCGTTCTGGAAGGAGATCACCGCCGTGTCGGGGCCCACGAGCGGCAGGCAGGCCGCCCCCGCCGCCTCGGTGTCCCACAGCTTGACCGCGAAGATCACCACGTCCACCGGCCCGATCTCGCGCGGGTCGTCGCTCAAGCGGAGCGGGCGCAGATGGAGACCGCCCTTGCTGCTCTCGAGCGTCAGGCCGTGCTCACGCAGGGCCGCGAGATGGCTGCCGCGGGCGAGGAAATGCACCTCCTCGCCTGCCGCCGCGAGACGGGCGCCGAAATAGCCCCCGACCGCGCCCGTCGCCATCACCGCGATGCGCATTGCTCACCTCACGGAGCTCCCCGGTTTGTTCCGGTCTCGCTTCAGGATGGGCCGGCCGGCCCGCGCTTTGCTCTCCTCATTCGTCCTTCGGCGGCCATCGCCGGGCGCCGTGCAGGACGCGTAGGATCACGACGGCATCGCCTTGAATGCGATAGACGCCAATGTAGGGCGTGCCGGCAAGGACCATCTCGCGCGTACCCCTGACACGGCCCCTCCGCCCGACCTTCGGATGGTCGGCGAGGCTCTCCAACCGGCGCTCGCTTTCGTCCCGCATCTCGACCGCAGCAACGACATCGTCCCGGGCAATATAGTCGGTCATGTCGTCGAGATCCGTCTCCGCGTCTTGCGACCATAGGAGACGGCTCATGCGCTTCGTCGAGCCCGCCCCAACAGCCGAGCCCGCTTCCCGCGCCACCCGGCACGATGTTCGTCGTGCGGAACGAGTCCCACGGCACCGCGCTCGATGCCGTCGAGCGTTCCCTGCACCTCGGCCCGGAACCAGCGGTCATGCTCGGCCGCGTCGTAGATGCGCTCCATCCGCTTGGCCGTATCCGGTCGACGCCGGGAGGATGCCTCGGGCGCGTACGCGCTCGCGTCGACGTCGTAGCGCTCGAGGCCGAGCTCCCTCAGATAGCCGACCAATGTCTCGAAACGCCTGAACACCCGCATGGAACCGCGCCGTGCTGCAAGTGCGCGCGAGGTCCGGCCATCCTTAACGACGATGCCCCATCCGCCAGGCTGCCCGATGACGCGGGTGCGGCGAATTGTGCCGGCCGCAACGCGCTCTACCAGCGTCGCGTGATCGATGATTTTCGCCTCATGGGCCGCCATGCGAAGTCTCCGGCAGGTTACCGGCGGAGTATGACCATTTATCAGATAAATGGCAAGGCGCCTCGGGTGCCGACCCCGCCCGCCGCCATCACCGCAATGCGCATGCGCTCAGCTGAGCGCGCCGCAGGCGCGCTGGATGCGCCGACAGGCCTCCTCGAGGGCGGCGCTCGAGGTCGCATAGGAAATGCGGAAGTGGGGGGCGAGGCCGAAGGCGCTGCCCTGGACCACGGCGACCCCCTCCGACTCGAGGAGATAGGTGACGAAGTCCTCGTCGCTGCCGATGCGCTGGCCCGCCGGCGTCTTGCGCCCGATGGTGCCGGCGCAAGAGGGATAGACGTAGAAGGCGCCCTCCGGCTTGTGGCAGTGGATGCCCTTGGCCTGGTTGAGCATCGAGACGACGAGGTCGCGCCGCTCCTGGAACGCCTTGTTGTGCTTCGGGATGAAGTCCTGCGGGCCATTCAAGGCCGCGACCCCCGCCCACTGGCTGATCGTCGAGGTCTGCGAGGTGCTCTGGGACTGCACCATGTTCATGGCCTTGATGAGCTCGAGCGGGCCGCCGGCATAGCCCACGCGCCAGCCGGTCATGCAATAGGCCTTGGAGAGGCCGTTGACGGTAAGCGTGCGCTCGTAAAGGCGCGGCTCGACCTCGGCCGGGGTGGTGAACTTGAAATCGTCGTAGACGAGGTGCTCGTACATGTCGTCGGTCATCACCCACACATGGGGATGTGCCACGAGCACATCGCAGATCGCCTTGAGCTCGGCCCTGGTATAGGCGGCCCCGCTCGGGTTGCTCGGCGAGTTGAGCACGAGCCACTTGGTCTTGGGCGTGATCGCGCGCGCGAGTGCCGCGGGCTCGAGCTTGAAGCCGGTCTCGGCCGGACACTCGACGAAGACGGGCGTGCCCTCGGAGAGCAGCGCCATGTCCGGATAGCTCACCCAGTAGGGTGCGGGGATGATCACCTCGTCGCCGGCATTGAGCGTGGCGACGAAGGCGTTGTAGAGCACCTGCTTGCCGCCGCAGCTCACGGTGATCTGCTCGGGCGTGTAGTCGAGCCCGTTCTCGCGCTTGAACTTGGCCGCGATCGCGCGGCGCAGCTCGGGAATGCCGTTGACCGCGGTGTATTTCGTGTGGCCCGCGCGCATCGCCTCCCAGGCCGCGACCTTGATGTGCTCGGGCGTGTCGAAGTCGGGCTCGCCGGCCCCGAGGCCGATGACGTCGCGGCCCGCGGCCTTGAGCTCGCGTGCCTTGTTGGTGACGGCGATGGTCGGCGACGGCTTGATGCGATCAAGCCGAGAGGCGAGGAACGACACGGGACGGCTCCATCAGCGGCTAATGGGAGGTCGAGACGCGGGACCGCACCTTACGACCGCTTGGCGCAAGGCGCAAGGGCTTGGGGTAGTGGGTCGGGTTGCCCAAGTCCGCATCCTTCGAGACGCGTCGCAAGCGCGACGCTCCTCAGGATGAGGACTTGGCGCTTGGGTTTCACCTCATCCTGAGGAGGCCGCGAAGCGGCCGTCTCGAAGGATGATGTGAAACTGAGCCATTTCCGGGCTTGCACGGCTGGGCCGCGTCCTCATGCGGGCGTTTGTGTCGGGCTTTCAGCCGGTCTTGCGCCGGCGCGGCAGCGGGATGACGCCGAGCTCGCGCGCGCTTCCCTCTTGGGCCCGCCGCGCGGAGGTGACCGACCTCATTTGCGCGAGCGAATCGGGCTGGTAGAGCGTCTCGACGATCTTCCATCCCGGAATCACGACGCCGATTCCCGTGTGGCTGCCGACGGTAAAGGGAGCGGCGTGCTCCCCGCGGCTCTCCTCGCCGATGTCAGGCGCATCCAAATGCCCGTGCATGAGCCCCACGAAGACATGCTCGCCCCACATGGCCTCGTCAAGGCTGCGCGATGCCCGCTCAAGTGGCGGATTGGCGAAGACCGGCGACCCGCTGAGCCCCGTGCTCGAGCGCAGCTCGACGAGATAGGCGGTGAGATCGCCGGCGTGACGCGTAGGAATGAGGTCTTCCGGCATGGAGGCGACGTTGCCGATGCGCACGATGGGAATATTGCGTTCCGCGCCGGACCCGGCCCTGTAGAGGCTGATGGCGAAGATTTCGGCCCCAACATTGAGCAGGTTCAGTCCCGAGGCCCGCGGACTCCTCTCGACGCGGTTGAAGAGGGGGATGTAATCGTGATCGAGGACGTCCAAATCGACCCAGAAGGGCAGAACGGCGACATCCGTCGTCTGCGGCTCCTCGTGGTGGAGGAACCACTTCTTGTTGCCAAGGGGCACCACCGCCGTGCTGCCGTCCCGGCGGTTGAGGCAGCAATAGATCGGGATCCTTTTGCGCTGCATGGCGGCAAGCACGTGCGCCGTCGTGACCAGATGGGGAAAGGCGACATCCGGAATGCGGCGCTGGTAGGCCAGCACCAGGAACCCCGTCGCCTGCGGCCTGAATACGCCCTCCTCCATCGCCCCGATGAAGACGACGCTCTTGCTCACCTCGTCGGCAACGAACATGCGTAGAACCTCCTACAGCACCCTCTCGGAAAACCAACGGTCAAAATGTGACGAGAGCGCCCACCATCATGCTGCCGCGCGCCGGCCGCGCCAAGCGAATTCATCATGTGGCGAGCTCTATATGCGGCTTTGCCCCGAGTCGGCCCATACCGATTTTGCGAGTTCGTGAGTCGCCTACCGGCGACTCACGAGCCGCAAAATCGGTACAAACTCAAAGTGCTGTACCTGCTTGCAGACTTCGCGCCGGCGGCCCGCAGGGCCGCCCCTTTTGCGAAACGCAAGAAGAGGCGCGCTTTGCGCGCCGTGGCGCGAAACTCTGCAAGCAGGTACTAGCGCAGCAGGAA
>Ga0074044_10004080_pt1 | contig 12226 bp, 7 predicted proteins | sample BogForMeECP23OM1_FD_94443 | JGI IMG/M metagenome (GOLD analysis project Ga0074044, IMG submission 94443) | Bog forest soil microbial communities from Calvert Island, British Columbia, Canada - Bog Forest MetaG ECP23OM1 | ecosystem: Environmental > Terrestrial > Soil > Wetlands ...
CCATCGAGCTCTTCTTCCCGAAGGATATCGTGCAGACCATCGATCTGACCTAGAGGCAGCGAAGAAACTGGAGCGGGAGAATTCGACTTTGATGTCAACCCCGAATGAAAGGCCGGCGGTGCCCTCCCCGGATGGCCGCTCTTCACGGCTCGTTGCCGTGGTTGCGGGCACACTCGTGGGCGTCGCAGGCGGGATGGTGGGTACCGCGATTCTCGGCGGTTCCACTTTGGAGGGGGTGCTCCTCGGGGCGATTTACGGGCTGGTGTTCGGATGGATGTTCGGGGAAAGCTGTTCGAGCCCCGGAGCCGGTTTGATTTGGGGATTGGCTTACACATTCCTGCTCTGGATGGTATTTGCTGCAACAGTTCTGCCGTGGGTTCGCGGGGGCCACCAGGCGACGGCCATGCTGGACTCGGCTCGCGAGCATTTTCCCTCTCTGGTGGGTTATCTGCTCTGTGGCGGAATGCCACTCGGCATTGTGCTGGGGTTTCTGGGCATTGTCAGGCCACGCCCGGACCGGCCGAAATTCAGTTGGGGCCGGGCACTTGTCGTCGGAGGCCTGTCTGGTGTCGTGGCCGGCTGGGTTTTTGAGATGTGGATGTCTGAGGGAAACTTCTTCCCCTTGTTGGGGCGGCTGATGGAACGCCATTCGCACATCGCGGGAGTGAGTGTGCACTTCCTGGTCGCAATCGTGATTGGCGTGATGTTCGGCCTGCTTTTCCAGCGCGATTTATTCAGCTACGGATCGAGCATGGGCTGGGGCCTTGGATTTGGAATCTTTTGGTGGTTCCTGGGGCCGCTGACGATTCTGGATTTGGCCGAGGGCCGTCCCCTGGACTGGTCGGTGGAGCATGCCAGCGGAATGTTCGGCACGTTGGTGGGCCACATCTGGTACGGGCTGATCGTGGGCGTGGTGTATGCCACGTTGGACCGCCTATGGGTGCGGCTGATGGTGGAATCGGACCCGATCAAGAGGGAGGCGGAAGGTCCGGGGGTCTACACGTTCCGGTCGCTGGGGTGGGGGGCAGCCGGTGGCTTGGTGGGCGGCGCGGTATCCAGCCCCATCATGGTGGCGACCGGAGTGGTCTCGAAAATTGCCGGGCTCGATACGGAACTTCCGCTCCTGAAGGGCTTAGTGCTCTATATGCTGGCCAGCGCGGTAATCGGGATGACGTTCGGCCTGTTGTTCCGCCGGGAGGGAAGAGATCTCGGGCGCGGGATCTGCTGGGGCTGGCTCTTCGGCTTGATCTGGTGGTATGTAGGGCCGATGACGCTCTTGCCTCTGCTGCGGACGGGCGAGGCAGACTGGCGGCCGGAAGCGGCCTCGGCGCTTCTGCCGTCGCTCATCGGTCACCTGCTATACGGGGGGGCCACCGCGTTAACATTCCTGTTACTCGAACGGAGGTATGCTCGCTGGCTGCTGCAAGACCCGCGAAACGTGGCGCGAGAACAGCGGCGCTCGCGGCCGGAAGGCACCGCAGCGCCAGCGCTGTGGTTTTTCGCCTTGGGTCTCGGCGTCCTGTTGCCGATTCTGCTGGGGTGAGCCATGGCCAGAGTTGGGCTGGCCGGAAAAGACGGTGAGAAGTGGGCGGGGCGTGCGGCAACTGAGTGCGCGGCCGGCTTTTCAACACCTGCGGTCGAGTCGCGCCAGCCTGACTCATGTTTTTGATTTCCCCGGGACGGTTTGGGAGTACTCTATAGCACCGCCGGACCGGGCGCGGCAGACGATTCTGGAGGAGGGCATACTCTTGGACGACGGCAAGCTCGATCTGCTCGCAGTCAACACCATCCGCACACTCTCCATGGACGCGGTGCAGAAGGCCAATTCCGGCCATCCGGGCACGCCCATGGCACTGGCACCCGTGGCCTACTGTTTGTGGCAACATTTTCTCCGCTTCGACCCAGCGGACCCGATCTGGCCGAACCGCGACCGCTTTGTGCTCTCCGCGGGACACGCCTCGATGCTGCTCTACTCGCTGCTGCACTTGGCCGGGGTTCGCGCGGTGAATCCCACCTACGAGCGGCTGGGCGAACTGAGCGTGAAGCTGGAGGACATCATCAATTTCCGCCAGCTGGACAGCAAGTGCCCCGGCCATCCGGAATATCGCTGGACCTCGGGTATCGAAACGACCACGGGCCCGCTGGGGCACGGCCTAGCCACTTCCGTGGGCATGGCGATTGCCGGGCAGTGGATGGCGGGCTATTTCAACCGGCCCGGGTTCGACATGATCGGGTATCGCGTGTTCGCGATCGGCGGCGACGGCTGCATGATGGAGGGCATCTCGTCGGAAGCGGCCTCGCTCGCCGGGCACTTGAAGCTCGGCAACCTGTGCTGGATCTACGACAACAACCACATCACGATTGAAGGGAACACGGCGCTGGCCTTCAGCGATGACGTGGCCACGCGCTTCCTGGCCTACGGGTGGAACGTGCAGCGCGTGGGCGACGCGAACGATCTGGTGATGCTGGATCGCGCCTACCAGACCGCGCACAACACCACCGACCGCCCCACGCTGATCATCGTGGACACGCACATCGGGTATGGCGCGCCCAACAAACAGGACACCAGCGGCGCGCACGGCGAGCCGCTGGGCGAAGAAGAAATCCGCCTCACCAAGAAGAATTACGGCTGGCCCGAGGACGCCAAGTTCCTGGTGCCCGACGGGGTGCGCGAGCACTTCCAGAAGGGCATGGGCGCGCGCGGCAAGAAGCTGCGTGAAGAATGGATGGCAAAGTTCGAGGAGTACAAGAAGAAGTTTCCGGAACTCGCCGATCACCTGTTCAAGATGCAGCACCGGCAACTTCCCGCCGGCTGGGACAAGGATCTGCCGGTATTCCCCGCGGACCCCAAGGGCATGGCCGGGCGCGATTCCTCCGGCAAGGCGGAGAACGCCGCGGCAAAAAACATTCCCTGGCTCATCGGCGGGGCCGCGGACCTGGCTCCCTCCACGAAGACGCGAATGACGTTTGAAGGCGCCGGCGACTTCCTGCCGGACAGCCGGGGACGCAACCTGCACTTCGGGATTCGCGAGCACGCCATGGGCGCCATCCTGAACGGCCTCTCGCTGTCCAAGGTGCGCGCATTCGGTTCCGGGTTTCTGATCTTCAGCGACTTTTCGCGCCCGGCGTTTCGATTGGCCGCGATTATGGAGATCCCGGTCATCTACCTTTTTACGCATGATTCGATCGGCGTGGGCGAGGACGGACCCACGCACCAGCCCATCGAGCAGCTCGCTTCGCTCCGCGCCATACCCGGCCTGCTCACCATCCGCCCGGGCGACGCCAACGAAGTGGTGGAGGCCTGGCGCCTGATCCTCCAGCTCAAACACGAGCCCGCGATTCTGGTCCTTTCCCGCCAGGCCGCTCCCACGGTGGACCGCACGAAGTACGGGGCGGCATCGGGTCTGGCCAAAGGGGGGTACATCCTGGCAGACGCTCCGGGCGGCAAACCCCAGGTCATCCTGATCGGCACCGGAACGGAAGTGCAGCTCTGCCTGGATGCCTACCAGCATTTGAAGACGGAAGGCATCCCGGCGCGCGTGGTTAGTTTGCCGTGCTGGGAGCTGTTCGAGCACCAGCCGGAGGAGTACCGGAATTCGGTGCTGCCGCCGGAGGTGCGCGCGCGGGTGTCGGTGGAGCAGGCCTCCACGTTTGGCTGGTCGCGCTACGTGGGCATGAACGGGCACAGCATCGGGATGCGCAGCTTTGGGGCTTCGGCTCCCCTGAAGGAATTGCAGAAGAAGTTCGGCTTCACGGTGGAGAATGTGATCGCGGCAGCGCGGGAGCAAATCCAGCGCCACGCACGGAAGACGGGATGAAGGCGTCGGGGAGCCCGTTCACGCGTCCACGGGAGTAAAATTCAATCGAGGCGGGCGTCATCGCCGCCTCGACGAGATTAAGGGCATCGAGGGCCGCTAGCGCCCACGGGGCGCATAGCGTGGGGAGGCAATCATGAGTGACGCAAAAGTGGGAAGCGGTAGCCAGGCTGCAGTGGCCAATCCGCTGAAGGGACTCAACGATTTTGGCCAGTCGGTGTGGTTCGATTACATCCGCCGCAGCATGCTCACCACCGGCGAGCTGGACCGGCTGATCGAAGAGGACGGGCTGCGCGGAGTCACCTCGAACCCGGCGATCTTTGAGAAGGCCATCACCGGCAGCAAGGACTATACCGACCAAGTTGCCGCGCTCGAGAAGCAAGATGTGGACGCCATGTTCCTGTACGAGCAGCTGGCCATCCAGGACATCAAGGACGCGGCCGACCGGCTGCTGCGCGTCTACGAACGCACCAAGCGGCGTGATGGCTACGTGAGCCTGGAAGTCTCGCCCTATCTGGCGCGCGACACCAAGGCGACGATGAGCGAGGCGCGGCGGCTCTGGAAAGCCGTGGGGCGTCCGAATGTGATGATCAAAGTGCCGGCCACGCCCGAAGGCATCCCGGCCATCGAGCAACTCCTCAGCGAGGGTCTCAACATCAACGTGACGCTGCTCTTCGCGCAGACTGCCTGGGAGGAAGTGGCCAACGCCTACATCCGCGGGATCGAGAAGTACGCGGCGTCGGGCGGCGACGTGGGCCACGTGGCCAGCGTGGCCAGTTTCTTCATCAGCCGGATTGATTCCGCGGTGGATTCGCAGCTCGAGGCGAAAATGAAATCCGCGGTCGGGGCCGAGCGTTACAACGTGGAAGATCTGCTCGGCAAGACCGCCATCGCCAACGCCAAGCTCACCTACGCGCGCTACAAACAGATTTTTTCAGGCCCCAAGTGGCAAGCCCTGGCCGCCAAGGGCGCGCAGACGCAGCGGCTGCTGTGGGCCAGCACCGGGACGAAGAACCCCGCCTACAGCGACGTGCTCTACGTCGAGGAGCTGATCGGGCCGGACACGGTGAACACCATGCCGCCCGCCACTTACGACGCTTTCCGCGCCCACGGCGTACCCAAGGCCTCGCTCGAGAAGGATGTGGAAGCCGCGAAGGCCACCATGGAGGCCATCGCCCGGCTGGGAATCCGGTTCGACCAGGTGACCGCAAAGCTGCTGGATGACGGCGTCAAGCTGTTCGCCGATGCATTCGACAAGCTGCTGGGCAGCGTGGACAAGACCTGCAAATTCTTCTCCAAGGAAAAGCTGAACCGGCAGACCCACTCGCTGCCGGAGGCCATCGGCAAGGAAGTGGGCAAGACGATCGAGGACTGGCGCCTGACGGGAAAGGTCCGGCGGCTGTGGGGACGCGACGCCACGCTGTGGACCGGCACGGACGAGGCCAACTGGCTCGGCTGGCTGGGCATTTGCGACGACCAACTGGCCCACCTCGACAAACTCACGAGCTTCGCCGCAGCCGTGAAGAAGGATGGGTACACCCAGGCGCTGCTGCTGGGCATGGGCGGCTCGAGCCTATGCCCCGAAGTCCTGAGAATGACCTTCGGAAAGATCCCCGGAGCGCCGGAGCTGTTCGTGCTCGATTCCACGGATCCCGACCAGGTGCGCGCCATGGATGCGCGCATCGACTTCCAGCACAGCCTCTTCATCGTGTCGAGCAAATCCGGTTCGACCCTCGAGCCCAATATCTTCAAGGCCCACTTCTTCGAGCGCGCCAAGCAGATCCTGGGGCCGGAGGAGGCCCCCAAGCACTTTGTGGCCATCACCGACCCCGGCTCGCAGATGCAGCGGGTGGCGGAGGCGGACAAGTTCCGCTACATCTTCTTCGGCCTGCCCAGCATCGGCGGGCGGTATTCAGCGCTTTCGAACTTCGGAATGGTGCCCGCCGCGGCCATGGGGCTGGATGTGCCGAACTTCCTGGACCGGGCCGAGGAGATGGTGCACGCCTGCGCAGCCTGCGTGAAAGCCGAAGACAATCCCGGGGTGTCTCTGGGCGTGGTGTTGGGCGTGTGCGCGAAGCACGGGCACGACAAAGTCACGTTGATCGCTTCTCCCGGCATCCGGGATCTGGGCGCCTGGCTCGAGCAGTTGCTGGCCGAATCCACGGGCAAGGAAGGCAAGGGGCTGATCCCCGTGGACCGCGAGCCATTGCTGGGACCCGAGATGTACGGGAACGACCGGGTGTTTGCCTACTTGCGGCTGGAGGGCGGGGCCGACGCCGCGCAGGACAAGGCCGTGGAGACCCTCGAGAAGGCCGGTCAGCCCGTGGTGCACATCGCGGTGAAGGATATTTACGACGTGGGGCAGGAATTCTTCCGGTGGGAAATCGCCACCGCCGTCGCCGGCGCGATCATCGGCATCAACGCGTTCAACCAGCCAGACGTCGAGGCGAGCAAGATCGAGACGCGCAAGCTGACCGGCGAGTACGAAGAGACCGGAAAACTGCCGCCCGAGCAGCCCATCCTGGAGGAGAGCGGCGTAAAGCTGTTCACCGACCCGAAAAACGCCGCGGAATTGGCCAAAGCCGCCGGCGGGCAAAAAACACTGGTCGCTTATCTGCGTGCCCACTTCAACCGCATCAAGCCGGGAGATTACTTTGCGTTGCTCGGCTACATGGATATGAATGAGTCGAATGAGCGCGAGCTGACCGGTATGCGCAAAGAAGTGATGACCAAGAAGCGGGTGGCCACCTGCCTGGGCTTCGGCCCGCGCTTCCTGCATTCCACCGGACAGGCGTATAAAGGCGGACCGAACAGCGGCGTCTTTCTCCAGTTGACCTGCGACGACGCCAACGATCTGCCCGTGCCGGGACAGAAGTACACGTTCGGCATCGTCAAGGCGGCGCAGGCCCGCGGCGACTTTGAAGTGTTGGCGGAGCGCGGCCGGCGCGCGCTGCGCGTGCATCTGGGCAGCGGCGTGGCCGCCTGCCTGCGGTGCCTGCGCAAGGCGGTGAGCGAAGCTCTGGGACAGTAACGGATCGTAGCAGGATCAAAAGTCAAACGAGGGGAGTGGAAACGATGCAAATTGGAATCGTGGGACTCGGCCGCATGGGTGCCAACATGGCCCGGAGGCTCATGCGCAACGGCCATAAGGTGGTGGGCTTCGCGCAGGACCGCGCCGCGGTGGACAGCCTCAAGAAAGACGGCGGGGGCGCCGCCGATTCGCTGGAATCTCTGGCCAAGGCGCTCTCCAAGCCGCGAGTCGTCTGGCTCATGGTGCCCGCGGGAGACGCCACCGAGCAGAGCGTCATTGCGCTCAGCAAAGTAATGGAATCGGGCGACACCATCATTGACGGCGGAAACTCCTATTACAAGGACGACATCCGCCGCGCCAAGATGGTCGCGTCGAAAGGCATCAACTACGTGGACGTCGGCACCAGCGGCGGCGTATGGGGTCTGGAGCGCGGATATTGCCTGATGATCGGCGGCCCCACCGACACTGTGAAGTACCTCGACCCCATCCTCAAAACGCTGGCTCCCGGCATCGGCGACGTCGGCAGGACGCCTGGCCGGCCTGCGAACAAGGGCACGGCGGAGCAGGGCTATCTCCACTGCGGGCCGGTGGGCGCCGGCCACTTTGTGAAGATGGTCCACAACGGCATCGAGTACGGCATCATGCAGGCGTATGCCGAGGGCTTCGACCTGTTCCGCAGCTTCAGCAGCGATCAGATTCCGGCAGACCGGCGCTACAACCTGGACCTGGCGGAAATCGCGGAGGTCTGGCGGCGTGGCAGCGTGGTTGGCTCCTGGCTGCTGGACCTGACTGCCCAGGCGTTCATCGAAAACCCCACGCTTTCCAGTTTTTCGGGGTTTGTGCAGGATTCCGGCGAAGGCCGCTGGACCATCGAAGCGGCGATCGAGGCCGCGGTCCCCGTGGAAGTGCTGGCTTCTTCGTTGTTTACCCGATTCCGTTCGCGCCAGGAACATACCTTCGCGGAAAAAGTTCTTTCGGCCATGCGGCACAAGTTCGGCGGGCACGTGGAACGGCCAACGGGCGGATAGCCTGAGGGTATCGAGCGGCATACAGGAGGGCAGAAGGTGGCGACCGAACTTCACGACACTGAGAGCCGGAGCAACAATGCGGCAGAGAGCCACGAAGTGATGCCGGCGGTTCCGCAAAAGAAACCGCCGTGCATCATGGTGATCTTCGGCGCCATGGGCGACCTGACCAAACGCAAGCTACTTCCCTCGCTGTGCAACCTGGCGAAAGAGAAGCTGATGTCGGACAACTTCGCGGTGGTGGGCTTCTCGCGCGCGCCCATGACGCACGACGAGTTCCGCGAGAAGCAGCGGGCGGTGATGGATCAGTTCGCCACCGACAAGCTGGACCCGGCGCTGGGGAAGTGGCTGGTGGAGCGGCTGTATTACGCGTGCGGGAATTTCGATGAAGGGCCCGCGTACCAGAAGCTTGCCGATCTGCTGGCCCAGATCGACAAGGAACGCGGCACGGGAGGAAATTATTTCTTCTATCTGGCCACCGCGCCGGAGTTTTTTGGAGTGGTGGCGAAAAACCTGGAGGCCGTGGGCCTGCTCAAGGAGGAGAACGGAAAGTTCCGCCGGGTGATTGTGGAGAAACCGTTCGGGAGGGATCTGGAGTCGGCGAAGGCGCTGAACAAGGAACTGCGCCAAACGATGAACGAAAAACAGATCTACCGGATCGACCATTACCTGGGCAAAGAGACGGTGCAGAACATCCTGGTCTTCCGCTTTTCGAACGGCATCTTTGAGCCCATCTGGAACCGCCGCTACATCCGGCATGTGGAGATTACCGTGGCGGAAACGGTGGGAGTGGAGACGCGCGGGGGCTACTACGAGACATCCGGGGCGTTGCGCGACATGGTCCCGAACCACATCTTCCAGCTGGTCACCTTGATCGGGATGGAGCCGCCCATCAGCTTTGACGCCGACGCGGTGCGCGATGAGCAAACGAAAATCCTTCGCGCCATACCGCCTTTCGCGCCGGAAGAGGTACTGAGCCGCACCGCCCGCGGGCAGTATGGCGAAGGCACGGTAGGCGGCAAACACCTTGCCGCGTATCGGAGCGAGGCCAAGGTGTCGCCCACGTCGAACGTCCAGACGTACGTGGCCATGAAGCTGTCTATCGACAACTGGCGGTGGGCGGACGTGCCCATCTATCTGCGTACCGGGAAGGCCCTGCCCAAACGAGTCACGGAGATCGTGATCCATTTCCGGCGCGCTCCGTTTGTGCTGTTCCGGCATACGGCCATCGAACACCTGATGAATAACCGGCTGATCCTGCATATCCAGCCGGACGAAGGCATCTCGCTGCGATTCGGCGCGAAGGTGCCGGGCCCCACAATGAAGCTGGGCGCGGTGGACATGGACTTCTCCTACGCCACGCGATTCGGGAGCACGCATTCCACCGGATACGAACGGCTGATCTACGACTGCATGGCCGGCGACGCCACGCTCTTCCAGCGCGCGGACATGGTGGAAGCGGCCTGGGGCGTGGTGCAACCCGTGCTGGATGTGTGGCAGGCCCTGCCGCCGCGCAACTTCCCGAACTATTCCGCAGGCACCTGGGGACCGCGCGAGGCGGACGAAATGCTCGCCCGCGACGACCGTCAGTGGACGAACGAGTAAGCCGGTTATGCCCGCGCCCTTCCCCGGCGTTGTCGTGCTCGAGGATGCCGTGGCCGTGGCCCGTGAGGGCGCAGCGCGCTTTGTGACGCTGGCCCGCCAGGCCGGTGCGGCGCGGGGCTCCTTCCATGTGGCGCTCTCCGGCGGGAAGACGCCGGCGGCGCTCTTCGGCATGCTGGCCGCCGATAATCTCCGCGGGAGCGTGGACTGGAACCAAACGCATCTCTGCTGGTCGGACGAGCGCGCGGTGGCCCCTTCCCACCCCGACAGCAACTATGGAATGGCCCAACGCGAACTGATCTCGCGCATTTCCATTCCCCCCGGCAACGTGCACCGCATGGAGGCGGAGCGCGCCGATGCGGACCGCGCAGCGCAGGAGTACGAAGCGATGTTGCGGAAAATTCTTCCTGCAGGCCCCGGCGGATTTCCCTGCTTCGATCTCATCTACCTGGGCATGGGACCGGACGGTCATACGGCCTCTCTTTTTCCCGGCTCGGTGGGTCTCAAGGAAACGACGCGAGGCGTGATTTCGCAGGGCGTGGTGCTTCCCTCGGGGGCGCAAGCCCAGCGCATGACGTTTACGTTTCCGCTGCTGAATGCCGCGCGCGTGGTGATCTTTCTGGTGACCGGGGCGGACAAGGCGCAGAGGCTCCGCGAGGTGCTGGAAGGCTCGCACACGCCGCCGTACCCGTCGCAGGGGGTGCGGCCCAGCGCCGGAGAGCGCATTTTTCTGGTGGATCGCGCCGCGGCAGCCGGCCTGAGCGCCGGCGCAGGCGCGAGGCCGCAACCGTGATCCTGGGCGGCGACGTCGGAGGAACAAAGTGCAACTTGGCGCTTTTCGACCAGCGTTCGGGAGCGCTGGTTGAGGGTGCGAGCCGGCGCTTCCCGAGCGGGGACTATTCACGGTTCGAGGACGTGGTCGCCGAATTCCTGCACAGCGTCGTCGAGCCTGCTGGAATCAGGGTCAGCGCCGCGGGAATCGGCGTGGCCGGTCCGGTGAGCGGCGGTGTTTCCGTGGCCACCAACCTTCCCTGGCGGGTGGATTCAAAAAGCCTGGCGGCGCTGCTCGGTCTCCCCCGCGTCGCGTTGGTGAACGATCTCGAGGCGAATGCTTTCGGCATCGGCATTCTTGGCCCCTCCGATTTCGAGGTGCTGAGTTCCGGCGCTCCCGCCGCGCAGGGATTGCAGGCAGTGATCGCGGCGGGAACGGGGCTGGGCGAGGCTGGATTGTACTGGGACGGGAAGATGCACCGCCCGATTTCCAGCGAGGGCGGGCACGCGGATTTGGCCCCGCGCAATGAACTGGAAGATGCGCTGGTGGTCTATCTGCGCAAACGGTTCGGCGGGCACGTGAGCTGCGAGCGCGTCCTTTCCGGCCCCGGCCTGCGCAACATTTTCGATTTCCTGCGCGACACCGGCCGTGGCCGCGCGGAACCGTGGCTGGAAGACGCTATGGAGAAAGAAGACCCTGCGGCCGTGATCTCGCACGCGGCGCTGGAGGGCAGGAGTCCGATCTGCGGGCAGGCGCTGGACATTTTCGTGTCGCTCTACGGTTCCGAGGCAGGGAACCTGGCGCTCACGTTCCTCGCCACGGGCGGATTGTTTGTGGGCGGGGGCATTGCGCCGAAGATTCTGCCCAAGCTGCGCGGCCCGGAGTTCCTGGAAGCGTTTTTTTCGAAGGGGCGGTTGCGGCCGTTGCTCAAGCAGGTGCCCGTGCGGGTGATACTGAACGACCGCACGGCGCTGCTGGGGGCCGCGCGCTGCGCGCTGCTCGGTAGCTGAACCGCGGCACAGCGTTTGACGAGGCTGGAAGTGCAAGGAGGAAAAAGAACATGAGCCCGGTCCCCATGACTTTGAGCCGTCACATCCTCGAGCAGGGCCAGCGGCACCCGGCCATCACTGGGGAACTCTCCACGCTGATCGCGCAGCTCGGATTTACCGGAAAGACGCTGGCGCGCGAAATGCGCCGCGCGGCGCTGGTGGGCGAGTTGGGCCTGGTGGGCGAGCACAACGCCACCGGCGACGCGCAGAAAAAATTGGACGTGTATTCGAATGAGGTGATGCTGGATGCCTTCGCCGCCACCGGCCTGGTGGCGGCCGTGGCCTCCGAGGAGCTCGAGGACATCAACCACATCCAGTGCGGGAATGAGGGAAAGTATATTCTCGTCACGGACCCGCTCGATGGCTCCTCGAACACCGACATCAACGGAGCACTCGGGACCATCTTCGGATTTTATCGCCGCGATCAGGCGGGGACCGGCGCGACGCCGGAGGAGGTTTTGCGCCCCGGAGCCGAGTTGGTGCTGGCGGGCTACATCCTCTACAGCACGAGCACGATGTTCGTCTACTCGGCAGGGAAGGGCGTCCACGGCTTCACGCTGGACGCGGACCTCGGGGAGTTTCTGCTCTCCCACCGCGACATGAAATGCCCGCCGAAGGGAAAGACGTTCAGCGCCAATACCGGCCACCTGCGGGAATGGCCGAAGGGTGTGCAGGACTACGTCTCGTACGTAACCGAGGTGGACAGAGAATCGGGCCGGCCCTATTCGCACCGGTATTCGGGGGCGCTGGTGGGGGATGTGCATCGCATTCTTCTCGAGGGCGGCATCTACTTCTATCCCCCGGACCCCTCCCACAAGCAGGGCAAACTGCGCCTGTTGTATGAATGCTCCCCGCTGGCGTTTCTGGCGGAGCAGGCTGGCGGAGCAGCCACGAGCAACGGGGAACGCGTGATCCAGATGCGGCCGAAGGGC
>Ga0074044_10004081_pt1 | contig 12225 bp, 13 predicted proteins | sample BogForMeECP23OM1_FD_94443 | JGI IMG/M metagenome (GOLD analysis project Ga0074044, IMG submission 94443) | Bog forest soil microbial communities from Calvert Island, British Columbia, Canada - Bog Forest MetaG ECP23OM1 | ecosystem: Environmental > Terrestrial > Soil > Wetlands ...
CGGATTCGGCTGAACAGTACGGCGGTGCGGGTGAAACATGCAGGCGATCCGGCGCGGGCCAGCGAGGTTGAGGTTGCCTACTCTCGCGGCGGCAAGGTGTACACCGCGAAGGCCGGGCACTGCATCCTGGCCTGCTGGAATGTGATGATTCCGTTTCTCTGCGAAGAACTACCGGACGCGCAGAAAGAAGCGCTGGCCTCGGCGCAGAAAATCCCGCTGCTCTACAGCAACGTGCTGCTGCGGAACTCGACTGCATTTCAGAAGCTTGGCGTGAATTCGGTCTACGCGCCCGGCGGCTACCACAGCTATGTCGATATGGATTTGCCCGTCAGCATCGGGGAGTACCGCTGTCCGCGCTCGCCACAGGAGCCGCTCGTGGTACATATGAGTAAGTCTCCCTGTCATGCGGGACTTCCGGCGCGGGATCAGCACATCGCGGGGCGCATGGAACTCTACACCACGACTTTCGAAGACATCGAGCGCAAGATCCGCGATCAATTGGCGCGCACGCTGGGGCCGGGAGGCTTCGATCCCGCTCGCGACATTTTGGCGATCTCGGCGAACCGCTGGCCCCACGGCTACGCTTACGAATACAGCAGTTTGTGGGATAAGTTTGTGCTCGAAGGTGGAGTGACGCCGTGCGAGATCGCGCGCAAACCCTACGGCCGGATCGCGATCGCGAACTCTGATGCCGGAGCCCGGGCTTATACCGATGAAGCGATTAATCAGGCCTACCGCGCTGTGGGGGAGATTACGAAAAGCTAGGCGGCGGAGAAGCCGTCTTACTGTCGAGCCGCGTTTCTTAATTCGGCGGCGCGGTTCGCCGCATCCTGCGCCTGTTGCGTCATTCCTTTTGCCTGATAGGTCTCAGCGAGGGCAGTCTCCAGCCGGGGATCGTCGCCATTGTTTTCTTGTTCCTTCAGATACGCGGCGATGGCTTCGTCGTAGTTCTTCAATTGAGCGTAAGAGCGGCCCATTTCGTAGTAGACGCCGGTTGATCGCGAGCCTAGATCGGCGGCGGCCTTGAACTCCTGAATCGCGTCCTGATGTTTTTCTTCTTCGGCCAGCGCCAGGCCCACGCCGAAATGGGCGTCCGAATTTTTCGCATCCTGTTTCAGGATCTGCGCGAACGCAGCCTTCGCTTCTTCCGGTTCCTTCTCGGTCAAATAAATCGTTCCCAGGCTCAGGCTGGCGTTGGTATTTTGCGGCTGAAGTTCGAGAACTCGATTGAACTCCGCTTCGGCTTCGGAGAGCCGATTCTGCTCGAGATAGGCCCGCGCCAATGCCTCGTGGACTTCGGCAGACTTCGGCTGCTGCCGGACGGCGGCCTGCAATTGCGCGATCGCTTCGTCAGGACCGCTTTCTGAAATCGATTGGAAGGCTCGGGCCATGCGCATCGGGCCGCCGCGCCACTGCGCCACGCCGTACGCGGTAGCGGCGACGACCAACGCGCCAACGGCTAGAACACCGACGCGGCGCAGAGGAGCATCTTGCTGCGGAGCGACGCGGGCGATAAGCGCGCCGAGAATGAGGCCGGTGACAAGACCGCCGGCGTGGGCCGCGTTATCGATGCCGCCGAAGAGGTTGCCGAACACGACGTTAAAGCCGACGAAGAAAAGCAGACTTCGGAGCGTTCCGCCGATTGCGATGCTGGGCAGGGAAAACTCGCCCAGATAAAACGACGCGATGAGTGCGCCGACTAAACCAAAGATGGCACCCGATGCACCCACGCTGACCACGGCTGGATTCCATCCGAGGCTCGCCACGCCGCCCCCGATGCCGGTGATAAGGTAGACCGCGCCGAACGTCCAGCGACCGTAAAGAGACTCGCACATTGCGCCCAGATCCCACAGGCACCACATGTTGAAGGCGATATGCATGACGCCGCCGTGTAGAAACATGTACGTCACCAGGCGCCACCAATCGCCCGACAAGGTTAAGGGTCCAAAGTTTGCGCCGAAGTGGAGCGCGATTTGTCCCGGGAAATCCAGCGGGGAGCGGCTGGCTATCGCCATCGCGATAAATACCATCACGTTTGCGCCGAAGATGACCTGGGTGAGAGTGATAGTGGATTCGCTGCGCCGTACCCAGGGCGCGGGCAGGACAATTTGCTTCGCATCATCCCCCTCCTCGCCGCGCTGCGCTGCTTCGTGCTGGACACACCACTGGCAAATCTTCTTGAAAGAAAATGCAGGAAGCTGACGGCCGCACTTAACGCAATTCGCCATGGACTATTAAAGAGCGTATCAGCACTGCGCAGGTGTCGGAAAGCCGGGGGGGCTATGGTTCGTCTGTCGTAGAGACGTTGCTTGCAACGTCTCTTGCCGACGCAGGCACCGGTGCTCGTGGCTAGAGAGACTTAGCAAGCTACGTCTCTACGAGTGATTGGTGGGAATGATTCAGTGGATGGTTTTGGTTTTGCGCGACATGTAATCCATCAGCAGGTATTGGCCTAGCGTGTAGGGGGTGGTGAAGTAGGCTTTGCCACGGCACATCTCGGTGACTTTCTGCACGAACTGGACCAGGCCGTAGTCGGAGGCGAGCATGAAGGTGTTGATCAGCACGCCGGCGCGCTTACACTTGGAAACTTCTTCGAGCGTCTGGCTCACCACGAGCGGGTCGAGGCCGAAGGCGTTTTTGTAGATGCGTCCGTCTTCGAGGGTGAGCGCCGAGGGCTTGCCGTCGGTGATCATCACGATCTGCTTCATGTCTTTTCTCTGACGTTGCAAAATTCGCTGCGCCAGCCGCAGGCCTTCGCGCGTGTTCGTGTAATAGGGGCCGACTTTTACCCGCGCCAGCTGCGACAGAGGGATCTCTTCCGCCGAATCGTGAAACAGTACAAGTGAGAGCGAGTCGCCGGGATACTGGGTGCGGATCAGATGCGACAGCGCCATGGCAACTTTCTTCGCGGGTGTGAAGCGGTCTTCGCCGTAGAGAATCATCGAGTGCGAGCAGTCGAGCATGAGCACGGTCGCGCAGGAGGACTGATATTCGCACTGGTGAACCTGCAGGTCGGAATATTCGATGTTGAGCGGCAGGGTGAGGCCTTCGCGCTGGATCGTGTTCGAGAGCGTAGCCGTGATGTCGAGATTCAGCGTGTCGCCGAACTCATAGGTCTTCGACGATCCGCTGGCCTCGATGCCGGTGGCGAGATCGCGCGTGTCGTGGCGTCCGAAGCTGGATTTGCCCAGCGAGCCGAGCAGGTTGCGCAGAGACTTGAAGCCGAGGAAGTCGAGACTTTTGTCTGTGATTTCGAATTTTGCCTGCTGCGCTTCCCCGGCTTGTCCGCCGACACTCGACTGCCGCGCAGGATCGTGTGGCTGGTCTTCATCAGGACGGTCGATGGAGATGTAGTCTTCCTGCTGCATGCGCTCGATCAGCTTTTCGATCAGCTCATCAAGTTCGCCATCCATCGCCATCTGCTGCAGGCGCTCGCGCATTTCTTCGTCGAACTGATCGCCTTCCATCAGCGCCTGCTCGAGCGCAGCGCGAAGATCATCGAGTGTGCGCTCGCCTTCCGGCATCTCGTACCACACGTCGCTCTGGAATCCGCTCTGCAGCAGGTAGTCGGAGAGCGCCCCGAGCAGATCCTCGAGGCTCATTTCGCCGGCGGCGTCGGGGACGTATTTGGAATAACGGATGCGTTTCATGGGGCCGTCGTTGGTCGTTCGTCGTTGGTCGTTGGCGAAGCCGGTGTGGCTAACGACGAACGACGAGCGACTAACGACCGCGCTAATTAAACTGCCTTCTCTGCCGGTATGGCTTTTCGTCCGGCTCGAAATTCTTTTCGCGCGCTGGTTCCTGTTTCTTCTCGCCGGCTTTGAAAACTCGCTCTTCGCTGCGGCCGATGCGCTTGTGCGCGTGCAGGCCTTCGAGGATGAACTCCGCCGCCGACACCTGCTGTTCGGGACTCTCTTTCTGTGAAACGCCGAGCGGGCCGAGTTTGTCGGTGAGGCCCTGAATCTCTTTCAGATTCTCCAGCGCTTCGATAGCAGGGATGGAATCCGACAGTTGAATCTCGCCGCCCAGGTCGAACCACTGCACGATCTGCTGCACGTTGGCGCCGGTGTAGTACTCGTCGTAGGTTTTGGCGATCGCGGCGCGGATCAGTTCGCGGCCCACGTGGTCGGCGCCCTTCATTTCACCTTCATACTCGAGTTCGAGCTTGCCGGTAATCGCCGGCAGGGCGGCGTAGACGTCGCTGATGCGGGGCACGACCAGCTTTTCGTCGTTGCGGATGGCGCGACGCTCGGCGTTCGAAATTACGTTCTCCATCGCGCTGATGGGCAGGCGCTGGCTCACGCCCGAGCGCTTGTCGATTTTTTTATCTTCGCGGGCGGCGAAGGCGATGCGCTCGATCACTTCCTGCACATAATTCGGCAGGTGGAGGGGATGGCCGTTTCGCTTGGTCCACGCTTCCTGCGCCGTGATCGAAATTCCTTCCTCCACCGTCGCGGGATAGTGCGTGCGAATCTCCGATCCGATGCGGTCTTTCAGCGGCGTGATGATTTTGCCCCGCGCCGTGTAATCTTCGGGATTCGCGCTGAACACGAGAGCCACATCGAGCGGCAGGCGAATGGGATAGCCCTTAATCTGCACGTCGCCTTCCTGCATGATGTTGAACAGGCCGACCTGAATCTTTCCCGCGAGGTCAGGCAATTCGTTGATGGCGAAGATGCCGCGATTGGCGCGGGGAAGCAATCCGTAGTGAACCGTGAGTTCGCTCGACAATTCGTGGCCGCCACGCGCCGCCTTGATCGGATCGATATCGCCTATCAGGTCAGCGATGGTGACGTCAGGTGTGGCGAGCTTTTCCACGTAGCGCTCGTCGGGCGAAAGATAAGCCACGGGCACCGCGTCTCCCAGACGCGCAACTTCTTCACGGCAGCGGCGGCAGATGGGCGCGTAGGGATTGTCGTGAATCTCGCAGCCTGCGAGATAGGGCATATGCGGATCGAGCAGCGTCGTAAGGGCGCGCAGGATTCGGCTTTTGGCCTGGCCGCGCAATCCCAGCAAAATAAAATTGTGCCGCGAAAGAATCGCGTTGACGATCTGCGGAACGACCGTGTCGTCGTAGCCGACGATCCCGGGAAAGATCGGAGCATCGTCCTGCTGTTGCAAGCGGGCGATCAGGTTCTCGCGTATTTCGTCTTTAACGTGGCGCTGGCGCAAACGCTCTTCGGAATAAATGCTGTGCCGCAGATCACCCAGCGTGCGGGGAAGACTCATGAAAGGAACCCCCAAAAAAGACAACGTTCCCCGATTATACCCGTGCCGGCGCGAGCGCGTTTCGAGCGATCGCCGAAGTCGTGATCGCCGAAGTCATGATCGCGGAAGTCAGTGGACGTGCCCGTTGCCGCCGGTTTTCTCTTTGGCGCGAGCCGCGCGGCGCAGGCCGGGCAGAATGCCCTCGAAATAAATCGCCAGCGCCACCAGACGCTCGTTCTCGGAACGCATTCCTAGTAACTTCTGCTTGAAATCAAGATCGAGCGGGAGCGAGCCTGCGAGATGAAAGGAGAGTTCAGCCGGATCTGCGGCGGAAAGATCCTGCACTGCGCCGGCCAGCGTCAGAATTTCGCGGTGCAGTCGCACGGCCTGAGCGCTTTCTTCCTGCGACGGAGGGACAGCATCATCCGGGATGAGTAATACTTCGTAGAAACGAGCGTTCCTGATTGAGTTGCAGAACCTCAAAGCGTTTGCGACCCTGCGCCACCAGATCGAGACGGCCGTCAGAATACTGCTTCGTCACGCTCACGATCTCTGCCGTGCATCCGATTTCGGCGATACCTTTTTCCGACGCGCGAACTACGCCGAACGGTGCGCTGCTCGCAAGGCACTCCGCGATCATTTCTTTGTAGCGGGGCTCGAAAATATGGAGCGGCAGCGGCATGCCAGGGAGCAGGACAACATCGAGCGGAAACAGGGGAAGGAGCGGCATTCAGTCTCCGAATATTTTGCGGGCTGAAGCGAAATAGTTCCACGATTGTACGACATGAGGCTCGCGCGGCTGCTTGACTTGCCGCTGCGCGGAGGATAAAACCCGAGCATGGAGCTTGCAGGAAAAGTAGTTGTAGTCACGGGCGCTTCCATGGGGATCGGCGAGGCGATCGCGAAAGCGTTCGCCGAGGAAGGCGCAAGCCTAATGCTGCTGTCGCGCGACGTCGCCAGAGCCGAAGCGGCGCGGATGCGCATCGGTCTTGCCGATCGTACGGCCGCTCTGGCCTGCGATGTCCGCAACTCAGAGGAAATTGATCGCGTGCTTGCGCTCACGCTGCATCATTTTAAGCGCGTCGACGTGTGGGTGAACAATGCCGGACGCGGCTTGATGGATTCCGTCGCGCAGGTCGAAGCGCCTGCCATCCACGACTTGTTTGAAACCAACTTCTTCGGCGCGATCTCAGCCATGCAGGCGGTGATTCCGGTGATGCGCCAGCAGGGCGGCGGATCGATCATCAATATTTCGAGCGTCGCGGGACACATTCCGCTGCCGTTTCATGCGGCTTACAGTGCGACCAAGTTTGCCCTCAATGCCATGGGCAAAGGGGCGGGAGTTGAGTTGAAGAAAGATAATATTCACGTGCTGACGGTTTGTCCGGGATATGTGCGAACTGCTTTCAGCGACAATGCCGAGCGAGGGAAGGATGTGAAACGGGTGCGTCCGGGCCGGGTACGCGGCGTCACCGCGGAGCGCGTCGCCCGCGCCACGTTGCGCGGCTACATGAAGCAGAAGCGCGAAGTCATCGTGCCCTGGACGATGCACGTGCCGGTGAAGCTCTATCAATTATTTCCGACGCTAGTGGAGATGGCGATGGAGAGGATGGCGAAATAGCGTTCTCAGCCGCAGCTCCACCAACTAAGATGCTCGAAGATTGATCGCAAAATTGGCCTAAGGAAGCGCCATGACATATACTGCCTTTGAATTTCAATTCAAGAATGCACGCAACAAACGTTTGTCATTGAGAATTGAACCTTGGGGGAAAGTTTCGAAGATCGAACCCGGACACTCACTGCGGCTGAGAGTCGAAGGTCCGATTTCCGACGATCCTTCACGATGCCTCATGGTTCAGGTTGAGAGCGATCAGGAAGCCAGCGTATGGGGCTGGACCGGTTCCAATATTACGGTTCTCACTCCGTGATCTGCTAGCTCGGGTGCTAGCGTCCGCCGAGTTCCGCCAGCAAGCCTTCCATTTCTGACTGCGCGTGCAGGTTGCCGGTGCGGCGGGCCGACGCGATTCCATCCTGCAGCATTTTCTTCGCTTCGCTGACGCGCTCGGCTCGCACGAGAGTCTGTGCCGCCATGAAATATCCGGCGGTGTAGTCGGCGTGGTTCTCCAAGAGAATTGCGAACTCCGCCAGGGCGCGGTCGAGATCACCTTGCCGGGAGTACTCCATGGCGAGGCCGTAACGCGCGAAGGCGTCTTTCGGATTCTCGGTCAGGATCTCGTTGAGTGCGGCGATACGGTCCATAAGGTTGATCGGTCGAGTGCTTTCCCAAGCGGGCTACGTTGAGAGATTACTACAATCGTGCTGCCGGGAAACTAGTCAGGTTCTCTGCCACTGATTACAATTATCAGTCCCAACAACTCTGAACACTGAGACAAGCGACTTGGCCTGCCCGTACTTCATGCCGCTGCACAAAATCGAAAATGGATCGTGGCAGCATCCCGCGCGCCTTCCTTTGGGTGGCGGCTGGAGCGGCCACTGCACCGCGCCCGGACATGATACCGAGGTTCCCTCACACGATGTTCTGGAAGGTTGCTGCAATCTTGGCTACGCCTCAGCATGCGCTTGGGTACCGAACGAGCGCGCCTGGGACGCGGTACGCTTCGCCGTGGTCGCTCCCGCTGGGGCTGAGAAGCGTTGGAAGCCGAACGAACAAAGTGAGCGCGCAATTGTTCTACGTTACGTCTGTGAGCGAAATCACCGTCCCGTGGAACATGGTGAGCTTGCATACGACATTGCGCGAGCCCTCTGGCTTCAACGCCACGATGACTCGCGGCTGCAGAAGATGGCCGAGTGCTTTCTGGAGTCGTACACGCAGAAAAGAGTCTAACGGGAGCCACAACCCTGCCGCGCAGGCGGCAGAAGGAATGACAATGACAGACAACTCTCTTCAATCCCGCCCGGTTTGCGATTCGCAGTCGGAGATGGCCGAGATTGTATTGCCGAATGACGCGAATCCTCTGAGCGCGCTGCTGGGCGGCCGGCTGATGCACTGGATCGATCTCGCCGGGGCGATGGCCGCGCACCGCCATTCGCGCGCCTATGTTGTGACCGCTGCGGTCGATCACATCGATTTTCTGGTCCCGGTGCGCGTGGGCGATCTGGTAATCCTGCGCTCGTCGGTGAATCGCGTCTTCCACAGCTCGATGGAAGTGGGCGTCAAGGTGTTTGTCGAAAACTATATCGCCGACACGGCGCAGCATGTTGCCTCGGCCTACCTGACCTTCGTGGCCGTCGACGGCGAAGGGAAGCATCTGCGGGTTGCGCCAGTCGTTCCCGAAACTGACGAGCAACGGCGCCGCTATGACGATGCCGGCCGGCGCCGCGAAATCCGGCGTTCCGAAATCGAGCGGCGACGCAAAGCCGCGCACTGATTTCGCAATCACCTGTGATCCAGATCACATCAGCGATTCTGTGAATGCCCTTATTCTGATGGCGCTCCGAGGAAACCCTCTATGGATAGCGCGCTCATGGTGCATCGCCTGCACTTCGCTTTTACCGTTACTTTCCATTACCTGTTTCCACAGTTGACCATGGGGCTGGCGCCGCTGATCGTGGTGCTCAAGATGCTCGGCCTGCGCCGTAACGACGAGACTTATCACCAGGCAGCTCGCTTCTGGGCTCGGATTTTTGGCATTAACTTCGTGATGGGCGTGGTGACCGGAATCCCCATGGAATTCCAGTTCGGTACGAACTGGTCGCATTTCTCGCGCTTCGCCGGCGGCGTCATTGGCCAGACCCTCGCGATGGAAGGCTTGTTCGCTTTTTTCCTGGAATCGGCGTTCCTGGGCCTGTTCCTTTATGGAGAGAAGCGGCTGGGGCCGCGGGCGCATTTGTGGTCGGCGATTGCAGTATTTCTCGGTTCGTGGCTCTCGGGATTTTTCATCGTTGCCACCGATTCTTGGATGCAGCATCCCGTGGGCTATTACAAGGCTGCGGACGGATCGGTGCAGCTCGCAAGTTTCTGGGCATTGATGCTGAATCCGTGGGCCTGGTGGCAGTACGCGCACAACATGAGTGGCGCCGTGATCACGGGCGCGTTTGTGATGGCATCGGTGGGAGCGTTTTATCTGCTCTGGGGCAAGTTCGTGGAATATGGCCGCATCTTCCTGCGCGTTGGCGTGGTTGCGGGGTTGATTTTCAGCGTGCTGCAGCTGTTTCCTACCGGCGACGGCCAGGGACGCATGGTCGCCTCGAATCAGCCCGTGACCCTGGCTGCCATGGAGGCTCTTTTCGCCACCCAGCCCGGGGCGCCGATCGTGCTGATCGGCCAGCCCAACGTGGAGGAGCGGAAAATCGACAATCCTCTGGTAATTCCCAACGCGCTCAGCTTTCTGACTTATCGCGCGTGGACTGCCGAGGTGAAGGGACTCGACGCTTTTCCGCAGGACGCGTGGCCGAGCAACATCGCGCTGCTTTATTTCAGTTACCACATCATGGTTGGGTTGGGCACGCTTTTCATCGCCATTGCCGTCGTAGGTGGCTTCCTGTTGTGGCGCGGGAAACTGTTTTCGAGCCGCTGGATGCTGTGGATCCTTCTGCTGGCTTTGCCGTTTCCCTACATCGCCAACACCGCTGGCTGGATGACCGCGGAACTGGGACGCCAGCCGTGGCTTGTCTACGCGCTCATGCGCACCGCCGACGGGTATTCGAAAACGGTTTCGGCCGGCAATGGCATGTTCACACTGCTCGGTTTTATGGGAATGTACACCGTGCTCGGGATTCTGTTTTTGTTTCTGGTGCACCGTGAAATTGAGAATGGTCCCGGAGGGGAAGTGGCGGCAGGACATTGAGCGAGAGCTTGCCGGGCGCGGGCAAACAGCAGGTTCCTCGTCGCTGCGCTCCTCGGAATGACAAATACGTGAACTGTGCGAAGTGAAGATCGAAGAGGGTTGAGATGGAAACGCTCTGGTTCATGATCGTCGCAGTCATGGTGGCCGCGTACGTGGTGCTCGACGGCTTCGACCTTGGGGCCGGGGCGATTTTTCTTGTCGCGGCAAAGACGCCAGGCGAGCGGCAAGCCATACTGCGCGCCATTGGCCCGGTCTGGGACGGCAACGAAGTCTGGCTGCTGGCGGCCGGCGGCGCGCTGTACTTTGCGTTCCCACTGCTCTATGCGTCCAGCTTCAGCGGCTTCTATCTGCCGCTGATGATGGTGTTGTGGCTGCTCATGCTGCGGGGCATCGGCATCGAATTGCATGCGCACATGGAGAACCCGGTCTGGAGGCGATTTTTTGACGTTGTGTTTTGCGTCTCCAGCATTCTGCTGACAATCTTCTTTGGCGCAGCGCTGGGTAACGTGGTGCGCGGCGTCCCGCTTGGCCCCGACCAGTATTTCTTCGAGCCGCTTTGGACTAACTTCAGGGTGAATCAGACCCTCGACGGAACGAATAACGGAATCCTCGACTGGTATACGGTGCTGACCGGCGTCATCGCTCTGGTGACGCTGACGGCCCACGGATCGCTCTATGTGGCAGTCAAGACGGAAAACGATCTGAACCGGCGTGCCCGCGGTGTGGCGCAAATGGCGTGGCCGCTGCAACTGCTGCTGACCATCGTTGGGCTGGCGGCGACGATGTATGTGCGGCCCGGCGTTCTCGACAACTACAAGCTGCACGCTATCGGATTTCTGATTCCCGTCTTGGTGTTCGGCTCGCTCGGTCTCATGCTCTATGCGATGCGCAAGGGCGAGGACAAAATCGCCTTCGTCGCCTCGGCTCTCTTTATCGTGGGAATGCTGGTGGGAGCGGCATTCGCGCTTTATCCGGTGGTGCTGCCGGCCAGCACCGATCCTGCCCGCAATCTGACCATCTACAACACCGCCACCGGCCATCACGGGCTCACCGTCGGACTTACCTGGTGGGTTCTGGGGATGATTCTTGCACTCGGCTACTTCACTCTTTTGTTCCGCATGTTTAAGGGCAAGGTGCGGATCGAGGGCGAGGGGTACTGAAGTTCGAGACCGGGCCTGCTCACGGCATGCGGGCATGAATTCCGAGATTTTCCGCGACCGAGCGAAGCCGTTTGTCGATTGTCCACAGAAGAGTGGGCGAATCGATGAGGGCGGATGCGATCAAGTGAGCGTCGGTCAGACCGATGCCGAGGTTGTATAAGCGACGAGTCTCGATCACCACTCGCAGTTCGCTGAGCCGCGCCACCCGCACCTGCGGCAACAGGTCGAGCAGTGCAAGAGTTTTCGTGCGGTCCTTCAGAGATCCCAAGGCCAGTTCCGCGACGATGAAGGGATGGATGACGATCTGCCCCTGCTCGAGATGCCTGCGCATTTCTTTGTTGCTCGAGCGCAGATGATCGATCCAGACTGAGGTGTCGGCGAGGATCAATTTCTGGCTACCTGCTTTGCCCTGGCCGGCGGCGGGGAATGTTCTTCAAGCGCGGCATCGTGCCTCCGAGGGACGCGAGCCTGCGGGCGCTTTCGCGCTCGATCAGCGCTTTCAGGGCTTCGCGAAGCAGGGCCGTTTTTTCCGCCACTCCGGTGAATTCCTGGGCGGTGCGTACGAGATCGTCGTCGAGTGCAACCGTGGTTCTCATGCACGGATTATAGCATCAGATGATGTCATAGTGTGTGCCTACAACTCTTGGAGTGGAATTCGCTGCTGGGGAAGGACCCTGGCCCGGCAAGTCCTCGGGCACCCAGCACCCGGCGCCGCCGCCGCCCGTATATAATCGAGTGTAGATCTTCCTCGTTTTCACTTTTGCAATTCCTGTCTGGAGTGTGAATCTTTGAACGCACATATGCCGCATCAGCATGGAGGACCGGCGCCGCAGGGGCCGCAGCCGTTGCCAGGAGTGGACGCCATTGTCGCCGTCGGGTCGGGCAAGGGCGGGGTGGGCAAGACCACGCTGGCGGTGAATCTGGCCGTGGCTCTGGCCAAGATGGGACACAAGGTGGGGCTCCTCGACGCCGATGTTTACGGGCCGAATGTCCCGCTGATGCTGGGCGTGAGCGGGCAGCCGCGCATGCTGGGCGAGAACCGCATTGAG
>Ga0074044_10004082_pt1 | contig 12222 bp, 11 predicted proteins | sample BogForMeECP23OM1_FD_94443 | JGI IMG/M metagenome (GOLD analysis project Ga0074044, IMG submission 94443) | Bog forest soil microbial communities from Calvert Island, British Columbia, Canada - Bog Forest MetaG ECP23OM1 | ecosystem: Environmental > Terrestrial > Soil > Wetlands ...
CAGTCTCACTACAGCCACCGCCTAGAAAAGTTGCCCCGTAAAAGACGTTCCCACCACGAGCACCGATCACCCAGCCATAGTTCGTGTTGACCGGATAGGTATCTTGCAAAATAGCATGGTCGCCCCGGACATCAAAGCCAAGGTCCACCCCTATCGCATAGGTCAGCTTCAAGTTGGTCTGTTCCTTGCTGCCATTTGGGGTGATGATCCCTACCGCGCCGTTTGTGTTGACGACGCCGCTGCCGTCACAGGTGGCCGTCTCGAACGGGAAAGCCAGGCTGGCTATCCCGACCGCCGTATCCGCTTGCACCCATTCCATCGAAACGCTGAGCGCCAGCGAGAGGTCGATGGCCGAGTAGCATCCGCGCTGGTTCGATGGGAAACGCACGTCGATGTTCTTGAGCGAGACGATCTGGCCGACGCCGGTAGCTGAGTCAGGACGGCCCCACAGACCAACCACGTTGTCGCACTCGGTTCCGGTAGCGGCGGACGGGCAGGTAGCGGTATGTGGGAGGGTCGCAAGGGCAGTGCCCGTGATGTTGAAGATCACGCCAGAAGTCTGCGAGGTCGAGCCTCCTAGTTGATCCACAATCGGCGGAATCGACTCCCCTTCTAAGACCCACTCGCAGTAATTGTTACTCGACACCGTTCCGGGAATCCCGATGCCGTAGTAATAGCGGTAAGTGACTCCGCCTTCTGATCCTGCGGTCTCCTGCACAAGGGAGTTGATGTTATAAGTGCCATTCTTAAAGTAGAGTGTGCCGCACGTTGAGGCCGCATTGGCGATGGCGCTGCGGATGACCGGTCCCGCGTCTGTTCCGGTGTAGTCCGTCGCGCCGGTCGAGTTGTTGACTGCGTTGTAGTTAGTACCGTCAAAATTGAGCGTGTACACGGCAAAAAGCGGTAGTACGCCTGGCTTAGAATTGGTCAGCGTTACTGTGCCACTGGAGCCTCCACCGGATAAGCCTGTGCCTGCAGTCACGCCGGTGATCGTGCCGCCGCCGCCGCCGACAGTGTTTGTCCAAGCGCTGCCACTCCAGATTCGTTGGACTGAGTTGGTGACGTTGTAATAGACCGCTCCCGGAAGCAAGGGGGTCACAACTTCTGCATCTAAATACCCAAACGCCGTAGACCCTGCCCCGAAGCGCGGCGCAATGATTCCGTTGCTGAGAACCGTAGAAAGGCTTGGGGTAGCTCCGGTCACCGTGGTTGTAACGTTTTGGCATGGCGCAGAAGTGTTGGAACAGAGCGTGAATTGCCAACTGCTTCCCGGAGGGGAGATGTAGTTGTTGTCAGCCACGCTCACCGAAAGAACGCCGCTAGCATTCAGGCTCCCACGGTACTGCTTAACCAAAGTCCCGCCACTCCATGTCGAAGGCTGCGGAGTATTCGGAGCCGGGACAAACGTAATGATGTACGTCCCGTTGTTCCAAGTCTGCGAGTCTGAGTCAGTCACAGTCGCTGTCAGAGCCGAGGTCTGCGCCTGAGTCAGACGCCCCAACATCAGGATCGTCAGGATCAGAAGCAGTTGCAACTTCGCTAGATTCTTCGTGGCCGTTTTCATAAGGCTCCGGTTCATATTCGTCAGGATACTGGTCGGGACAACTCTTGTTCGTATTCAAAGGCTTCCACCCGCTTGCCAATGTCGGAACGCCATTTCGCTCCGGGAATGTAAGTGTTCTGCTTGATGTAGTGAATCAGTTCATCCCGCGTGGTCGAGATGTACTCGCCGCGAGCCGTCACGGTGTAGAGGTAGCCGCTCTTGGTTGGCACTGAATAGTAGGTCTCTCCCGTCTCTTCGTTCGTCTTGAGCATGAAGTTGTACAGATGAATGTGCCGTCGCTGCTCTGGCGTGAATTCCAATATTGGAATCCCGTCCTGAAGAATCCATAGGCGCTCTCCCATGCTGGTTGCTTCGTCCTCTACGTCAGCCTCCAGCGGGAAGGGTTTGGCAACGACGCACATGACCATGCCGAGACCCATGTGAATCTCGATCTTGCGGTTGATCCCCTTTGCCATTGCGGACAACAACTCGCCTACCGGAGAGTCGAGTCCTTCAATGTACTCGTAGGACGTGCTGGGTACTCCAGGTCTACACGTTGCTTCGAGCGCGACAAGCCGCCCATCGTCAGCCAAGATACAGTTGATGTCGAACACGCCACGAAATCCGATGGCAACGAGGCGGGCTTGAATTTCGGGCCGGAGGAGGATATTTGAAAACAAGTCGTTTGTTTCATCCACTCCCACGAAGGTGGTTCCCATTTCTCCACAGGTTTCTCCGGTTCCACCGTCAGCCTCCTTTTTTTCCTCGAAATTCAGAAAGCCTACAACCTTGCCTTCAGAGTTCTCTAAAAAGCGTTCGCCATTGAAAAACGCCGAAGCCGCTACTTCCGTGCCTTCGACTACTTCCATGAGGTCGAAGTCTACCGGCCCGTATTCCGCCTCGTTCCAGTGCTTCTTCATGTCCTCTAAATGGAAGATCATGTCCTCGTTTGTCTCAAACTGACCTTTGTGGGAAAGATGCTTTGGAGCTTCCCCGTTCTGCTTCAGTATCCAAAGCGTGTCAGAATGTTCCAGAACGAAGGCTAAGGCATCGTCTATCTGCTTGAAATTGCGGCTGAAAGACTGGTCAAAACCAGCTTCCTTGAACCAGTCCTGTCCCAGTTGCCGGTCGTTCTCCAGTTCATCTGCCGCCTCACACCCACCAACTACCGCTTCCCCTTGCTCCCTGAGCCAGTCCTGAAGGTTCCCGAAACAGCAGGAATCGAACACCCAGACGTAGCCTTCCCCGATAGCTCGCCACCATTCTTTCAAGTGCGGAACTATTCCTTCAGCGATCTGCTTGCAGGTATCGTTTTCGATGTGGAGCAATACGTCGTGACCCTCGACGTGGAGAAGATAGGCCGCGAGGTCCGCAATCTCACCGTGCTCTGTGAAAATAAGAAATTTCATTCCATACTCAAAAAGGGTAGGCAGGATTGAACCCACCTACCCTTCTGCGAGGAGCAGTTTTGCCAACCCGCTAGATTTTCGTTCCGCTTCCGCTGTCGTAGCCTGACTGTCCGGTGTTTGCCATCCCGCCATGTCCGCTCTTGAGCCGTTCGGCCACGTTCACGAACGCTGGTTCGTCAAGCGAGCCGTGCCCCGAAGCTCCCTTGCGGCCTTCCCCGCCAATGGCGGAAGTTTCAGTTCCTGAAACCCCGGTGTCGTTCTCGTGCAATCTCGTGCTTGAAATGTCCGACTTCGCTTCGGCAATACTGGTCATGGCGGCGCGCCCTGGCATATGTTTTCTCCTCTCACCTCGAATAATCTGTAGCAGATTTGTCAAGCGGTTTCCCGCTATTGTTGTGCTCCGGTTTTATCGGCTTCGGCCATGATCTCTTTCACGCTGGCCTTTGGCCCCAGCTTCTCCCCGGCAGCCTTGATAGATTGGATGCGCTTCATCATCACCTGCTTAGCCTGCTGTTGCTGCTGCACCTTCGCCTGTGCTGCCCGTTGAGCGTCAGCTTGCGCTCTCTGTGCCATACTCTGTCGATGGGCGGCAAGCTGTGCTTCTGGTGACGGAGGCGGATCAATCTTCAGTCGCTGCATTGTTTCGGCTACGGCTTTGTCTGGGTTCTTGGCTGTGATCTTGCGAATTCCCCAGCGTATCGCTCCAGCCTTGTCTGTGGGCAAATCCATGCCCCGGCGCTCCAAGTTCTTTCCGAAGCGTTCTTCGTTCAGCGCCCGTGTAGTCTTGTCTGCCGTGTCATGCAAGGAACCGAATGTCGATCTGGCTTTGGAGATTTCCTGTGGGTCAATCCCCAGTTTCTTCCCTATGGTTTCGTTCATCGCCGCCCTGATCCCGGCAGCTTCAGCATCCAATGAGGCGGCGGATTCTGCGGAGATAGCGGCTTCTGCGGCTACTCCACCTTTCTGGAACTTTGGGTAGAGCGTTGCATTGATTGTTCTTAGACGAGCTTCTAGTGCTCCGATGGTAGCGGTGTGGCCTTCGCCAATCGTTCCTCCCTGATACCCGTGAATATCATTGGTTGAGACCGGGACATCTTTGGTTGGCTCAATGAACTGCTCGTAGTAGTCGTGGTAGGCTTCGTCTCCGGCTCCCTGTATCGCTTTCTGGAGAGACGCACGGCTCTTGATTTCAATACCGCTCCTTTTGGCATAATCGACTACACGGGGCATCTCTTTTGACAGAGTGCCTTCAAATCCTTCCATCGCCGCTGGACGCGGATTCACGGCGTCCGTAAGCATCTTGGAGGCTGTTTCTGAATTTATTAGTTTCGACAGCGCACGCTCTGCTCTCCAAGCGTTTACCGCCGCTACTCCCTCGAATGCGCCGGGGATCATGGAACCGTATTGCAAGCCTTGAGAAACCAGCGCCCCACCCTCTTGCGCTGCGCCCTTGGGTTTCAGTTTTTCTTCGATATAAGGGCCAGCGACCTTCTCAAGCATAGGACCGCCGGGAAGGTTCTTCACCATCCCATAGGCTGTACTCCCCAAGTCTTTGGCGGCACCTATAACCGACTGTCCCAACTGCTCAAATCGCTTTCCCGGTTCTCCCTGTGGGAAGCTATCTTCTGCTCCGTAGAATTCAGATGGCTTATCTGGTTGCTTAGGAGCGGCTAGGGCAGCAGGCGGAGCAGTAGACTTGACGAGCGTAGCGCCTTGCGGTGGGCCTTCTGGTTGTTTCGGAGCTATGACAAAAGGCGCAGGATTCGCCGTTACCAGTTGTGCTCCCGGAGGTGGTGCGTTACCCATTATTCGCTCACATACTTGCCGTCAATTTGCCAACCAATAACCGTCTTCTTGTCGCTCCCAACGTATGCTCCGTCACGACCCTCTTGAAAGCCTTCTGGTGCCCCGACTCCCTGCTTCAGAAGGTCAGGGGGAATGAAGTCCTTTGGCAACTTGAAGCGAGAAGATTCTTTTGCGGCAATCGTCCACTGCTCTTTGCGTGATTGGTTCACGAGATCATGGAACGCTTCCCACTGCGCCGGCGAAAGGGGATCGCCATCATTCAACTTCTGAAACGCTACGCGCACATCGTCTGAGACGCCCCGAGCGTGGAAGTGGTGTTCAATCATGTCTTTCGTCACCCTGGAACCCTTGACCGTACCGAACGTGCTTTGAACGTGAGACGACAACGCAACCATCGACTGAGCGCCAGTTGGGAGGGATTCTCCCTTAGCGGCAGCGGCCTTGTATTCATCATAGGCATAGTTAATCATCTGGGCAGAACGCTCCACATCTTCTGCCGGTTTCTCGTAGTTCGTCTCAAAGGTCGTTCTGAGCCTTACTGCTGCGTAGTCCTGCTTACCTTTGCCCAGTAGTTTGGCTCCGGGTATTGGGGCAGTGGGAGTCTTCCCACCGGATGCTGGCGCTGCCGGAGTTGCTTTCGGCCCTTGCTTGTTCATTGGTATCCCTGTGATCCCGGCATGAGGCGATTGGCCTTGAAGGACTGGCTTAGTCGTACTTGTCCTTGGGATCATCCAAGTGTTCCCATCGGCATCTGTCCAAGCATAGCTGTCTTCCCGAATATGATCCGTCATGTACGACGGCGGAAGGAGTGCCGGGTTCTCGGTGTTCGGGATGATCTGATTCGTTCGTGGATCACGGTTCACAGCAACTGGCTTCCCGTCCTTCATAATCCATGCCAGTTTTCCCTGTGAAGCCATCCCATTGATGCGCTTTTCCATCTCAGTCATGGGACGGAATGCCCAATCGCCGCTGGCATTCTTCTCGGCAACCTGTCCTTCTTTGGTCGCCCGCAATTGGATGTAAGCAGAACTTACGCCATTCTTTTCGAGTAGCGTGGCTTGATGTTCTCTCTCCCGCAAATCCTGTCCGCGCATCTGCGTAGCAGCCGTCAGCATCTGACCCTGCGTGGCAGGCTTCTGCTGCGGTCCTTGTGGTTGCCGCTGAGTCTGCGGAAGGCCAGCTGCTACGGATGCAGCTCCAGCACCTATGCCCATCTTCTCCTGCATTACCTTTTTCATCGCCTGACGTTCTGGCGTGGCAGCGTTCTTGTCGTCTATCCCCCAACCCTTTTGGAGCATCTTGATATGCTTCTGACCTTTAGGGTCAGCAGCGTTGTACTCAGAATCGAGAATCGCCCGGTTCGCCTGCAAGGACTGCGCGGCTTGTTGTGACCGTTGGGCAATCCCTTTGAGCTTTTGCGCTGCAGCCTGCTTTTCCTCTGGCGTCGTGGCTTTCTGAAATTCTTGCAGCGCCTGCTGGCTTTCCTGCTGAGCCTGTTGCATCTGTGTTTGGCCTTGGGTGATCCCAGTCAAGGCATCCGTGTAACGCTTAAAAACATGCTCAACTTCCCGTTGCTTTCTTTCGTTTACCTTGTTTGCCAGTTGCCCGGTGAAGTTCTGAATCGCCATGCCAAGGTTCTGGACAGACTGACGCTTCCCTCCGCCCGTGGATTTCAGGGGCTGCATCTGATTCGGCTGCTTTGGCTGTGGGGGCTGAGGGATGCTTACCCCCATCGGCCCTCCCTGCTGAGGTTGTTGCAGCCGCGCAAGCAACTGCGCTACCGGATCAGCGGCAGGAGCACTGGGCTGTTGCTGCCCTTCGGGTTGTGGAGTCCCTGTCGTTCCCATAAATTCTCCTACCTAGATTCCTAACGCCATTGCCCCTACATCAATACCCAACCCCGCCCAATCTAGCGCGTTCGGCGTGTCGGCCATCTTCTGCGACATTAACTGCGTTTCATCCTGCATCGAAGTCTGCCACATGTTGAAGTATTCCTGAGCGGTCATGGCATTCTCCGCCGTGTTTGTCTGTGACCAAAAGTTACTGTTTTCGAGTGCAGCCGCTGAGGAGTTAGGATTGATCCCCGCCGCCCCGAGACCAGACTGAAGGTTGCCGTAGTTCTGGTTAGCCTGAAGTTGCATTTCCGCAGTTTGAGCGGAGACTGCCTGCTGGGTAATTGCGGAGTTGTACCCTGCCCCCGACGCCATGAACGTATTTGGATTTGTGCTGATGGTCGGATCACCGCCTCCGGGATTAAGCCCTGTGGTTGTGTTTGGGCCAGCCCCCGGTGTGGTAGACGTTGCGGTTGGCATGGGATTCGCAGATGATCCGTAGCCGTAGTTCCCCGGACTCCCTGTAGGAGTGCCAAACTGGAAGGGGTTCGTAGTTGGCTGAGTCGTTCCACCAGTTGCGTTCATTCCGGTGGGATTGAGATTTGCTCCACCAACCTGCGGCATTGCCATCGTTGCCATAAGCTACCTCACTACGCCCAAGTGTACAGGCCAGTCCTTAAGCTCATACTCCGACAGTTGTGCATTTCGTCTCTTTCCATCTGCGCCTTGCGAGCACGAGCCTTTGCAATATCAATGCCCTTGGTCTTCAACAAAGCCTCGAACATGGTGATGTACTCGCTCGCGCCTTCCCACAATGCTAGTCTCTGGCACGCGCAGAGTTCAACAATTTCCTGCCAAGAGTCAGGCATAAAGATTTGCTGGACAGCGGTTGCTGCGGTACCCACCGTTGGAGGACCAACGTATCCGCCGCCACCAGTCAGAACAGTGAACACGCTCAGTTGCCCAGAGCCATTCGTGGCAACTGTGCCGGTTGCCGTACTCCCGTTCGGGGATGAGGAAAAGTACAGCGGATATGTTTGTGAGGCCCCATATCCCGTACCCGGACTTTCTACGGTAACGGTAGTCACCGATCCGCTTACAATCGTCGCCAGAAGAACGGCGGGGACAAAGTTTGATGTGCCACCCAAGGGGAACGGGTGACGCAGTTTAACGCGAACGAAATACTGGTAGTTTTGATCTGGCACCGGCCCGACTTGAAGATTGTTTCCAAACCTGGAAAAGTACACGGGAGGAGCTACGCCCAACTGTCCTTGTGAATTGTTGGTGATCCCGTAGCTGTAGGTGTCGATAGTCGGGATGCGGCGGTAGTCCAACGTCCTCCCAGCCTGATTAACGCCTCCGGCGAACCACATCCAGAAGGTATAAATGTCACTGATGTCGATAATGTTTTGGTTCTGGAACTGCGGGTAGATCGCATTCCCCTGGATCGTTGCCAACAAGGTTGCGATGGGCACAACCGGATTTCCAGCAGTCAGATTGAGTGGAGTCGCGTTCGGAACCGGAGTCTGGTATTTCAACTCCTCAAATTCGTAAGTCTCGGTCAGTTCCTTGATCGTTTCCATGATCGCGGTGATCGTCTGCGATCCGTCCGCTGTCGTGTTCAAGTTCTGGCGGTTGCCAAACTTCGTCACGATGTTTGGAACGCAATCCCCGATAGTGAAAAACGATCCGATGCTCATAACGTCACATGATGAACACTCTTAAGCTAGCACCACCAACGCTACATTTAACGTAAATGTTTGTGGTTGTCCACGGCGTCCCCGTCGTCGGCAACTGATAAAGAATCGCTGGTGAATCCGAGAAGTAGTGGAAATGGCTGGGGATACGGTTCAAATTGTGTGGGATCGCAAACTCGGTGTTGGCGGTTGCCGGGGCCGTGATGTTCGCCCATTGACCGTTCATGTTGCCGGAATAGGCTGTCCCATCGCTCTGCGCTGTCTGGGTGCTTACGCCGAAGTCAATCCCGCCATTAACTGCCTTGGCCGTGTTGTACTGCCTTGCTAGACCGAATGGCCCAACTTCAAGCCCCGCGAATTGAGGCGGTCTACTGATCTGCGACATTCATAATCTCCCGTGCTTCCATCCAGCAGGCGTAGTGAGAGTTGTGTGGGTTGGAGAGCGCTTCACCGTCACAGGCTAACCGCCATAGATTCGGAGAAACTTGCTGAATTTCGGCGGTCAGGTACTTTGCTCTAACGATCTTCATGCACTCCAGCATGTCCGCCGAGTTCCTGGCGCTCTCAACTAGCTTCCGGTTTTTCAGCAGTTCTTCAAAAGTTTTCATTGAGTGGAGCCAGTCGCGTCAATGCCGATCAGCGAGGCGCTGGCAATACGAAAGGCACACAGCGTCTGCCAAGGTGCGGTAGCGGAAAAGACACTCATTAAACTCGGCTGGATCATTTCATCGGACAAGATCGCATCGCCGTAATAGGTTTGAATTGCTAACCCGGTCGGCGCGAGGTTGCCCTGCATGTTGAGCGTGGGTGACTGCGCGTAAGAGTTTGCTCCGTAGAATTTTACGATGGCCTGTTCTTGCGCGTTCGCAACCAGCGTGGGCATGGGAGCGTTGTCTGCCTGAATCCTCAGCCTTCGAGTGCTGATCTTGTGGCCGAGAGAAAGCGTTTCTCCACGGAAGAAGATTGAGGTTGAAGGCACCGACAGCGGAGCATAAAGAAGCGCAAGGTAGTTGGTTATCGGTTTGGAGTTGAAGTCATAGTCATAGGGAACCAACTGGAGAAGCGTTCCGGTCAGTTCGCCGCTAATCTGGATGTAGCTCGTAAACCCGCCAAACAGCATGAATTGCGGGAAGGCTACGACATTTATCCCTGTAGTCGGTGGGAAGTGTTGAACTTGGATAATTCCGTTGCTTTGCAGGGTCAGCGGACAACTAAACCCCAGAAACCCAGCCCCTGCCCCGGATTGCTGATAATACTGGCTGAAGTCCCAGAAGTGCCAACTGCCATCGGACATATTCAGATCGTAGGCATAAGCAAAAGTGTTGTTGGAAGTCGGAATTGCGCTCGGGTTGGTAGTCAAGCCGCTCGCGGTCAGGAGGTAGTGAAGCTGTCCGTCAAGGTTGTAGATCGAAGCGAAGTTCCAGTAGTTGGTCCAGAAGGGTTTGAAATTAGCGGCTGGAACGGTCGTGATGCTGGGCAGGTTCTCCGTCATCTTCTGGTCGGCCATAATCTTCGGAATGATCTTTGTCCCGATAGCCGTCAGCCCTCCAGAAAGCGACAGGGTGTACACGTTGTCATCCGAGCGGAAGGTTAGAGCTTGCCCGAACTGCGCCACCGTACCAACGTACCCACCAACACCTTGAGGACTAGCCCACATGTGATACCAGTTGAAAGGCTGGATTCCAGAATTGGAAAACGTTGAGTTTGGGTCTTGTTGGGTGATCCCGTTCTGTCTCACAATGATAATCGACTGCCCTACCGTCCCCATCCCTGTTATCTGGTCTGGTACATCCCCGAGGAGGTTAAACCCACCAATGTTCCCATTGAAGTAATTCAGGTTCACAGCGTTCCAAACATCGTGAGCAGGGTTCCCATCCCACGCTTGACCAAAAATTCCCACTCCAGACCATGCAACCGTGGGTAGAACCGCAGTCCCCGTTCCACCTCCACCGGGAAAAGAGCATTCCGATACCACTAAGCGTCCCGCCAGTTCACCGATAAACCGCCCTGCCACGTAGTAGGTAGCCACTTGGAACGTGTACTGGCCGCCGCCAATGGCTCCGATCGCATACACTCCGAGCAGCATGAGGCCAGTAAAGTACACAATGCCATTGACGGCTATGAAAGAAACGGCCTGACCGGGATAGAGATAATACTGGTTGATGTCGTTGACGCCCCACGCATAGACTCCATTGAGCGAAACAAGCTGAATCTGGGAGCTAAGTGAGTTGAGCGTTAGAGCTACGTAAACCGCAAGGTTCGTGACCACGATGGTTTGAGTGAAGCCGGAAATCCCTACCTGCGGCCCACCGACTATGAGTGGCAGCGGGAATGTACCAATGACGTACTCCCCGCTCGAGGCAAAAGACGCGGCCAACCAAGGCATCTGAGCCACCCACGGGCTAGAGCACAGAAAGCCGTTTATGTTCTGGGTATTGACGGAGCTTGGAGCTAAGTCAGTTGGCGGGATCGCTGTATACGGAGCGGAGTAATTTACTCCCCCACATGGACCTGGGTTGTTTGGGCCACCCCAATATTCGATCTCAAATTCGCCTTTTGGAGGCACACCTTATTTCCCCGCTCCGACTGCGATGTTCAGAACGCCTGAAGTAAGCGTCACACCCTTGATTCCATTTTGCCAGCCGAGTTTGCCGAAGTTCTGCTGATAGTTGGCTGTTTGGGCTTTGGAGTCGATGATTGGCTTTGATCCGGTAGTTTGGAACACACACTGATCCCCAGCCGTGACCTGATCCGTCCAGTTGGCTCCAATGATGTACACCGGGCCAGTGTAGGCAAAAGGCAGGGTATCTATCCGCCAGACAGTAGACGAAATATCATTTGCCATCGGATGCCTGCTTTTCGTCCGCCAACTTCTCTCGTGCTGGAGTACAGACGTGGCTCAGGTTGTCCACGTTGACTTTGTACATTCCGCAATGGATGCACTGAAGCCGTTCGTCGTACTCATGTGCTGTCGAAGGTTTGCCTTTTTGCGCCATAACTAATTGTAATTAAAGGAGCAAGCTACCTCAATACCCAGCAGGTCAACCGATCCGGTTCCCGCGTTTGTCACATCCCACTCGATAATGGCGTCTGTGTTCCGACCAGTCAGGTATGCCTGATTCGCTACCGGGATGGGAATGGGGATGACCCAAGGCGTCGTTGCCGCAGTCAATACCAATCCGTTGTTCGCATTCGCCAGCAGTGCCGTGGCCGTGGGTGCAGCAACTTTGTTGCTGTACTGAATCGTTGTCAGTCCAATCGTCATGGCCCCAAGGTTCGTGGTGTTGACGATGTAGCGTGGAGTGATCTGCTTGATGAGAATGCCTTTAGGTCGAGGCACCGTTACCGACGCGAACTCTGTTACCCCGGTAAACGGCGGAGGCCCAGAGACCCCGGCTGGAGTCGTGAAGATGTTCGCGGCCAGTGGGAATGGAGTCGTGTGGGCACTCGCCAAGCTCTGAAATGTGATGTGCGTTCCATCGGGAATAACCGAGATTATGGCTGTTTCTTGGAACGTCGAGGCAACTGTATCCACTACCACCGTTTGTCCAACGGCAAAATTTACACTGCTAAGAACAGCGACGTTGATTGACGACCCAGCCGCAGAAGTGGCGGTCGAAAGAGTATTCGGCCAGCCGACTGCCGACCCTTCCGACCCTACTGCTAAGCCCGCGCCAAACTGCTCTTGGAGGTCATCCCGCATCCCAAAGCGTCTAATGAGATGGGAAAGCGACACTGCCACCGAACTGGCGACTGCTGCGCCGGTCAAGTTCAGCGACCACTCGCCAAGAGCGATGCGGGTAATGGCTGCTGTAATACCGCCTCCCGCAATGACAGAAAACTCCAGAGCGGACATCTGGATCATGCCATCAAGTTGAGGTTGGTCTGAACTGAGGGTTTTCTGGAATCGCGGCATTTTATCCTCCCACCGGGCC